>Ga0181518_10003165_pt1 | contig 15392 bp, 16 predicted proteins | sample PEATcosm2014_Bin_28_FD_119751 | JGI IMG/M metagenome (GOLD analysis project Ga0181518, IMG submission 119751) | Peatland microbial communities from MTU Mesocosm Facility, Houghton, MI, USA - PEATcosm2014_Bin01_60_metaG | ecosystem: Environmental > Terrestrial > Soil > Wetlands > Peat | place... | reverse complement strand
CTGCAGCGGGCCCTGGTCGAGCGCGGCCTGCACCCGGTCGACCCCCGGGACCCGGCCGGCCAGGGGCTGGGTGCGCCCCTGGTGCTCCTCTCGGCCAACGAGGCCCACGGGTTGGAGTTCGACGCCGTGGTGGTGGTGGAGCCGGCCGGGATGGCCGAGGACGCGGGGTCCCGAGGCGAGCGGCCACCGTCGGTCGACAGCCGCGGGCTTCGGACCCTCTACGTCGCGCTGACCCGCCCGACCCAGCGGTTGGCGGTGCTCCACGCCCTCCCGCTGCCGGTCGATCTGACCGCCGACTGAGCGTCCGGACCCGGGCGCGTTCATAGAGAGAGAGTCCTGGTCGCCGCCCCGGCGTGAGCTGGGATGCCCTCACCAGGATGTTGGCGTTTTGTGCCTGCGGTCGAGTAGTAAATAGCCCGTGAGCCAGGCGATCTCGGTGGGCGAGCCTGCCAAGAGCTCCCGCATCACCCACGACCGTCCGCCGATGCTCGCGATCGGGGTCATGATCTGGCTCGGCTCCGAGCTCATGTTCTTCAGCGGCCTGTTCGCCGCCTTTTTCACCATCCGCTCCGAGCACACAGTCTGGCCGCCGCCGGGCACCCACCTGGACGTCATCCGGGCCGGGATCTTCACCCTGGTCCTCGTCTCGTCGAGCTTCACGATGCAAAAGGCGGTCTTCGACGTGGAGCGCCGCCTCCGGCGCTCGGCCAAGATCTGGGTCGGCGCCACGATCTTCCTCGGGCTCGCATTCTTGGGGAACCAGCTGTCGGAGTGGTTGTTCATGAGCACGCGACCGAGCACCAACGCGTACGGTTCGTTGTTCTTCATCATGAGCGGGCTGCACGGGCTGCACGTCTTCTTGGGTCTCATCGCGATGACCTTCTTGTTGCTGCGCATGAGGGGGAGGTCGGGGGACCCCGGAGAACTCTCGGTCTTCCAAGGCGTGAGCTACTACTGGCACTTCGTCGATGTCGTCTGGATCGGGCTGTACAGCTGCCTGTTCCTTCTCAAGTGATGTCGCGCCTTCGCCGCGCCTTTTCCAGCCGCCTCGTCCTGCCCGGCGCCGTGGTCGCCGGGGTGGCCATCGGCGCCATCCTCGCCTTCGGCGGTGCCGCCACCGGCGCCTCGGGTGCCTCGACCTACGAACCGTCGGCCAGCGACTCGGCGATCCAGTACCAGAACCCACCAAGGTCGTACGTCCCGGCCGGTCAGGCGCTCTTCGCCACGTTCTGCTCGAGTTGCCACGGCACCGAGGCCGAGGGGACCTATCGAGCGCCCAACCTGGTCGGGGTCGGCCCGGCGACCGTGGACTTCTGGGTGAGCACCGGGCGCATGCCGGCCGACAACCCCGATGCGATCCAGGCGCCGATCAAGCCGCCCAAGCTGAGCGACAAGCAGGCCCTTCAGATCGCGGCGTTCATCAACTCGCTCGACCCGGCGGGGCCGGCCATCCCGAAGGTCAACCTGAATGGCGCCAACGTCGCCGACGGCGCCAGCATTTTCGCTCTCAACTGCGCGGCCTGTCACACGATCACCGGGACCGGCGATGAGCTTGCGTTCGGCACGTTCGCACCGTCGCTGCGGTCGGCCACCGCCACCCAGGTGGCCGAGGCGATTCGGACCGGCCCGGCCAACATGCCCCGCTTCACCGGCAACCTTTCCAACGCGCAGGTGCGGGACGTGGTGGCGTATGTCACCGAGTACATCCAGCACCCGTCCAACCCCGGCGGGTTCGCCCTCGGTGGTGTCGGACCGGTCACCGAGGGCTTCGTGGCCCTCCTGTTCGGGGTTGGGCTCTTGGCGCTGATCGGCTACTGGATCGGGGAGCGGTCGTGAGCGACCTCACCGAACACGGGCCGATGGCCGAGTCGGACGCGCCGATCCCGGTGGCCAATATCGACGATCCTCACCTGAGAGAGGCGGTGGCCGACCCGCATCGGGCCGAACGGTCGATCGCCTTGTGCCTGTTCTTGGGAATCGTCGGCGTGGCCGTCTTTGGTGCCGCGTATTGGCAGAACTGGAAGCCCTGGACCCTCGGGCTCTCCTTCGGCGCGGGGCTGTTCTTCATCGGCTTCGGCATGTCTGCGTGGGGCAAGTACCTCATGCCCCAGGGGCCCTTCAGCGAGGCCCGTCACGCCCTGCACTCCTCCCGGGCCGAGCGCGACGCGATCGCCGCCGCCCTGGTGGAGCGGACCGGAGTGGTCGTGCGCCGTCGCTCGATGCTGCTCGGGCTCCTCGGCGGCGGCATGGGGTTGCTCGGCATCGTGTCGCTCTTCCCGGTGCTGCGGTCGCTCGGGCCGTTGCCGGGAACGACGCTCGACAAGACCAACTGGCGGCGCGGATCGCTCCTGGTCGACTCGAACGGGCGGGCCATCCACCGCGACGAGCTGCAGCCGGGCGGCCTTGTCACCGTCTTCCCGGCCGGCTACCAGAACGATCCCCAGAGCCAGGCGGTCGACCAGGTGGTCCTGATCCGGGCCCAGACCACCGCGCTCGTCACCGAGAAGGGACGGGGGAGCTGGGCCCCCGCCGGCTACGTGGCCTACTCGAAAGTCTGCACCCACGCCGGTTGCCCGGTCGGCCTCTACGAGCGGGAGTTGCGGCTGCTCGTCTGCCCGTGCCACCAGTCGATGTTCAACATCGACGACGGCGCGGTGCCCCAGTTCGGCCCGGCCCCGCGTCCCCTGCCCCAGCTGCCCCTCTACATCGACGGGTCCGGGTTCCTTCGGGCCCAGGCCGGGTTCGACCAGCCGATCGGTCCGGGCTTTTGGGAGCGCTCGTGAGCCCGGTCACGCTCCCGCGCACCCAGCGCCAGGCCAAGGCGGCCCGGGGCCCCTACGGCCGGGTGGGCCAGGTCATCGAGGAGCTCGACGACCGCCTGGGCGTGGCCAAGGCCGGCCGGACCTTCCTCGACAAGATCTTCCCGGACCACTGGTCCTTCATGCTGGGCGAGATCGCCCTCTACTCCTTCGTCGCGCTGATGGTGACGGGGGTCTTCCTCACCCTCTACTACGTGCCGTCGTCGACGACGCTCATCTATCACGGCGCGTACACGCCGCTGGACGGCCAACGCGTCAGCGAGGCCTACGCGTCGACGGTCAACCTCAGCTTCTCGGTGCGGGCCGGCCTGCTGATGCGCCAGATGCACCACTGGGCGGCCGACGTCTTCCTCGGCGCCATCGTGATCCACATGGCGCGCGTCTTCTTCACCGGAGCCTTCCGCAAGCCGCGCGAGCTCAACTGGACGATCGGCCTGACGCTGCTCATCCTGTCGCTGTCCAACGGGTTCATCGGCTACTCGCTGCCCGACGACCTGATCTCGGGGACCGGGATCAGGATCCTGTTCTCGATCGTGCTGTCGATCCCGCTGGTCGGCTCCTATGTGGCCTTCTTCCTGTTTGGGGGGAGCTATCCGGGGACCTGGATCATCCCGAGGCTGTTCATCATCCACGTGCTGATCCTCCCGCTGATCATCATCGGCTTGCTCGGCGCGCACCTGTTCCTCCTGGTCCGCCAGAAGCACACCCAGTTCCCGGGCGGGGGGAGAACAGAGGACAACGTCGTCGGCTCGCCCATGTACCCGACCTTTATGGCCAAGACGACCGGGTACCTCTTCATGGTGACCGCCGCGCTGGTCGTCCTGGGTGGCGTCGCGCAGATCAACCCGATCTGGCAGTTCGGCCAGTACCAACCGGACAAGATTTCCTACGCGGTGCAGCCGGACTGGTACATGGGGTGGCTCGACGGCGCGTTGCGCATCATGCCGAGCTGGGAATTCACCGCCTTCGGTCACACCATCCCGTTCGTGATCTTCTTACCCGCGGTGGTGTTCCCGGGCCTCATCTTCACCCTCTGCTACGCGTGGCCGGCCATCGAACGCCGATTCACCGGTGACAACGAGATCCACCACCTCTTGGATCGGCCCCGGGACAGGCCGAAACGCACCGCCGCCGGGGCGGCGGTGATCGGGTTGTTGTTCATCCTGCTCGGCGCGAGCGCGACCGACGTGCTGGCCAACTTCTTCCAGGTTTCCTTGAACGAGGTGCTCTGGACCTTCCGGATCCTCGTCATCGTGGTGCCCATCGTCGTGGGCGTCTTCACGTGGCGCATCTGCCTCGAGATGCAAGGTGGCGGCGCCGACATCGGCAAGCGCAAGCGCGCCGTGGTGATGACGCGCAGCGCGACCGGCGAGTACACCACCTCTGAGACCGCCCCCCATTCCGACGACCAGCGTGAGGAGCTCGAGCCCATCCCGGTGCCGGTCCACATCGACCTGGAATCGTCGGACACTGGCGACGGCTCGGGCGTCCGCACCGTCAGTCGCTAAGCACCGCCCCCCGGGACCAGGGGCAGCACCGCCGGTCGCCGCCGTCCACTGGCTAGGCTCGGTCTCCGACGTGTTGGGAAGAGGTGACCGAAGACGGCGCCGGGGTGGTCCAGGCCAAGGTGGTGTACACCACGACGTTGGACAGGTAGTGGCCGGTCTCGGGGTCGAAGGTCCCCCCGCATGTGACCAGCTGCAGCGCCCGGTAGCCGTGGGACGCGTACACGAGGGACGTCGGGAACTGGTCCTTCGGGTACATCACCACCGTGTCGACCACGAAATGGGCGTCGACCCCGTCGGCCAGGTTCACCTCGACCCCGTCACCGGCACGGAGCGTCGGCAGTTGAAAGAACACCGCCGGACCGAGGTACGAGTCGACGTGTCCCAAGATGACCGCCGAGCCGACCTGGCCCGGAGTCGGGCCGAGGTCGAACCACCCGGGCTGGCCGATGTCGGTCGGCACCTGAACGGTCCCGTCGGGGTTGAGCCCGAGGGCGGACAGCGACACCTGCAGGCCGATGGCCGGGATGCTGAGGGCGGTCGGCGTCGAACGGGCCACCACAGGAGCGGCCGGCACGGCGGGACTCTTGGCCGCGCCAGACGGGGGGAGCTGGGGACCCACCGGCCCGGCCAGGGGGTGGAGGTGGCCACGGAGGCCCGCTCCGAGGCAGATCACGGCAAGCAAGAGGAGGACGGCGGCGGCCACCCCCCAGCGTCTCGGCCGGCGCTTGGGAGCGCCGGCCGAGACGGACGAGGTCATTCACTCCTCATCGAGGTCCGTGTCGCCCCGTACCATCAGCACCCGGCGCCGACGCAGGGCCAGGCCCGTCGCCGCGACCGCTCCGAACAGCGCCGCGCCGCCCAAGGCGACCAGCAGCACGTTGTCACCGGAACGGGCGGCTCCGCCCAGGCCGGTCGAGGGGGCGCCGGTCGGGAGCACCACGTTCGGTGAAGCGGTGGTCACGGCGGCCGAGGTCCCGCTCGGCGATCCGGTTCCCGAGGCCGCGCCGGTCACCGAAGGACCGGCGGCGGCCGGGGCGCTGGCACCGGTGCCTCCACCGGTGCTACCCGCTCCACCGGTGCTACCCGCTCCACCGGTGCTACCCGCTCCACCGGTGCTACCCGCTCCGGTCACCGGTGGGGTCACCGGGGGCGTGGTCGGTGGGGTCACCGGGGGCGTGGTCGGTGGGGTCACCGGGGGCGTGGTCGGTGGGGTCACCGGGGGCGTGGTCGGTGGGGTCACCGGGGCCGCGAAAATGTCGGCGATCGAACTCGTGCAGGTCACGGTGCTTCCGCCGCCGGTCGCCGAGCCGTTGCACTGGTTGATGGTGACGGGAATGGCCATTTCGGTACCCGCCGCCGAACACGTCAGGGTGCTGCCGCCGCCGGTCGACGAGCCGTTGCACTGGTTGACCGTGGAAGCGAAGGTGCTGCCACTCGGTCCGCAGTCGGGCGGCGTCCCGCCACCACCGTTGTCAGAACCGACGCACTGATAGACCGACACCCCCGTGGTCGGGGTTCCCTCCGGGACCTCGTCGGTGACGGTCACGTTGCAGATCAGATTGCTTCCGCCGCCATTGATGATGCCGTCGCACTGGTCGATCGAGGTGACCAGCTCGTCTGAGGTGGTGACGGTGGTGGTGCAACCGAAGGGGGCCAGCACACCGGCGGCAGCGAGGCAAGCCCTGGAGGTGACCGTCGAGCTGGTGGCGCCGGCGGCGGTGACGGTGTTGACGACTGCCACCGTGCAGGTCACCTGGTACCCGGCTCCGGTGGGGTAGGTGTCAGCGTTGCACTGGGCCGGAGCGCTGGCGGACGCCGCGGAGGCGACCGAACCCCCAACCAACCCGCCGAACATCAACATGGCGGCGACGACCACCAACGCCATCGCCGTGGCAAACCAAAGGCGCAGAGAACGCGCGTGAGTGAATCGAATCACGAAGTCACTTCCCTCATCAGCGAAGCACTCTGCCTGGGGGACTTCTTGACCAGACGAGCATGGCCGGCTCTTTCGAACAGCCTCAAGGCCACTGACCGCCTTCTGCAGCTCATTCGCCAGGCGGCCCTGCCGACCATACACCAGAATGAGAAGACATGCAACTAAGTTCCTGAATAATGACGGGAGATGCCCGTAGCAAAGTTGCTAGGGTCTCTCCGCATGGTGACCTGGAGTTTTCTGACCAACCATGCGCGGGCCCTCCTGTGCATCGCCCGGGACCCCGACGCCCGTCTGCGCGACATCGCCGCCGACCTGGCCATCACCGAACGCCGGGCGCATGACATCGTCTCGGACCTGACCGATGCCGGCTACGTCGTCAAGACCAAGGACGGGCGGCGAAACCGCTATGAGGTGCAGGCCGACATGCCCTTGCCCGAAGCCAACAGCCGCGAGCGCGCCATCGGCGACGTGCTGAACCTGCTCGGGAACAGCCGGTCGCGCAAGCCCGCCCGCGATCGTCGCGCCTCGCCGGTGGAGCGCCGCCGTCCGATGACGGCGTAAGGTCCTGCTGGACCCACCCGGTTCGGTCAGCTCTCGACGGTTACCGGGTCCCCACGTGGCCCCGCCGGTTCGATCGGCCGCACATGGTCGAGGAGCGCCGAGGCGCTCAGCAGCACCCCGAAGCCGGCGCCGAGCCAGCAAATCCCGTACCAGCCGGCCCCCGCCAGCACCGCACCGGCGCTGAACGAACCGAGGGCGCCGCCCACGAAATAGCAGACCATGTAGGCCCCGTTCACCCGTGACCGGGCCTCGGGGCGGATTCGGTAGTTGATGGCCTGGTTGGTGATCTGGATGCCCTGGGTCCCGACATCGAGCACCAAGATGCCGAGAATCAACGGGACCAGCGCGTGCTTGCCGAGCGCCAGGATCCCGAAGGACCCGGTGAGGACGAGAGCCGAGAGCGTGGTGACGACCCTGGTGCGCTCGGCGTCGGCCAGCCGCCCGGCGACGTTGGCGGTGGTCACCCCGGCCACCCCGGCCAGGCCGAACAGCCCGATGACGGCCTTGGAGTAGTGGAACGGCGGCCCGGACAGCAAGAAGGAGAGGGAGGTCCACAGCACGCTGAACGCGGCGAACTCGGTGGCCCCCATGAAGGCCCGTCGGCGCAAGATGGGCTCGGTGGCCAAGAACCGCAGGGAGGAGCCGACCAGGCGGCCATAGGGGATGTGGGGGCGAGGCGCCTCGGCGGGCAGCGCTCGCCGCATCACGCCGGCGAACACGACCATGAGCCCCGCCGAGATCCAGTAGATGGAGCGCCAGCCGGCCACCTGGGCCACCAGACCCGATGCGGTCCGGGCCAGGAGGATGCCGATCAGGAGCCCCGTCATCATCTGGCCGACGACCCGCCCCTGGCGGCCCGGTTCGGCCAGGTCGGCGGCGAAGGGGATCATGATCTGGCCGGCCACCGAGGCGCAGCCGACGGCCACGGCGGCCACCTCGAAGAGCCACAGATCGGGGGCGGCGGCCGTCAGCGCCAGGAACCCCGCGGTCAGCATGAACATCCCGACGGTCAGCGATCGCCGCGGCCGGAAGTCGCCCAGCGGGACGACCAGCAGGAGCCCCGCCGCGTAGCCGGCCTGGGTGCACGTGACCACGAGAGAGGTGGCCGCCGTGCCCACGTGGAAGCTCAGCGAGATCTGGTGGAGGAGCGGCTGGGAGTAGTAGAGGTTGGCGACGATCGCCCCGGTGGCCACCGCCATGAGGACCACCAGCCGGTTGGACAGCTGGGGAGCCTGCCCGGTGGCCTCCGGGCCAGCGGCGCGGTCCATCAGGGCACGCTAACGGCCCTCACTGGGCCCTCGGGCCGTCGCAAGGCGATCGGTGCGGATCGCCCTGCGCGTGGCGGGCCGTCACGTCGGTGTGCTGATGGGGGACGGCGTTGCCGAGGGTCCTCCCACGCTGGGCCAGACTGGCCGCCATGAGCGAGTTCCAACGCCGAACGCTGACCAGCATCCTCAACCTCGCCCCCTCAGGCGAGGACCGCTGGCTGGCGCCGACTCCCGGGGAGGGCCCACCCCGGCTGTTCGGCGGCCAGGTGGCCGCACAGGCCCTCTCGGCGGCCTGTCAGACCGTCCCCTCGGATCGGCCGCCGCACTCGCTGCACGGGTACTTCATCCGGCCCGGGCGCCCCGACGCGGCGCTCGAGATGGTCGTCGAACGGACCCGGGACGGTCGATCCTTCACCACCCGCCATGTGACGGCGATCCAAGAGGGCAAGGCGATCTTCAACCTCACCGCCTCGTTCCATGCCGCCGAACCCGGGATCGACTGGCAGGTCCCCGCCCCCGAGCTGACCCCGCCGGCCGACGAGGAGTTCACCCCGGCCGAGCCGATGTTCCGGGCGTTCTGGCGGTCCAGCCCGTTTCAGCTCCGCCCGGTGCACCCCGATCCGGCCCGCCATGTGGCCCACCCATGCTGGGTGCGACTGATCGAAGAGATCCCCAAGGACCCGGCCGTCCAGGCGTGCGCCCTGACCTTCATCTCGGACATGGGGGTGGTCGGCTCGGCGCGGGCGCCCGAGGACCGCGGCCGCCCGGCCTCGCTGGCCAGCCTGGACCACGCCGTGTGGTTCCACCGGCCCTTCGACATGACCGAGTGGCACCTGGTCAGCGTTGTCCCGGTCTCCAACTCGGGGGCCCGGGGGCTGGGACTGGGGACCCTGCACTCGAGCGACGGCCGGCTGGTCGCGTCGTTCGCTCAGGAGGCGCTGGTCAGAGAGGCTCCTCCGGGCTGAACCGCCCGCACCGGGGGGTGCTGCTCGGGCCGGTGCTCAGACGTGGCCGCCCCGGCGGCTCTCCGCGGTCACCCCGATCAGCGCGGTGATCATCAGGGCGAGCGCCGGGAAGAAGAACCAGATCCCGAAGGCGAAGGCGAGCACCAGGCTGAACGCCCCCATGCCGAGCACGAACGGCCAGATGCTCGAGTTGGGGAACGTGGCGACCTGGCCGGCGCCGTCTTCGACGGTGGCGTCGGATCGGTCCTCGGGCCGGTCGCCCATCCGCCTGTGCCACCACAGGTAGTAACTGCCGGGGAGCAGACCGAGGAGGCAGGTGCCGACCAGCATCATCGTGCCGCCGTCCTCGTAGCTGGTGAACCAGTAGACGGCTCCGACGATGCCGAAGAAGACGGCCACGCCGAGCAGCACCAACGCTTCGATTTTCACGACGAACCCAACACTTTCTCCGCCCCGTCGGATGGGTGAGCTTCACCATGAGGGTGGAGGGCCGGCGCATCGGGGTGGTGGTAGTCCCACGTCGGCCGCTCCGAACGGATTGGCGGGAGGTGCGAGTAGTTGTGGTGCGGAGGCGGCGAGGTGGTGAACCACTCGAGGGTGTGAGCGTCCCACGGGTTGTCTCCGGCCAAGACCGGTTTCCGCCATGACTGAAACGCATTGATGACTAACACCAGGAATGAAGCACCGATGATGAAGGCACCGACCGTTGAGACATCATTGAGCGTTTGCCAGGAGGGAACTGTCGTGTACTGAGCGATCCGCCGAGGCATCCCATGTAGTCCGACGAGATACTGCGGCATGAAGCACACCTGGGTGCCGACGAACAACAGCCAGAACTGCACCTTTCCAAGGTCTTCACGCAGCATCCGCCCCGTCATCTTCGGGTACCAGTAGTAGATGCCAGCCATGGCCGCCATGACCAGGGCCATGACCACCGAGTGGAAGTGGGCGACCACGAAGTACGTGTCGTGGGTGAAGAAGTCGATGGGCGGCGACGCCAGCATGACCCCGGTGATTCCACCGAAGAGAAACGTGATGAGAAAGCCGATCGCCATGAGCATCGCCGTCGAGTAATGGATCTGGCCCCGCCACATCGTCCCGATCCAGTTGAAGAACTTGATGCCGGTCGGCACCGAGATGAGCAGCGAGAGCAGCGAGAAGAACGGCAGTAGGACGACCCCGGTGGTGAACATGTGGTGGGCCCACACCCCGGTCGACAGCGCGGCGATCGACAGGGTGGCGAAGACCATCCCCTTATAACCGAACACCGGCTTTCTGGAGAACACCGGGATGATCTCGGTGACGATACCGAAGAAGGGCAGGGCCAGGATGTACACCTCGGGGTGGCCGAAGAACCAGAACAGGTTCTGCCAGAGCACCGGTGACCCGCCGCCTTGGACAGAGTAGATGTGGGTCCCAAAATGTCGGTCGCAGAAGAGCATCACCAGGGCGGCCGTGAGGACCGGGAACGCGATCAGGATCAGGATCGCCGTCACCAGCATGTTCCAGGTGAAGATCGGCATCCGGAACATGGTCAAGCCCGGCGCCCGCAGGTAGAAGATCGTGCCGACCAGGTTGACGCCGGTGAAGATGGCCGAGAAGCCGGTGAGGATCAGCGCCATGATCCACAGGTCCCCGCCCAGCCCGGGCGAGTTGGTGGCGTTGGACAGGGGCGCGTAGCCGACCCAGCCGAAGCTGGCCGCCCCGCCGGCGACCAGGAAACCCATCATCATCGTCATGGAGCCGGTCAGGTACAGCCAGTAGGAGAGGGCGTTGAGGCGGGGAAAGGCCATGTCGGGCGCGCCGACCTGCAGTGGCACGATGTAGTTGGCCAGTCCTCCGAAGGCGAACGGTCCCACGAATAGGAAGATCATCAGTGTGCCGTGCATGGTGAACAGCTCGTTGTACTGTGCGAACGACACGAGCGAGCTGTTCGGCGATGCCAGCTGCAGCCGTATCACCAGCGCAAAAAGGCCACCGATCAACATCAGGATTACCGAAGTGATCAGATAGCTCTTTCCGATCACCTTGTGATCGGTGGAGGTCAGCCACCTGAGCAGCCCGGTCGGTCCGTGCTCCTCATGTCCGTAGTATTCGGCAACCTCGACGACCGGCGGGCCGAGGATCCCCGTACCGCCGAGTGGTGGGGTGATGACGTCGGTCATGTGGTCATGCTCCTGGCCCGTTGGCGTGGATCTGAGCCTTCAGCTGGCCGATCGTGGGCAGACGACCACTGGTCTGGTGAACCCAAGTGTCGAAGTTGCCCGGCGACACCGCCTTGACGCTGAAGATCATGAGCGAGTGGTACAGCCCGCACAACTGGGTGCACTGCCCGCGGTAGACGCCGGTGTGCAGCACGTTGAAGTTGAACCTGTTCAACACGCCGGGCTGCGCGTAGCGGCTGAAGTTGAACTCGGGCACGTAGAACCCGTGGATGACATCGGCGCTCTCCAGGTTGATCGTCACCGCCTCGTTCACCGGTAGCACCATTTGGGGCGCCTGGAGCGTCTCGCCGACCACGACCTTGCCAGTGGAGGGGTAGTAGAACTGCCAGCCCCACTGGAACGCCGTGACGTCGATGGTCACCTGGGATTTGGGGATCGCGTCGACCTCGTTCTCCGTGATCACGGTGAACACGAACAGCCCGGCCACGATCACCAGCGGCACGACCGTGTAGAAGATCTCGATGCCGTGCCGGTATTGGGTCTGCCGGGGGACCCCGTCTCGACGGCGCCCATAGCGGAAGACCGCCCACAGGATGAGGGCAAGCACGACCCCGCCGACCACGATCCCGGCGATGAAGAAGCCCTGCCAAAGCTTGTAGGCGTCGTGACCCTGGGAGGTGGATCCCTTGTAGGCGCCGAAGTCGGGGACCTGGCAGCCGGCGAGCACGATCGGGGCCAAGATGGCCAGGGGGACCAGGCGACGCGCCCGCACCGAGGAGAGCTTCGAACGGACCAACCCGAACCGGTTCGGGGGGGACGGCCGGCCGGCGTCAGCCGGAGGCTGCGGGCCGCCGGCAGGTAAGGATCTGGTGTGCCTTGCGTCGCGCCAGACGTCCACGTCGGCGAACCTTAGCGAACCGGACTTTGGAAATCGAAGTACCTGTTCGGAAGGCCCCTCACGCCCGAGGGCCGGACACTGCTACCGGGCTCGGTCGTCTCGGGAGTGCCCGAGGCGAGCCCCCGACTCAGTTGGTGTTGGGCTTCTCGTCGGCCGCCTGGCTGGTGTTCTTGTTGGCCTCTTCGGCCTTGTTGGCCTCGTCTGCCTTGGCCTCGGCCAGGCCCTTTTTGAACTCGCTCTGAGCCGATCCGAGGTTGCGGGCCAGCTTCGGGATCGCGGCGCCTCCGAAGAGCACCACCACGACGACGATCAGGACAATCAGGAGGTCAGGGCCAAAAATTTCTGCCAGCATGTCGAACTCTCCTCGACGGGCGCCCGGTGGCAACCGCCACTGCCAGGTTACCGTGTCGCGTCCATCGGGGTTCAGGCGGCCCCTCAACCGGCCAGCAGGACCCCGAGGACCAGGGCGGCGAGGGAGGACAGGCCGGACAGCGACCCCCAGACGGCCAACCCTCGCCGGCTGGCCGACCGGGCGTGCAGGTACGCGGCGGCGCCGGCCAGCGCGACGACCCCGATCTTCACCGACAGCACGACCCGCCAGGCGCCCGACTGGGTCGAGGGGTGGGTGGCGATGACGTTCCAGACGCCGGTCGCCACCAAGACCCCGAAGGCCGGCCAGCTGAGCCGTCCAAACGCGCCGGCGATGGCCCGGGGCGCGTCGGCAGAGATGCGTCGCGCCGTGCCGACCAGGCCGGCCAGGACGAACTGGCCGCCCACCCACACCGCAGCCGCAAGCACGTGCAGCGACAACCGCACCGCGGTCAGCGCCGGGGCGAGGGAGCCGGCGGTGTGGCTCAGCGGCCCTGCCAGTTCGGGGCGCGCTTCTCGGCGAAGGCGATCGCCCCCTCCTTGGAGTCCGCCGAGCCGAAGATCGCCGCGGTGGCGGCGTCGCTCAGCTCCCAGGCCTTGGCCTCGGGGACCTCGGCCGCCTGCAGGGTGATCTGGCGGGAGTAGCGCACGCTCAGCGGAGCGTTGGCGATGATCCGTCCGGCCAGCGCCAGGGCCTCGTCGAGCACCCGGTCGGCTGGGACGACCACGTTGACCAACCCGAGCTCATACGCGCGGGTCGCGCTGATCGAATCCCCGGTCAGGGCCAGCTCGAGCGCGACGGCCAGGGGGACCCGCTTGGGCAGTCGGACCAGCCCGCCGCCGGCCGCCACCAGGCCGCGTTTTACCTCGGGGATCCCGAAGATGGCGTGCTCGGCCGCGACCACCAGGTCGCACGCCAGCATTAGCTCGAAGCCTCCGGCCAGCGCCGGCCCGTTCACCGCCGCGATCACCGGCACCGGGATCTCGCGCCGGGCGAAGCCGGCGAAGCCGCCCGTGCCGGCGCCGATGGATCCTCCGCCCCCGCTCGCGAACGCCTTCAGGTCCATGCCGGCGCAGAACGCCTTGTCGCCCGCCCCGGTGAGGACGATGACGCGCAGGTCCTCGTCCTTGTCCAGGTCGTCGAGCGCGGCGGTCATCTGCTTGGCCACCTCGCCGTTGACCGCGTTGCGGGCCTCGGGCCGGTTGAGGGTCAGCACCTCGACCTGGCCACGGCGGTCACGCAGGATCACCGGCATGCTGTCAGCTCCGGCGTCGGTCATCGACTGCTCCTTTCGCTCGGACGTCGCGGCGACGCTAGCTCGACCGGCCCGCGCCGTGACCGCCCGGCGGTCCTGGCCTAACCCCGGGTCAGGTCACGTCCTGCTTGAAGGTGGTGAAGTACCCGACCACGATCGGCACGAGGCCCCACCCGGCCAGCACGATCGCGGCCAGCCACCAACTCAGCAGGTAAACGCGCTCGGCCGCCGGGGTGAGACCGCCGGCGACGGCCGCCGAGGCCGCAAAGGGGAGCCAGCGTCCGACGTTTGGGAAGATCCCGTCGAAGACCGGCTCGACGATGAACGTGATCGCAAGAATGGTCACGACGGCCGCGATCTGGTTCTTCATCAGTGTCCCCAGTCCCGCGCCGAAGAGCGCCAGGAGAGCGAAGGCGGCGAAGAACCCCGGCAGGACCGCGCCGGCCTGGTTGAAGAGGGCCGACACCGAGCCACCCTGGGTCTTGAGGAGCGGGATGCCCATCGCCCCCACCAAGAGCAGGCTGGCCACCGCGATGCCGAGACCCCAGATGAGCGAGGCGACCGCCTTGGCCGCCAGCAGCCGCCACCGACGCGGTTCGACGAGCAGGCTCGTCGTCATGACCTTGTGGCGGTACTCCCCGGTCACGCAGAGCACGCCCACGATCGCCGCCATCCAGACGCCGCCGACCGCGAAGCCGGCGCCGAGCAGCCGGCGGAGCCGGTACACAGAGGTCGGCGCGACGAACGAGACATGATGGCGGCCGCCGAATCCGGGGTGGTTGACCAAGAACACGACGATGATGCCGAGCGCAGTGAACAGGAGCGCTGCGCCGAGCACGACCCAGGGTCCCGGCGACGTGCGGAGCTTGAACAGCTCGGAGCGGATGCCGCGGATCATGGTCCCGCCACCCCCGGTGTGCTGGGTGTTTGGGGACCGGTGAGGGACAGGAACACCGACTCGAGATCGGTGCTCTCGTTCACGAGCTCGTAGACGATGATCTGGCTCCGGGCCAGCACCGGGCCCAGCTGGTCTGGCGTGACCCCCTCGACGACGACTAGGTCGTGGGCGAGGCGCCGACAGACCCAGTGGGCCGCGGCCAACACCCCCAAGAGCCGATCGGCCTCGGGGGTCCGGACCCGCATGGACGAGTGGATCTGACTGAGGAGGCTCGACAGCGGCCCCGCCGCCCGCACCCGCCCGCCGGCGATGATGACGACGTCGTCGACGGTCTGGGCCATCTCCGCCAACAGGTGTGAGGAGACCAAGACGGTGTGACCCTGGCCGGCCAGGTAGCGCAGGAACTCCCGCAGCCACGCGATGCCCTGGGGGTCGAGTCCGTTGGCCGGTTCGTCCAAGATGAGCACCGACGGGTCGCCGAGCAGCGCGGTGGCCAACCCGAGCCGCTGGCGCATCCCGAGGGAGTACCCGCCGGCCCGGCGGTGAGCGGCGTCCTTCAGGCCGACCAGTTCGAGGACCTCGTCGACCCGGGCCGTTTCGATCGCCGCCGCGATCGCACACATCCGCAGGTGGTCACGGGCCCGCCGGAACGGGTGGAAGCTGGTCGACTCGAGGAGCGCGCCCACGCGGCGCAGCGGATGCTCGATGTCCTGGTAGCGGCGTCCACCGATCGTCGCGGTCCCGGAGGT
>Ga0181518_10003162_pt1 | contig 15398 bp, 7 predicted proteins | sample PEATcosm2014_Bin_28_FD_119751 | JGI IMG/M metagenome (GOLD analysis project Ga0181518, IMG submission 119751) | Peatland microbial communities from MTU Mesocosm Facility, Houghton, MI, USA - PEATcosm2014_Bin01_60_metaG | ecosystem: Environmental > Terrestrial > Soil > Wetlands > Peat | place... | reverse complement strand
GGAAGACTTTGATCCTGGCGCCAAGTATCACGTCGCCGCCAACGTTCCTTACATGCGCTATTTTCTCGCTGACATTCTGCAATTCCAGTTTCATCGCGCCTTGGCGCGCGCCGCCGGGTGCACAGAGCCGTTACATCGCTGCTCCATTTACGGAAGCAAGGAAGCCGGCAAGCGCCTGAACGAAATGCTCGAGATGGGACTAAGCCGCCCCTGGCCCGATGCCCTTGAGGCCATCACCGGCCAGCGGCAAATGGACGCCACCGCCATTCGCGACTACTTTGCTCCGCTCGAGAAATGGCTGAACGAGCAGAACCAGGGCAAACCGGTGGGTTGGTAGCAGTGTCTCGCGCTAGATGAAATTCTTGAGGCGCGGCCAGACTTGCTGCAAGGTCATTCTCGGGCGCCGGCACACGAATACAGGCAAGTCGGTTTCGTAAGGCATGGCGTACTCGCAAGTGACCGTCGCCGCTTGCTGCACGTCGTCGTACATCTTGTGATAGTCGTTCGCATTCCCGCCCACGACTATTAACACTTCACCCGGTTTATCTCCCGGCCCCCAAATCCAATAACTGTTGTGGGTGCTGATGGCGTTTGGGAGGCCGTAGTTCTTGCCGAAGAAGTCGATGGCCCCCGCCTCGCCGTAGTTGCCGGCCCCAATCACGCACTCCTGTTTCTCTTCCGGCGACAAGCTGTTATAAATCTTGGCGACGGTGGCTGCCATGTTCTGCCAGCCAAACATGTCGGCATATTGTTGCGGCAGTTTCGCCGCTTTCCCCCTTTCTTCTCGCGGCGCCTTGACCCCCATCCACGCCTGGTACCTAAGGAACGATTCGACAGGCAAAACAGGAAGAACAAATGGAGCTGTCATCACGCCCCCGGCGAGCAGCGTAACGATACTCGCAGTCCTCAGCCAGTTCCAGTTATGCCGCCGCACGAAGTCAGCAATGGCCACCGCGCCGCCGGCAAGCAGAAAGAGGTAGGCGGGGGCGAGGTAGTAAGGTTTTGCCTTGGTGACCAGGAAGAGAGCGAGGATGGAAACGAACACCCAGCCGAACAAACGAAAGCGCTTTCCCTCATCGCCCAGGAAGAAGAATCCAAGTCCTGCAAGCCAAATCGGCAGGGAGAGAAATCCTATACCCAACGTGCTGGCGGTCATGAACTGTAGAGGAGTTTGCGGGAGATTCTTGAACGTGGTCGCATTGTGAATGAACTCGAGCGAGGGAAAGCCGTAGTGAATCTCCCAGAGGATGTGCGGAAGAAAGATGAGAAAGGCAATCACCCCTCCCAGCCACAGCCCCTTGCTGAGGAGTTGCCGGCGCGCAGGCGTCAACACGAGTCCCACAACCACTCCTAGTCCCAGAAATCCCATCGAGTACTTGTTCATCAGGCCCACGCCTGCCACCAGGCCAAACAACAGCCAAAGCTTGGGATTGTCTTGCTTGAGGATTCGGATGACGACGTAGCCCGCCAGCGCCCAGAAGACCTGGTCGAAGCAGTTCATGGAGAAATAATTGTCGATGGCAAGATAGACCGGCGCCACCATCACGGCAACAGCCGTAAGAATTTGTGCGTACCGCCCGCCTCCCATTTCGCGCGCCATCAGGCCGGTGAGCAGAACAAGCAGTCCGCCGCAGAGCGCAGGGAAGAAGCGTAACGCAAAAAGCGAACTGCCCAGCAGATGGCGCGTCACGACGGCCATCACAGCCACGAACGGCGGTTGGTCAACATAGCCCCATGCCAGGTGCCTGCCGCACGCCATGTAATAAAGCTCATCGCGGAAATAGCCGTAGCCGCCGTTGGCAAGAAAGTGGATCAGAACCGTGAGCAGTGAGAGATAAAGAAGAATCGCCAGGTCGCTAAGGAGAAACGGGCGTGGCACAGCCTTCTGCATCGGAATGCCTCCATTAATCCTTACGCGAAATGAGGGAAGAAAGTTGCGGACGCGGCGGGACTCCGGTCATTGGCGGATGCACCCAGGTGGCGTAGGGGTAGGGCTTGCCCTACCCCCGTCGGGGCCAGCAACAATGCGGGGGACGGCAAGCCGTCCCCCTACATCGCGCGTCGTAATCGAGGGATTCAATCGAACATCGGCAATCGTCTATCGACAATCATTCGTATCGCAGCGCCACCACGGGGTCGACTTTCGTCGCGCGGCGGGCGGGGATGTAGCCGGCCAGGAGGGCAACCGCCGCCAGCAGCAGCGTGGCCAGCACCAGAGTGAGGGCATCGTTGGGTCTAAGGCCGTAGAGTTGGCTTGAAATCAGCCGGGTCGCCCCGAGAGCTACGGGCACACCCAGTGCCAGACCGAGCAGGACCAATCCGAGCGCCTCGACGAGGACCCAGCGCAGAATTCCGGCCCGCCGCGCGCCAAGGGCCATGCGAATCCCGATTTCATTGCGCCTTCCGGCGACCGAGTAGGACATCAGCCCATAGAGCCCCAGGCAAGCCAAGAGCGCGGCGAGCACGCCGAAAAGGCTGGTCAACTGCGCGAAGATCCGTTCCCTGAAAACGGCTTCGTCAATCTCTTCGGTCTGCGTTTTGGCATCGAAGACAGGGACTTGTTTGTCGAGGCCGCGAACCACATCGACGATCGAAGCGAGCCAGTTCCGGGGATCGCCTGCTGTTCTCACTTCAAAGTGCATCGCTCCCAAGTAGTTCGGATACTGCGTGTAGGGAACATAGACTGTGGGAGGGGGATCGCGCCGCAATTGCCCATAGCGGGTGTCTTTCACGACTCCCACGATTTCCATCTTGTCGCGTTCGCCGTCCCATCCGGCGCGGTGTCCGACAGGCGATTGGCCGTCAAGATACTTGCCCACAAACGCTTGGTTGACCAGCGCCACCATGGGGCTTGTCGCGCTGTCCTCAGCTCCAATCGCCCTGCCCAGAAGCACAGGAATTCCCATGGTACTGAAGAAATCGGGCCCGACCTTGTTAACGTGGACATCAATGGAGTTGTCTTTCACCCCACCGGGCCGTGGCGGGGGCGTGTAACCGTCGAGCTTCAAGCCCCAGATGCTGACCTCGCCTTTGAGCAGGGGATGCATGGAGAGGCTTACAGAGCGCACGCCTGGCACGGCCTTCAGGCGCCCTTGCAGTTCCTCATAAAAGCGCGCCAGGCGCTCTCCTTTGTACCCTTGCTGCGTAGGATCGATGCCAAACAGCACCAGGTTGCTGCGGTTGAATCCGATGTTTTCATTCTCGAGTTTGACCAGAGTGCGGACGAACAATCCGGCGCCAACCAGCAGCACCAGTGAAACCGCAACCTGGGTCACCACCAAGCCCTTGGCGAGACTCAAACGCAGTCCCGCGAAGCGCCGAGGCGCACTGGTGGCCCCGCTGCGGCCCGCCTTCAACGCCGGCGCCAGGTCCAGGCGCGTGCCCTGCAAGGCCGGCGCCAGCCCCACGAGAATTGCGGTCAAGACGGAAAGCGAAGCGGTGAAAGCCAGGACGTAGGCATCCGGTCGAACGTGCAGGGCGATCGGGTCCCTCCCGCTCGACATTATAACCACTAGAAGATTGCTCGCCCAATAAGCCAGCACCAGGCCCGTCACTCCTCCCGCTATGGTGAGCACAGCGCTCTCCGTTAAGAGTTGCTTGATCAGACGCCCTCGGCCAGCCCCAAGAGCCAAACGAACGGCGATCTCCCTTCGTCTCGATGTAGCGCGTTCCAGCAGCAGATTTGCCACGTTGGCGCACGCAATCAGCAGCACCAGACCGACCACGGTCATGAGTATGAAAAGCGGATGCGAAAACTCAGAGCGCAGGAAGTCCAGTCCCTTGCTTCCCGGCGGTAGCTCGAGGTACGGAATCTCAGCATCCTTGGGCAGGGCCCGCGCGCCTTCCAGGACGCTCTGGCGAAAGATGACTTGCAGATTGGCGAGCGCCTCGGATTGGCTGATCCCAGGCTTAAGCCTTCCCATCACGAGCAAATACCAACTGGTCCTGCCCCAGTCCGCGTCGGGGAGCACCTGTTTTTCGGAATGGAGGGGTAGCCAAACATCCACGGCGCGGCCAGGTTGGACGCCGAAAAATTCCGCCGGAGCCACTCCCACGATGGTGAAGGGAACATCGTTCAGCGTGACGTTCCTGCCCACCGCAGCCACATCGCCTCCGAATCGCCGCATCCAGTAACCGTGACTGATTACGAGGGCGCGCGGCGCTTCCGTCCTGTCGTCCTGGAGTGTGAGCGGGCGTCCTAAAATCGGTTGCACGCCTAGCGTCGAAAAGTACTCGCCTGAAACAAGGTCGGCGACAGCCAAGCCCGGCTGCCCGCCGGCAACCAGATTCAGGCGTCCGGCGTCTGCGAAGGCGCAGATGCCCGCAAGGACCCGGTTGTTCGCGCGCGCCTCCTCGAACGCCGCGTACGTGAAAGAGGTGCTCACGGTCCGCCCGGCCTTGTCCATGTTCCATGAACCGCGCAGCGTGGGTATCATCACCGGAAAACCCTTCACGGCCCATTGGAACTGCACCAACTGCTCCGGCTGCCTGACCGGCAGCGACTTAAGCATCACGGCGTTGATAAGGCTGAAAATCGCTGTGTTGACGCCAATTCCCAACGCCAAGGTTAAGACCGTTACCGTCGTGAAGGCAGGATTCTTTGCGAGCGTACGCAAGCTGTAACGCAGATCCTGAAGGAGTGTCTCGATGAAGCCCACACCGCGGGCGTCGCGACATTCCTCTTTCACCTGATCGAGGCCGCCAAACTCCAATCGTGCTCGCCGCCTCGCTTCTTCGACTGGCACACCCGACTGGACGTACTTTTCCACCTGGTGTTCGAGGTGGACGCGCAGTTCTTCATCCAGCTCAGTTTCCATGGACTTGCGCCGGAACAAAGCTCGCAAGCGAAAAAGTAGGTCGCTCAGCACAGGCACCTCCAAAAAGCAGTGGCTAGTGGTTAGTGGCTAGTGGAGCTGCGCTGAAAGTTGACGCCCGCCTTAGTCACTCGCCACGTCTTTACTAGCCACTACCCACTAGCCACTTCTTTATTCATACCTCAGCGCCACCACCGGGTCAACCTTCGTTGCCCGCCGGGCGGGCAGAAGGCAGGCCAGCACACCCACGGCTGCCAAAAGCAGCGGAACCAGGGCGAACGTCGTGGCGTCGGTGGGCTTCACTCCAAACAGCAAGCTGGACAAGAATCGTGTCACGCCCCATGCGCCCGCTGTTCCGGCTGCAATCCCGATCAATGCAGGCGCCATTCCTTGCTTCACCACCTGGCGGAGTATGTCGCTCGCATTTGCCCCCAGCGCGAGTCGAACGCCGATCTCGTGAGTGCGCTGCGCCACCGCATAGGACATCACTCCATAGATTCCTACCGCGGCCAGAACCAGCGCCAACGCCGCAAAAATGCCGAGCAGAGCCGTATTGAAGCGAGGCGCCGAAGCCGAACGATAAACAAGCTGATTCATGGTGGCGACATCGAACACGGGGAGGTCGGGATCTACGGCTTGGACCGCGCGCCGTGCCGCCGAAGCCAAAGCGAGCGGATCGGCGCCGGCGCGCAGTACGAAGGCGATGTCTTGCATCATGAATGTACCCGGCGCCTGAGCATACGGAAGGTACATGGCAGGCGAGGACGGCTCGCCGAGGCTGTATTGCTTTGTGTCGCCAACGACCCCTACGACCGTGCACCAGGCATCGTTGGAGAAGCCCGGCTTAAGGCGCTTGCCGATTGCCTCATCGAGCGGCCAATAGTGCCGGGCCAGGCTTTGACTGACGATGACGACGCGCGGAGCGGTCTCCGAGTCGTGCGCGTCGAAGTAGCGGCCGCGAAGCAGCGCAATGCCGATGGCTCGGAAATAATCGCCGCCCACCACTGCCTTCGTAGCGATGAACGCCTGCGATCCCGGGGCCGCCGGCGGTTGCCCCTCGACTGTGAAATCACCTCCGATCGCGCCATTGCCGAGCGGGAGTCCAAACACGCCGCCTGCCGAGTTCACTCCCGGCACGACCCTTAGACGGTCGAGTGCTTGTTCTTCAAATTCGATCATCGGGCGGGCGCTGTGGTAACGACTGTCAGGCAGGCTGATAGTCAGCGTCAGCACGTTTTGAGGGTCGAATCCCCGATCGACAGTCATCAAATGCAGAAAGCTGCGGATCAATAATCCCGCGCTCACCAGCAGAATGACCGCCAAGGCGACCTCGGCGACCACGATGCCATCTCGCATGTAACTCTGCGTCCTGCCTGCGGTTGAACGCCGGCCCTCTCCCTTCAAGCTCGAGTTCATTTCACCCCGCGTGGCCCAGAGGGTGGGCGCGAGCCCGAACAGAAGTGAGGTAAGCACTGAGACAGCGAGTGTAAAGCCCAGCACCCGCAAATCGATCCCGGCCGAGGCAACGTGGGCGGCAGCGCTGGGCGACGCCAGGTTGCGGGGAAGCAGGGACGCAGCCTTGGCCACGAAACTCTCGCCCAGAGCGGCCATGAGCAATCCCAGGCTTCCGCCCAGAACTGCCATCATTACGCTTTCAGTCAGCATCTGGCGAACCAAACGGCTTCGGCTTGCGCCCAGCGCTTTGCGCACGGAGAGTTCACCCTGGCGAGTCGTGGCGCGGGCCAGAAACAGGTTGGCGACATTGGCGCAGGCAATGAGTAGCACCAAGCCCACAGCCGCGAACAAAACCAAGAGCGGCGTGCGAACCTCGGCAGCCGCTGCCTTTGTCAGCAGGACCAGCGTGGTGTGCCACTCCCAGTCACCCGGCTGGGCGGGGCGGCGCTCCCCGAGTACAGCCGCGTCATTGCGCGCCCGCTGGAGCGACACGCCGGGCTTGAGCCGCGCAACAATCTGCAAAGTCGCATTGTGAGCTTCGTTCACGAGCGTGAGAGGAGTCCAAACATCGGCGTCATTCGGGAAGCCGAAACCTTCCGGCATCACGCCGATTACGGTGTAGAACTCTCCGTCCAGCTTGATCGCTTTGCCCAACACCGCCGGGTCGGACCCAAATCGACTGCGCCACAACCGGTCACCGAGTAACGCCACACGGTTGTGCGCGGCCGCTTCCTCTTCAGGGGCAAACGGGCGTCCCAGTGCGGGGTTGACGTCGAGCACGCGCAGAAGGCTGGCGGTGATGGTCGCGCCGTTAAGCCGAACGGGCTCACCCACGCCGGTAAGGTTCGTGGGCTGTCCCCGAAAGGCGGCAGTATCACTAAAAACGCGATTCTGATCCCGCCACTCCATGTAGTCCTTGTCGGTGAGCGAGCCGGGCCCTGAGTAACCAACGGTCGGGCTGGTGGCCCACTGTGTCACCAGCCGGCCGGCGTCTCGGAAAGGCAAGGGGTGGAGAATAGCCGCGTTGACCACGCTGAAGATCAGCGTGTTGGCGCCGATGCCCAGGGCGAGCGTGGCCACCGCCACGAATGTGAAGCCAGGGCTTCTGGCCAGCTTGCGCATGCCATAACGCACATCCTGAATTGTTGTCTCGAACAGGTTCACGCCGCGGGCGTCGCGGCATTCCTCTTTCACTTGCTCAAGCCCGCCGAATTCCAGCCGCGCCCGCCTTTTCGCCTCTTCGAGCGGTAGGCCTGATCGGGCGTACTTCTCGACCTGGTGTTCGAGGTGAGCGCGCAGTTCTTCGTCCAACTCAGCTTCCATAGATTTGCGCCTTAACAAAGATCGCAATCGAAACAGTAGGTCGCTCAGCACATGCGCCTCCAATCGAGGGTAGCGCGGACCACCGGTTTTGGGGTCCGCGGCTTGTCTACGGACACAAGGAAAAGCCGCGGACCGCAAATGCGGCGGTCCGCGCTACCCGGCCGCTTTATTCATATCTCAGCGCCACCATCGGATCCACCCTGGTGGCGCGCCGCGCGGGGATATAACTCGCCAGGAGCGCGACTGAGGCGAGTGCCGCGGAGACACCCAGAAAGGCCAACGGATCAACCGAACTGAGACCGAAGAGCAGGGCCGCGAGCAATCGCGAGGTCGCTGCCGCCGCCGTGATGCCGAGCAACATCCCTACGACGACCGGCTTCATGCTCTGGCGAAGGAGCAGTATCAAGACGTCTCGGCGTCGCGCACCCAGGGCCATACGCACGCCAACCTCGTGCGTGCGTTGGACGACCACAAAACTTACCATGCCGTAGATTCCGACCGAGGCAAGGACCAGACCCAGCAGGCCGATCACCACGGAAACCACTGCGGCAATTCGCGAAAAGACGAACGGCGGATTGTTCGTCATCAGGCCATCGACCGTCTCGGCAAACACGATGACGTTCGGATCGACCTTGCTAGCCTGGTCGCCCAGGGCGGCGATCAAAGCTTCAGGGTTGCCCTCGGCCCTGATTGCCATCGTATCGCACCATTGTGCGGGAGCTAAGGGCAGATAGAAATAGCCGTCATCGAGCTTGCCCAGCCAATTGCTGGAGAGATCACGAGTAACGCCAATCACCTGGAACGACTGTCCAGAAGGGAAAGGCTGGTCGGACCAATGAAATTCTTCGGTTGCATCCAGTGTGACGAGCTCGCCAAGCGGGTCCTTGTGCGGCCACAGCCTTCGTGCTGCTGCCTCGCTCACGAGCGTTACCAGCGCACCCGAGCGCGCTTCGTCCGGAGTGAAGGTTCTTCCGCGCGCAATTGGAATATCCAGCGCTTCGAAATAATTTGGGGAAACATAACTGTAGCTCAAGACTGGCGCTGTTTTGCCCGGCTTGCCTGCGGGGGACACAGCAGCAGTGCGAACACCCCCGCCCAGTGGGATCCGCCCCCGCGCCACTGAGCGTACGCCGGAGACTTTGCTGAAGCGCTCCGCGAGCTCGCTCACTATCAGCCCCTCCCGCTGAACGTCGTACCCCGTCCCGGGAGGTATCTCCACGTCGATGCCGAGCACTTTCCTGGTCTCGAATCCGGGATCGATTTTCACAGCTCGAAATGAGCCACGCGCCAGCAACCCTGCGGCAATCAGGAGAACCAGCGAAATGGCCATCTGCGAAGCAATCAGAACGTCGCGCAGCCTTGATTTGGCGAGCTTGAGCCCAAAGGCGGCGCCTTCTTCCTTGAGGACAGAATGCAGGTTTGGTTTTGAGGCCTCGAGCGCAGGCGCCAGCCCAAAGAGAATGCCTGCCACGAGACACACCAGAAGCGTGTAGACGAAAACGTGAATGTCGGGATCTACATGCAGCGCGATCGTCCCCCACACAGGGGGAATGGCCGCGGAGACGATCGCGAGTGCATAGCGCAATGTCCACCACGCCAAAAGCAATCCGAGGGAGCCAGCGAGTACAGCGAGCATCGATGCTTCGGTCAGCAACTGCCGGATCAATCGTTTACGGCCTGCGCCCATCGCCAGCCGTACTCCGATCTCTTTTTGCCGCGCCGCCGACCTGGCCAATTGCAGGCCCGCTACATTCGCGCAAGCAATGAGCAGCACGAGACCGGTGGCGGCCATCAAGATCAGAGCGGTGAGTCTTACCGGATTTCTGTCTCCGAAGCTGAAAGGAGATCCGGGCGTTACGGTAATCGAGACTGGCTTCGAGTGCTTCGACCCAGCAGGAAGAGTTTTCCGAAACTGCTCCGCCAGCACCGTCAATTCCGATTGGGCCTGCCCGCGCGTCGCGCCCAGCTTGAGGCGTCCGTAAAGCCCGCAACAATCATTTTCACTGTCTCGCTGCATATCATTCTTGGGTTCCAGCAAGGGCAAGGAACTTACAGGCACCCAAAGGGAGGGAATGTCTGGATAGGTGCCCATGAAGTCCCGAGGCGTGACTCCGACCACGGTAAGAGATTTTCCGTTGAGTTTTACCAATTTCCCCAACAGGGAGGGATTGGAGTTTAACCGCCGCTTCCAGAAGTTGTAGCTCACCATCACAACAGGGTCCTGCCGGTGACCATCGTCGGGGATAAAAGCCCGCCCGATGGCGGGACTAATCCCGAGCGTCTGGAAGTAGTTCTCAGAAACCACAGCCGCTGAGACAAGTTCGGCGCCCCCCGCCATTTGCTGGAAGAAACGGATGCCAAACAGGCTGGAAGCTTTCCCCGCACTTCGTGCCGAACCGGGCACTGGCGACACCTCGCTGAAGGAGAGGTCAGTCCCTGTGGTCGCGACAAGACTTGAGAAGGTCGTGTTGTGATCGCGAAAGTAAATGTAGGACGGATAGCTGAAGGACTGCCCGTTGGTCCCCACTTCCCACCTGTAAATATTCACCAACTGGCCTGGGTCGGTCGCCTGAATCGGCCGCAGGTCCACTGCGTTGTACGCGGTGAAAATCACCGTGTTTGCCGCTATCCCTATGGCCAATGCCATCGCGCTCGCGGCAGTGTACATCGGATTCTTCATCAGCATCCGCCAACCGTAGTGCAGGTCTTGGAGGAGGGAGTCAATGAAGTTCAAGCCCCGCTCGTCTCGGCATTCCTCCTTGACCCGATCAAGCCCGCCGAATTCCAGCCGCGCGCGCCTTTTCGCCTCTTCGAGCGGCAGGCCTGACTGGACGTACTTCTCCACTTGGTGCTCAAGATGCGTGCGCAGTTCCGCGTCCAACTCCACTTCCATGGACTTGGGGCGGAACAAAGCTCGCAACCGATAAAGAACATCGCTCAGCACGGGCGCCTCCGATCCAGGGTAGCGCGGACCCCCCGGTTTTGGGGTCCGCGGCTTGTCCGCACGCCTACGAAAAAGCCGCGGACCGCAAAAGAGGCGGTCCGCGCTACCACTACACTGTCTCCAGTACTTGCCCTACCGCCGCCGCGAGCTTCCGCCAAGCGCTTTCTTCGGCCTCGAGCTGCTTTCGGCCATACTTCGTTAGTTCGTAGTATTTGGCGCGCCGGTTATTGTCGGACGCGCCCCACTTTGCCCTGATCCATCCGCGCCGCTCCAGCCGGTGCAGGGCCGGATAAAGGGAGCCTTGCTGGACCTGAAGTACGTCACTGGATATCTGCTGAATACGCTCGGAAATGGCCCAGCCGTGCTGAGGTTCGAGCGCCACAGTCTTGAGGATCAACAGATCGAGCGTGCCTTGCGGCAGTGCGATCCGAATATTAGTCATGGAATTCCCCCTGTTGCTTCTACAGGAAGATTGTATCTCGACTCTTGTCGAAGTGCAAGGGGAAAAAGCAGTGCCTGGTGGCTAGTGCTTAGTGGCTAGCGCCGGCTGTCGACCGGCGGATATTGACGGCGGGTTGCCGGGGCTTGCGGGTTGGTGTTCTTCAGCCGCAGAAAATGCAGAGCCAACACTCGTATGAGCCGGAGCGACTAGCAACTCGCCACTAAGCACTGGCCACTGCTTTACTGGTTCTTGTACATCGCAATGAACTGCTGGAGGGCAGCATTATTCAACTTCAAATCCCCGGTTCGGATGAGCTGGGCCTTAAGGTTCTGTTCGTACAATTCAAAGCTGAGATTCCGCTTGCGGTCGAGGAGTTCTTCCATAATTTGATCGCGCTGCTTGGCGAAGTCAGCTTCATCGGGCGCGGTATGGGCAACCAGCTTGAACACCAGGCTTCTCCCGCCCACGGGTACGACGTCGCTGGTCTGACCTGCATTCAGCGTAAAGGCTGTGGGAAGCTGCGAGCCTGGACCTACGCCCTCGATATTATCCTGCTGCGTGAAGTCGTTGCTCTCTTTCACCGTCAGGCCGTCCGCCTTCGCGACCTTAGCAAAATCGCCGGTCTTCACCTGGGCGGCAAACTGCCTGGCTTTATCCGTGGCAAGCACCCTGGATTGCTGTGCGCGGTAGTCTTCCTCGACGCGGGCGCGCACTTCGTCCAAAGTCGGTACATGCTCCGGAACGATGTCGGCCATTTCGATAACCGCCTGTCCCTTGGGAACACTGATCGGTGTCCCCACTTCGCCCTTGTGAAGTTGGAAGGCCAGGTTTTCAAACGACTCTCCGCTGCCCAGGTCGGCAACGGCCTGACCAAGATGGAAGAGCGGGGAAGTCTGGGGCTGCAGCCCTTCTTTTCGCGCCAGTCCTTCAAATTCACCAGGCTTGGATTTGAGTTCAGAGACCAAATCATTCGCCAACTTTTCCTGGGCATCGGCGATTCGCTGTTTTTCGAGGTCGGCGATGATGGTGCCCTTCACCTCGTCAAAGGTCTGGAGGTGCGCGGTCTGTTTATCCTCGAGCTTGATAATGTGGATTCCGTAAACCGTCTTGACGAGGTCGCTCACCTCTCCGGGCTTCATCGCGAACGCCTTGTCCTCAAATTCCTTCACGGTTTGTTTCCGCACCAACCAGCCCAACTCTCCGCCCTTCGAGGCTGAGCCGTCGTCGGAGTCCTTCTTCGCCAGCTCTCCAAAATCAGCTCCACCTTTGATCTGCTTGAGCACGTCCTCGGCTTTCTTTTGGATCTCTGCAATTTCCGTGGGGTTCTTGCCTGTCGTCTTGAAGAGAATGTGAGCCGCCTTTACCCGATCGGGGATTCTGTAGTCGGAAAGGTGTTGGGTGTAGTACTGGCGAGCTTCCTCATCCGTAACCTTAACACGCCCGCGCACATCGTCGGGGCTGATCACAACGTAGCGGACTTTTCGCTCCTCCGGAATCTTATAGCCTTGCGGGTCCTTCTTGAAGTAGGCGTCCAAGGCTTGCGGTGTGACCTGAACGGCCTTGATATATTGGCTTGGATCGAACAGTACGTAGTCAACCTTTGCCCTCGTGTTGCGGCGCTGGAATTCCTCACGCACTTCCTGAGGAGCGACCTGGGCTCCATCCGTCACCACGCTGCGGATTTTGTCTTCCAGCAGCCTGCTGCGCAGTTCTGCTTCAAAATCCACCACCGACATGCCCGTCTGCTGCAGGACCGCGTCCTGGTAACGGCTTATTCCAATGAACGCCCCGTCCTGCATTAGCCAGGGGAAGGATTGGAGGGCTTCTCCAAGCTCTTTGTCAGACACTTCAATGCCCATCTTCCTGGCCTGAACAATCACCGCCCGCTGCAGGATCATTGTGTCCAGAAGCGTACCGGCGATCGCGGGGATGATCTTTGCTTGGTCGATCTGCGGGGAATTCCGAAACCGGCTTTGAATCATCTTCTGCAAGTCCGTCGTGGTGATATTCAATCCGTTCATGGACGCCAAGACGTTTGTCTCCGTGCGGCTGGTATCGCCCGTGGGAATCGGCGCCAACGTGATCACCATACCAATGGACACAACGCTCAAAAAGAATATCAGCAGGTATTTCTTCACTGCTTCTTTGTTTTTCTTCAAGAATCTAAACATGAAAGCTCCTCGTGCGCACCTCAAACCTTTCTATTATAGTGGAGAGCACTCGATCCCGGCAACCTGTGGTCATAATCGGTAGTGATTCACTTTGATGTGGCACGGCCGTCTTGGTCGTGAGGGTACAGGGGCAGAGCCTGTCCTGAGAGCAGCGAAGGAATGTCAGGCCACGGGAAATTGAGCCGCTGCCTCATTATCGGCGCCGTTTCCCGTCAGACGCCCGAATGCCCCCGACGCGGGCCGTCGGGGTGGATGCGCCCCTGGCGTCCGGCTAGGACATTTTGGCCTTGTCCCGTCCCCAGGCGCGCTGTATCTCCCCCCTCGACTTGCCGCTTCACCGCCGCGCGCCCGAGATTTCCCTTAAATTCCCTTGACCCTATGTCAGGTTTGGACAAGAATAGGCAGGCTGTATTCCCGCAACCGCGAAACCACGCAGGGTAAGGCACTTCGCCCACCAACGTGGTGGCGGCAGCGGTGGTCGGAAAACGCGGGACGGACATTTTTGTCGCCCCGTGTTGACCTCGCAAGTTGTTCAAAGATGACTTGTGGCGGCACCGCGTCTGCGGAATCGCACTCTCTCTGTTGGGGCAGGCTTCGGCGGAACCCTGCCATAAATATCGTCCGGCGAGCGAGGTGAACGCGATCCAGTGTCGAGAATCGCGCAGTCCGGCAACGGAGGGCGGCGCTCTCCGCCCGCAGCTTAGTACTTTTGTGTCTTGTTCTTCATTTAATAACTCCTTAGCGTCGTAGGTTAATGCCGATACTAAGGAAGTGGTCTGAGACGGATTTATGAATGTACGTTCCTTGTTCAGCGTGTTCTCCTCCGATCTTGCGATTGACCTTGGCACCGCCAACACTCTGGTTTTCGCGCGTGGCAAGGGCATCGTGGTTAACGAACCCTCGATCGTCGCTCTTAACAAGATCAGCGGCGATATCGAGGCAGTGGGTCGCGAAGCCAAGGATATGCTGGGACGCACGCCTGGAAACATCGTTGCCATCCGCCCTCTGAAAGACGGCGTCATCGCGGACTTCAAAGTTACTGAGAAGATGCTGAACTATTTCATCCAGAAGGCGCACAATCGCAAGATGTTCGTGCATCCCCGGATTGTCATCGGCGTGCCTTCGGAGATCACTCAGGTGGAAAAACGCGCCGTGCAGGACTCCGCCATGCGCGCCCGGGCCAGCGAGGTGTTCCTGGTCGAGCAGGCCATGATGGCGGCCATCGGCGCCGGCCTGCCCATCACCGAGCCCTCCGGCAGCATGATTGTGGATATCGGCGGAGGGACCACGGACATCGCCGTGATCTCCCTCTCCGGCATTGTCTATGCACGCTCCGTGCGGGTGGCGGGAAATGAGATGGACGAGGCGATTACCGCCTATCTCAAGCGCAAGTACAACTTGCTGATCGGCGAGCGCACGGCCGAGCAGATCAAAATCGAGATCGGCTCCGCTTATCCGCTCGAATCTCCGCTCACCATGGAAATCAAAGGACGTCATTTGCTCGAGGGCATCCCGAAGACGATTACCATCGACGACTCGGAGATTCGTGACTCGCTCTCCGAATGTGTGGCAACGATCCTGAACGCCATCCGGGTGGCTTTGGAGCGCACACCGCCAGAGCTCTCGGCCGACATCTCCGATCGCGGCATTGTGCTCACAGGCGGCGGAGCCTTGCTCAAGAACCTCGATAAGAGGATTCGTGAAGAAACTGGTTTGCCCGTTTCCATTGCCGAGGACCCTTTGGCCTCGGTCGTGCTGGGAACCGGTAGAATGCTGACGGATTTCAACCTTTTGCGGCGAGTTGCAATCGAATGATGTTCGATCCCAACAGCCCGGAATCGAGAGCGCCCGGCCAACCCGTCGCGCGCGACGGCCCGAACGTTCAGGCTTTCATCGCACGCCACCGCCCTTCCTTTGTCCTTGCCGGGGTCCTGGTTGCACAGCTCCTGCTCCTCTCCATACAAATTACTCGCAACCATGACGTCCGTCTCATTCGCGTCTGGGCTGTCGCCGTGGTCGATCCGTTCCAACGTTCGATGCACGGTATGACAGATCTCTCCGTGGGGGCCTGGAGAACCTATGGAAGTCTCTTGCACGCCCAACAGGAGAATCAGCAGCTTCGCGTGCAGCTTGCGTCGGCGGAGTCCCAGATCCTGCAACTCTCCGAGCAGGCGGCGGAGTCCGGCAGGCTACGCGCCATCCTGGATTTCAAGAACCAACTTCCCTTTCAGACCGTGGCTGCCGAAGTT
>Ga0181518_10003161_pt1 | contig 15400 bp, 11 predicted proteins | sample PEATcosm2014_Bin_28_FD_119751 | JGI IMG/M metagenome (GOLD analysis project Ga0181518, IMG submission 119751) | Peatland microbial communities from MTU Mesocosm Facility, Houghton, MI, USA - PEATcosm2014_Bin01_60_metaG | ecosystem: Environmental > Terrestrial > Soil > Wetlands > Peat | place... | reverse complement strand
TAGTGGAATTGAGAGGGAAGTGAGAGAAACTTGGGAGGGGGCCTTCCGCCATTGCAGCACGAATGGCGCCCGGGTCAATCCCGGTCGCGATTTCGCCAGGCCGTATCACTGCCACTTGAATACCACCACGGTGAATTCCGTGGTCAACCCGGACCGTGCAATTGCGGGATTCGCTATGTCGCGTCCAAGCCGGTGTGCAAGATGTGTGCCGGGAGCAGGGAAGCCCTTCCTGAAGGACATCAGGATCCACGCCGTAGAATCGGCGAAGCCTCTGGCATCTGGTAATTGAATCTTCTCAGGGGCCAGCCCGCTACAGCATGCGCGGGCTCGCCGGGCTTCGGCCGAACGGTTCGCCAATGATTCATGCGCAGGCGGTTTCAGCCGCCGGTCTTTTCGGTCAGCTCGACCCAGCGCTCGTAGACGGCATGGTGCTCGGCTTTTGCCGCTTCGAGTTCGGCGAGGGCGGCGGTGAGGGCTTCGGGATCGATGACGACTTCGGCAACCTGGATGCGCTGCTCAGCGGTACGAAGGCGCGCGTCCGCTTCATCGATGCGTTTTTCCAGGGTATCGTACTCGCGCTGTTCCATGTAGGAGAGCTTCCTGCGAGTTCGAGATGCGGAGGATACGGCTGGGGCAGGTTGCGGTACTTCCTCTGCGGCGGCTACCGATCCGGCTCGTGTCTGCCGGCCGCGCCACGCTTCCCACTGGAGGTAGTCTGCGAAGAGCGCGGCGTTGCCGAAGCCGTCGAGACCGAGAACGGCGTTGGTGACGCGATCGAGCAGATAGCGGTCGTGAGTCACCAGCACCAGGGCGCCGGGGAATTCGAGCAGTGATTCCTCGAGAATCTCGAGCGTGGGGATATCGAGGTCGTTGGTGGGCTCGTCGAGGATAAGCACGTCGGCGGGCTCGAGCATAAGGCGGGCGATGAGGACGCGGGCGCGCTCGCCGCCGCTGAGGCGCTCTACCGGCTGATTGAGCTGCTCGCTGGTGAACAGAAAGCGCGACGCGTAACCGGCGACGTGAACGACGCGATCCTGATAGACAACAGAGTCGGAGTCGGGCGCGAGCGTGCGGCGAAGAGTGAGTGACGTGTCCAGCTCACGCATCTGCGAAAAATAGACGATGCGAAGGCCCGGTGCGCGGCGGATTTCACCGCCACTGAGTGTGATTTCTCCGATGATGGCGCGCAGCAGCGTGGTTTTGCCGGAACCGTTGGCGCCGGCAAGCTCGAGCTTCAGCCCGCTGCTCAGCGTGACGCTGACGCCGCGGAGGATTTCGCGATCACCGAGGGTGACGGCGGCGTTCTCGATTTCGATGAGACGTTTGGTTTGGCGGCCGGTGGCGTCGAAGGTGATGCCGGCCGCGGCGCTCCTTGTGCGGGATTCGGAGTCGCGCAGTTCGGAGATAAGGGCGTTGGCGTTGTCAATGCGGGCTTTGGCTTTGGTGGTGCGCGCCTTGGGACCGCGGCGGAGCCATTCCATCTCGGCGCGGACGCGGTTGCGCAGGCTCAACTGTGCGCGCTGTTGCCACTCGACGTAGGCCTCTCGGTCTTCGAGGAATTTGGAGTAGCTGCCCTTTACTCGCAGCAGACCGCCGGAGTAAATGCGGTTGAGTTCGACGATTTGGGAGGCAACGTTTTCCAGGAAGTAACGGTCGTGAGTGACGACGACGAAGGCAAAACTGGCGGCACCGAGCAGGCCTTCCAGCCATTCGATGCCGTCAAGATCGAGGTGGTTCGTGGGCTCGTCGAGGAGAAGGACCTGGGGATCCGTGACAAGGGCTTCGGCGATGGCGAGTCGCTTGCGCCAGCCGCCGCTTAGGCTCGCGGCTTCACGGTCCATACCGGGATTGCCGGAAGTGTCGCTGTCTGTAAAGCCGGCGCGACCCAGAGTTTCGCGCAACCGCTGCTCGCGGGCAAGAGCCGGAACGGCGGCGCGCTCGAGTGCGGCCTCGATGACCAGGCGGATCGTGATTTCGGGGGCGAAGCCTGAGATCTGATGGACGTAGCTGATGCGAACGCCCTTGCGGAAGGAGACTTCACCGGAGTCGGGCTGCTGTTCCGCGCCGAGGATGCCGAGGAGTGTGGATTTGCCAGCGCCGTTAGGACCGATGAGGCCGATGCGATCGCCGTCGTGGACTGCGCAGGAAATGTTGTCGAAGAGAGGAGTAGCGCCGAAGCGTTTGGAGATATTCTGCGCAATCAGGATCGGCGGCATATTCTCAGTTTACGGGGAGGGGAAGTAGGTCAGTATCCAGCGATCTTTGGTAGTTCGGGATTTCGACTTTTGTCAAGTTGAAACGCCAACTGACATGTTACGGGGAACGCGGCGGATCGGTGCGCAAGCGCACGTCAATAGCAGGCTCCTTATAGGTGGCAATCGCGAAACTGAGTGCGGCTCGAATGATCGACTCCCGGCGTCGATGCTCAATGGATCGTTTTTGACGAGGGCAATGCTTCGATTTCGTCCGCCATCTGCCGCATAACGTCCCGCATCAGAACTCCTACGGCAGTCGGCGATTCATAAGCTGCCTGTGCGATGACTCGCACCTCCGGATCCTTCGCAATTTCCGCCCAGTTGCCAATCCATTCGTAGACTGCGCAGTAAGCCTCCAGAGGAAATTCTTCGTCTCTGCCGGCGCGATTCTTCTTTTTCGCCATCGATTTGGACCTTTCAGGCCGCTCCGCAGATCGGCCAAGCGCAGAGATATTCGCTGGTGCATCTGCAAGCTATATCGACAGAAAAATGGGAAGAATAAAATTTGGGATCTGAGAATGACCCGTTCTCAGATATCAGCGGCTCCCGGCTACCGAGAAGCACCACGTTTTTGGGTTCGCGGCCTTTCCTCGACCCTTTCCTCACGTTCAATCCCGTAAGAGGGCGGGATCAATTTATAAACGCCGGCGCGCAGCGTTTCATCGAGAAAGTCCGCCCAGTCCTGCATCATGTGCGCTCGCGGAACAAGATACTTCGCGTAATCGTATGCTCCGCTACTCGAAGGAGTTCCTCGAGTGGGTTGAAGCCGGACGGCTCGAATCCGACAGCCGGCGCTACTATCGCAACGGTTGGCGGCTTCTCGAAAAAACCAAGACCGCAGGCAGGCGCCTTGATCAGATCACCAAGGACGATATCGAGAAGCTGAAGTTTCCCGGGTCGCCCTCAAACGGCAACAACGCATTACGCACTCTGCGGCGCATTCTGAACAGGGCAAAGGAGGACAAATTGATCCGCGAGGTTCCCGATTTCGCGTTATTCAAGGAAGCGGGACGCTCGCTTCGCCTCAATGAAGAAGCGGAGCGGCGGCTTTTGCCGGTCGCCGAACAGCCGCTCCGGGACATCATCGTCGTGATGAGGGATACGGGCATGCGCAATGCACGGGAGTTGTGTCGCATGCGCGTCGAGAACATCGACTACGATGCCCGGGTGATCACGGTCCCGGACAGCAAGACCGAGTCTGGCAGGAGGCCGGTTCCCTTGAGCGATCGGGTAGAGGCGATTCTCCGCTCGCGCTGCGCGGGGCGCAGCGAGGGTTGGGTCTGGCAGTCGCGGTACAAGGGCAAGCACATCGGAACGGCCATGGTGAACCGGCAGTGGATCGCGGCTCGCCGGAAGGCGGATCTGCCGGGTGATCTGGTGCTTTATTGCGCCCGGCACGACTATGGCAGCTTCATGTTGAGCAAGACTGGCAATCTCAAGGTGGTGATGGACCTGATGGGCCAGCAGGATTATCGTTCAGCTCTCAAGTATCAGCACCATGAGGTGGATGTGGCGCGCGGCCTTTTGAATTCACGGCACATTCCACGGCACACCGCCGGAAACGACAACCTGGTAACTGCATGAATATAAATTAGTTTATGCTCATTTCGAGCTCCGGAAGTATGCTGGCTCTGGATCAGGCTACCGAATTATGAGCGGCCGGTCGTTGAAATCATACTAGGCCAGCAGATGCCTGGTGCCTGGGGCGTTTTCGAGGAGTAATCCTGATAATTGGGCCCAACCGGTGCTCAATGAGTGCTTTGGCCTGGTGGCAGCAGTCCACGCTGTGCCTTGCTCTCTTGCTAAATTCGGTTGTTTAGATGCAGACGTCAGATGATCTCGATCTTCTACGAGCTTTCCCTTTCAGATCATTTCCAGGACAAGGAGATTCCAGTCCATGAATCCCTTGTGACTCAAAGCTGCACCGGTATCGGGATGGTAGTACTCATTCAGTGAGCCGTTTGCCTCAAGGTCTCTCGACAAGAGAAGGATCGTCTTGTCGGCGAGCGCATCTGCTTCTTTCTTGAACCCATAGCGCTGCAAAGATTTCCATACGAAGTAGTTAACGATGATCCAGATTGGCCCGAGCCAGTTGCTCGGGTTGGAACTAGACTCCAGAGAGTACATGGGCTCGCGCGATGATAGCGACCTAGCGCCCCATTGCGCGCAGAGCCGGTCGTCTGCGAGATAGTTTGTGCTAATTAGTTTCTGTGCGTTCTGTTGGGGCGCGATGCCGCACCAGAGCGGCAGGAATCCTGTGAACATCTGGATCCTTGTCGGGAGGCATCTCCATGACATGTCCATTCCTCGCGCAACAGTTGGAATGAGCTCGGCCCGCCGATCGACACATTGAACATCGGCGGTGTAGTAGTATCTGTCTCTTGGATCCCAGCAAAACGTCTGGATCCCTTGCGCCAATTTTGCCGCCTGTTTTGAAAGCCGATCATGATCCGCCGAACGTCCAAGCCGTTGTGCGAGTTCTGCCGATGCTGAAAGATCCTGATAGAACAGGCAATTGAGAAGCAGGTTTGCCGAAGAAAAGAAAGGCCGGCCGAATGTGGTCGGGTCATTATCGTCACCGATCGCGACATCGTCGCCCCAGACCAGCAGGCCAATCGGAGAGGAGTTGTGCTTTATCCAAACGTCGTAGAAACGCAGAATCGAATCGAAATACGGCTCCAACCAATTCGCATCCCCGCGCTGATTGCAAGCGATCAGACCCAGCTGACCGAATACAGGCTTAGCCTGATTTCTCGAAGTCGAGTTCTTGCCCACGATTCGGAAGGCGTCTGGGTCGTCTGCGGCCATCATGATTGGGATTTGCCCAGCCGGTGAAGCGTGCTCGAGAAAGTTCATGAGACTTCCCGAGACGTGGCGGCACAACTTCTCTTTGAGCTGATTGTCATGAAGCAACGTTGCGAGTCGAAAAAGTCCCTGGCTGGTCCAAAGTGTGTCCCAATCCCAAAGCTCCGTTGAATACATCTTGCCCGGCAGACTGGGCGCAACGCTGGGATGCTTCAGGATGCCCACGGGATCTCGGAGGAGTTTTGGCGCGCTCTCCGCAAAATAGCGAAGCAGCCCATCTGCACGTTGACGGCGCTCGTTGTTGGAAAGGAACGCAGCGTTGCTGGCGGCGGAACTCTGCCGCAGTTCGCCGCGAACTGACGCGATTGAGGCAGCACTTGAGGCAGCCAATCCAGCTAAAACATCACGTCTAGAGATAAGAGGCATTCCGTTTTTCTATCACCTGGGCTTTTCTTCGGTTTGGACTGTTGCGCGTGATCGGTCGGTTTCACACTTCGCCACCAATGGTCTGATTTGCATTCGCGATCTCTCGATAGCGATGCAGCGGCAAAGTGCCCATCCTGATTGACTCTTGAATCATTATGCCTCGGCAATAGCCTTCGCCAGATCGCGGATGCTGCGATAAAGATGGAGCAGGCGAAAGTGCACGGCCATGCCGGATGAATATTCGAATCCGCTGGCAGCCTCATCTTCTTGTCCCTGTTCAGCGAGCGTCTCAAGCTTGAGCTGAGCAAGATAGAGAGCGTCCCGATACGTCTGGTTGCAAAATGTGACTTCACGCATTAACACACAAAGGGGAGCTTGGGCAGAGCACTCCAAAAGAGCAGAGGCTGGGCTTGCGATGGCAACAGTAACGTAATGCGGTGGAGGGATGTGGTGACCTCCCTCCGCCGGGTTTTGTTGTGTCTAGAACAGCAACTTGAGCGAGAGCTGCGCGATGCGTGGTGAGATGTCGGACGTGATGCGACCGAAGCTGGCCGATGACTGCGTCAGGTTCGGGTCGCCGAGGTTGGTGTGGTTGAGGAGATTGAAATACTCTGCGCGAAACTCCAAATTCCGGCTCTCGTGGCCAAGGCCGAAATCGCGCTTGAGGCTGCCGTCCCAGTCGATGTAACGCGGACCGACGAGCGAATCCTTCTTGAGGTTACCGAAGGTATCGTTGGGGGGGCGGGTGAAAGCGGTGGGATCGAGGTAGTTGGTGCATGTCGTGGTGGCCGCGGTCCCGTAGGTGCAGGCTGTGCCGCCGTAACCACTGGCGATGCGGTTGGGCACGTCGATGCCGGTGCCGAGCCCGGCAAGCGAGGTATCTGCGCCAACGGTGATATTGAGCGGATCGCCGCTATGGATGCTGGTGATGCCGGTGGTCTGCCAGCCATTGACGACTTGGCGCACGACTACCGAACCGCTCTTGAGCGCGGGGAAGTCCCAGACATAGGAAAGGGCAAGGTTGTTTCTGTGATCGAAGACGGAGGGGCCATAATCCAATCGTTTGAAGTTCGGCACATACACAGGCAGCACAAAGGTCTGTCCCGTGCCAGCGCTGGTGACGGCCGTATCCCAGGGAATGGTGTCGATGCTCTTGGACCAGGTGTAGTTGAGAGTGCCGCTCAGCCCGTGCGAGGCGCGCTCACTGAGAGTGAACTGCATGGCATCGTAGTTGGTGGTGCCGCCCATGTTCGACTCGGGGATATTGGAGTAACCCTGATACGGGCGGCGGGCGTTCTCGTTGCCTGCGGTGTCGGTGCTGCCCGTCTGGACGGCGGGGTTGAGATCTGGGCAGTCGAAGATGTGGCTGCCGTGCGAGGCGACGTAGGCCAGACGCGCGCTGAGGGTGGTGTTGACCTGATGCTCGACCGTCAGGTTCCAGCTGTACATGACGGGAACCTGGAAGTTGCCGGAGGGATCGAAAGTAATGACCGAGAACGGCGAGGTGAAGGTGACGGTCGAAGGCAACGGCGTAGGCGCCGGGAAGGGATTGGGCGCCACGCCATAAGGGTTGCTGAAGGTGGCCGTGGGGTCGGAGGCGGTGGGGTTCGAGGCCGAGTAGGACTCGACGAAAGGCAAGCTGCCAATCCAGCCGTTATTGAACAGGTCGTTCATGCGGGTGTCGTAGAACATGCCTGCGCCGCCGCGGAGGCTGGTCTTGCCATCGCCGAAGAGGTCATAGGCGAAGCCGACGCGCGGCATGAAGTTCTTGTAAGTGTTGCGCACGCCGTTGGGAGGCATTCCGGTATCGCCGGGGAAACGCAGGCCGATGGGCGCGTTCGGATACACGCTGGAGTGTGTGCTCGAGGCGTAATAAGTGGGGTTGAACTGGCCCATGCGTCCATCGTCGGATTGCGGAATAAAGGGCTCCCAGCGCAGACCGTAATCGAACGTCAGCCGGTGATCCACCTTCCAACTGTCTTGCGCGTAGGCGCCGATGAATTTACCGGTGTTGTTCTGGAAACTGCCGGAGGCCTGGCTGAAAGAGCTAAGGTAGCCGAGGAAGAAGCTGGCCATGGCGTTGTTGGTGGTGGTGGAGGTGAAGGAGAAGCTGCCGGGCTGGCCGTTCTCATTGATGACTTCAAGATGACTCAACTCGCCATGGAAGCCGAAGGCGATATTGTGGGTGCCGCGGATCCAGTGGAGATCTTCAGCGACGGTGGTGTTGGAGCGCTTGAAGGTGGCGTGGGGGTTCTGACCGAAGGAAAAGTCGCCGGTTACGCCGACCGATTGAAACGATGGAAAGGACGGCTGCCAGATTTTCACGCCCAGAGTTGCCGCGTCGACGCCGCCGGGAAGCGGGCCGCGGATGGAGCTTTCGCGCTGATAGCTGAGGATGAAGCTGTTGAGCAGGTGATCGCTGAAGGTGTGCGTTTCAGAGGCCATCGCATTCATGTAGAGAATGTCGGATTGGTCCTGATAGGTGAGGTAGTTGGTGGGATTGAGAACGCCGTCGAGGTGGAACTTGTCGAGAAAATAGCGTGCAGTGACGCGGTCTTTAGAGTGGATGTCCTGATCGTAGCGGCCGATGAACTCATTGTAGTTTTGCGAATTGGGCTGCAAGTAAGAGAAGGGCGTGCCGGTGGACGAGGCCACCGGGATGTAGTTGAGCAGCGCAAGCGAAGCCTTGTCGAAGCTTGTAGTGGGAATGGTGGCCACGTAGTTGTTGCCGCTGACGTTGGTGTAAGGGAAGCAGGCCTTGGTCGAGGGATTGACGATGCAGTTGGCTGTGGTCACGGTTCCGGTAGCGGTGAACGGGAATTGGCCGGCTTCGTTACCCGTGGAAGGCAGCGAGGCGTCGCTGGATGTAGTGGCCGAGGTGTCGCGCCAGCGACTGCCCTGATAACCACCGAAGAAGAAGCCCTTGTTGGCCTTCCAGAGATGCGGAATCTCGAGCGGGCCGCCGAAGGTGCCGCCAAACTGGTTGCGTTTGAGGGGATCGGTGTAGGGCGTGAGCACACCGTTTTGGACCACGGTCGAAAAGTGGTCGTGGGCGTTGAAGACGCGGTTGCGGAGATATTCGAAGAGATCGCCGTGATATTTCTCGGTGCCGGACTTGGTGATGATGTTGACCACGCCTCCGGCGTTCTGGCCGTACTCGGCCTGATAGTTGCTGGTCTGCACGCTGAACTCCTGCAGCGCGTCAGGGAAGGGGAAGGGCGCGTTGACGTTGGTGTATTCGTCGACGTTGTTGCCGCCATCGAGGAGGAAGTTGGTCTGGTTGGTGCGGGCGCCGTTGGAGGTGATGAGGATGTCGACAGGGAACGTCTTGGTATTGCCCTGGTCTATGGAGGCGATGTTGGGCGCGACGTTGATGCCGGGAGTGAGCGTAGTGAGTTGGGCGGCGTTGCGCGCGTTCAGGGGCAACTGATTCACGCGGGCGGTATCAACCACCTGCGAGAGCGTGCCTGTAGTGGTGTCTACTTGCGGCGCTTCGGTGGTGACAGTGACCGATGTGGAGGCGCCGCCGATTTTGAGCGAGGCGTTAATGGTGAGTGCCTGATCGGCCTGAAGAGTGGCACCGCGCTGCGTGTAGGCGGCGAAGCCCGGAGCGGAGATCGTGACGTCATACCTAGTCGGCGGGAGAGCCGGGAAGACGTAACCGCCGGAACCGTTCGTCACGGTTTCCGTAGTTACGCCGGTGGCCGATTGCGTCGCCGTAACTTTTGCGCCGGCTACAGCGGCTCCGCTGGGATCGACGACCGTGCCCACGATGCTGCCCAAGCCCTGCGCATGACCTGCGGAGGGCGTGAGGATTGCGCCCAACGCCAGCGCCAGCACCGCAGGCAAGAGTGCAGCTTTGATGCCGTGGCGGGAGCGCGCCCCCTTGGAGCCGAGATTTGCAGGTTGTTGAGCGCCGCGCCCGCTTCGGGTAGACGATTGAGGCGATGCTGTAAGTGGGCGATGTTGTAAGGCTGTCCTCAAGGCAATTCTCCTTTGCAGCGCTGTGCCGCGGGCGTGTGTTGTGAGCGAAATTCCACGATCAGCATCCCATTCATATGGTTGTGCCCGAACTAGTCAAGATTGCTACCGTACCTCAAGTGTGCTGACGGTTTGACACGTACCGTAACTCATTGTATGCATTGGAGATATCCGGATCCTGTTGCGAGCCGTATCAAGGCGGTGTTACGTTTGCATCGGCCGAATTTTCGAGCGCGGAGTCAGACCATGACGTTCACTGGGACAGTGACAGGGGCTTGGCACCCCAAAACAGCGAGCGAAAGACAACTCGTGCACTCGCAACTCGAAAGGATTTTGAGCGATGGCCGATTCGCTGCCAGCAAGCGTTATCCACACCTGCTCCGATACGTGGTGGAACAGACACTTGCGGAAAACGAAGACAACTTGAAAGAGCGCACTATCGGGGTGGAGGTATTTCATCGGTCGCCGGATTACGATACCAATCTCGACCCTGTCGTGCGTCTCTGTGCCGCGGAGGTGAGGAAGCGACTCGCCCAGTATTACCAGTCACCCGCACATGGAGGCGACCTAAGAATTGATTTGAATCCGGGATCCTATGTTCCCGTCTTCTCGCAACCCACACCGGATGCACCCACCTTCGAAATGATTCCGGCGGAGATTCCCTCTAAACCGGAACAGGTCATCCCGCCCAAGAAGACGAGAAAAATCTATTTGCTGGCGGCTTTGCTGGTCTCCGGCGCGGTCATCGTTGTGATACTGTTTTTGGGCAATCGATATTGGAGCAGCCAGGACAAACCGAAGTCCGCTCTCGAAGAAGTCTGGTCTCCGTTGCTCACCAGTAGCAAGCCTATCTTGTTCTGTATTGGCGGAACCGAGTTGTTTCTTTCCCCTCATGATTCCCGGCTGACTGAGCTCCAGAGCGTGGCCGATGACGACTCGTCTCTTCAGGCGTTGGCGGACAAGAACGACTTTGTTCCTTTTTCCGACGTTCAGATTCTTAGCAGATTCGTGTCTCTGGTCGGAGCTCATGGACACGCTTTCAGGATCCAGAATTTTCGGACGACCGTTTCCTCTCAGCTTCGGGAAGGGCCGGTGGTTCTGATTGGAGCGATAAACAATGAATGGACCCTGAACAGAACGTCCTCGCTCAGGTTTCATCTGGAAGGACCTGAGGGCCCAGATCGAGTTTACTGGATCGCGGACACACAACACCCCGAGTCACGCGCCTGGCAAGTCAGAGCACAGGCTGGGCGGGGCGATGTTGTCGAAGATTATGCAATAGCAGCCCGCTTCACTGACGAGAGCACCGGTCAGGTAGTTCTGGTCGCGGCGGGAATTACGGGCAGCGGAACCAGGGCTGCGGGGGAATTCCTAACCGATGCAGCGGACCTGAAACAGTTGTCAGATGGCGCTGGCGCCGACTGGGGTAAGAAAAATTTCGAAGTCGTCCTTGGCTCGCAGGTAGTCAACGGGATGCAAGGCAAACCCAAAGTAGAAGCCAAAACATTCTGGTGAGCCACCGCGGACTGGTATTTTGGAGAGGGATAGGGCACTCCATCCCATGCCCATCCACAATTCCGTTAAGAATGGAACTAGCCCATCTAAGACCCGGGGGGATTTTGGAGGCACAGGATCTTCACAGACGCCAGTTTGTCACTTCTATCCCTCATTCACCTTCTTGAATCGAATCGCCTGGAAGGGTCTTCCGCTAAGTTTCAATTTGCTCGTTCCGCTGTAAGTCCCGGGAAGCTGCTTCACGGTCATCTCCCAGGGATCGATCGCCTCCGCGGTGTACGTTCCTGCCGGCAGTGGAAATGCGAAGAAGATGGGCTGGTGAAAATCCATGAAATAGAGGATCTGTAGTTGGCCCCTACCCGTTGCGTCGACGCTGGAGGCGTTTAGGTAGTAAGGCGCAGCTGCTGCCGTCAGTCCTGTTCGTGTTGCGTCTTTTCCTGCTGCAACGGCCGTGGCCTCGAGGATCTTGCGCAGGAATGCGATCCTGGCCGGGCTCGTTCCTTTCAGGGTTCCTCCATGCGACCACCATAACGTGGGCGTGGCATTTTCATCCAGCGACGAATCGGGATCGAGATACGTCTCGCCATGGGTGACGTAGCAGCCCGCAATCACGCCAACCCAAAAACGCCGCGCCATCTCCTCGCCGGAGAGATTGCCCCAGCGGCTGTTCAGGTTACCCTCATACTGGATCTCATCGAAGACGATCGGCTTGCGCCAATCCGCCAGCCAGCTCGCGGCGGAAGCAAAGTCATAGGTCTGTAGGCTGGCGTGCGTCACCCATGGGTGGCTATAGTCGTACATCACATGCGAGTAATGGACTGAGCGCAGGTGGCTCACCGGGTCGTCTTGTTCAACGATATGGAAGAAGCGGTCAAAGTCCTGTACCGACTTCGCCCTCATCAGATCGAATTCATTGGCCATGGACCACCAAATGTTCCGGTAGGCAGACATGCGCGCCAGTACGTAGCGAAGGTACCGGTCGTCTGCCTCCGCAGGCATGGTTGAGTATCCCCAGCGGTCATATGGATGGAAGAGGATCAGGTCAGCCTCGATCCCAAGGGCGCGAAGATCCGCAATCCGCTGCTCGATATGGGCGAAAAATGCGGGATTCGGCCGCGTGAAATCACTCTTACCGGCGGCATCGCGTTCAAATGGGTAGAGCGCCGGCTCGTTGTGGTTGTACTGGTAGCTCTTGGGAAAGACGCACATGCGTATCTTGTTGAACGGAGCGGTGCGCAGCGACGCAAGCGTCTGTTGTTGCAGGGCATCGCTCTGATGGACCCAGGCGTAGCAGGTAGTTCCGAACGGAAAGAAGGGCGTGCCGTCGGCGTAGGCGAAGTGCTGCATGTTGCGCACGCCGATCGGCCCATGCGCACCGGGCAGCGCGGCAACGCAGGCAAAGCTGCCGCTCTTGCCGTGCAACTCCGGCGCGCCGCTTGCGGTGGTGTAGCTCCATTCCCCTTGCGTGTCCGGCATGAAGCGGATCTTGTACATACCCTCGCCATCGTAGAAGCCGTTGACGAATACCGTCCTGTGACCCAGCGCAAACGTCGCGCTAAGGTTGATATCGGCAAAAGGATTGCCGGATGACGGCCCCTGAAGCGACAGCTCGAAGACCTCCCACTGCGGCACCGGAGGATGCATTGTTTCCTCAGGCGCGCCAGATGCGGGAGCTGCGGAGGCCATCGAAGCGAGGGACGCAGCTGAGCCAAGCTTAAGCATTTCGCGACGATTGATTCTATTCATGATACGCACTTCCTTTCGCCCTCCAGGTTCAGGGCTTTCTGCCGGTCGGCGCCGACCCGAAACGGAGCTGCTTACCATCATTTTGCCCTGCCTCTTCAACCCCGCTTTCTGCTTATCCTCACGATCATACGTGTCCCATGTCTAGCTTCCATCCTTTGCCCTGGTCTTGAACCATGCCCGAGTCCCATTTGGCCCGCCATTAGCGACCTCGCCGATCCTGCGGCCCGCGTCAAAGATCAGCGACGACAGGATTTTTCCGTCGGGATAACAGAAGATCTCCGACCGCGCAGCGTTCCAGCACCGGCCTGGAATTGGCGATGGATTAGTGCAGATCCGGGTTTTGGCCGCACGTTCCCCCTCCTGAGTCCCAGCAATGGGACCCGCGCGGCTGCTATTGAGGAATCGCCGGTGATTTGCCGGGGGACCAGTCACGTGCCGCTGACGGTTTTCGGTGAACCTTCCACGCCCCGTGGCTAGCATAACCAACAATTCGAAGGGAAAGCCTTGCAGGGGCGGCCCGCGCCAGCGAGATAGCTCAAGCGCCGAGAGCGAGAGGAAAGTCAGTGGGATTGCACCAAATCGCCAAATCACTCACCGAAGCCGGATAAGTCCTCAAATGTCGGCTTCTCGACTGTAATCCGGATCCTGGCAATTCCGGGCGAATTACCGCCAACTCGGAAGTAGGAGTGAGCCAGATCAAAGTTATGTCCGAGTTGGCACCTACCCGCTCTCAAACTAGGTTTAGACTTTTCCCACGGCTGATTTGTTCTGTAGTACGGACGCAAAGTAAAGAGCGATAGAGGCGATGGAAAGAATCCAGATGTGCGGGAGAACGAGGACTCCAAGCGCGATCTTGATGGGGTTGGTCGTCGTGCACTGGCCAGCCAAGCACGACTTAAAGTTGACTGAGTAGATGGTGATTGCGCTGCCAACTAATATTCCCCAAGAACAAAGAAGGCCGAGGTTCCGCGAAAGGAAGTAGAGCGCAAATGCGCCAAGACTCAATGTAGGTAGAAGCCAGAACAGCAATCCAAGCATTGCATCGCCGGAATTTGAGCCTCTCCAGAATCCACCCCACGCACCAGCCATTAAGCCGAATCCCGACATGACCGCGCTGGCAAGGCCCGATATAACGAGCGCAAGGACCGCAGTTGGGCGGTTGGTCCGCATGATGCCATTATGCACGCCTACGATGTTGAACCGAGGTCAATCTGATGGGTTCCGGTTGTATAGCCGCCTATCCTTCCGTTGCCACTCGATAACGAACCTACTTCAACCACCCAACTGCTTCGTCCGACCATTGATGATCAGAGCTGTCCCAGCAGCCCGATGGAATGTTCGGCAAGTTTGGGAAGTTGGTGCGACAACAGCCGCGCTTTGCAGCGAAATCGAATGCGGCGTGGGGGTAGTCGTTTATCAATAGCGCACATTTCATCCCATCAGCTGACCAGAGAATTGAGATGGACGACTCACGTTCACGGTCCGAGACGTTCGCAACGTTGTAGATTTGTAGGGCGTCTACGATCATGTTGTCAGACTGCGTCAAGTCCATTGCGTAGAAGTAACCGGTTTCGCCGTCGTCCTCGAAAAATGCGCTGTGAGGGTGGGTGAGAGAATCACTTCCAAAAGACGTTCGATCACCCGGCTTGAAGATTTGCTCCGGCATCGAGCCATTCTCTCAGAATCAGCGGCTTTCGCGTTGAAATCGAGGTTGTGCCCGAGTCACCGTCAATACAGAAGTAACCAAAATTTGGTGCATTTCCGAGTTAGGGAAGAGTAGGCGACAATTCGCTCGGAGTCCCGACGTCGGCCCGTTTCAATGGTCAGGTGCGGATGGCAGTTGGTCATCGACAGCATTTACGAAGCGCGCATCAATCCCGCCCATTATGCGCGCGATGAAATTGAATAGGTAAGTCCCGACCAAGCCCGTGATGCAGCCCGAAACCGCAAAGGCAAGGGCCGCGGCGAACACATAGACGACAGGCGCCGATGCCGTCGTCGATCTCGAAATTTTCAGGTTGAGGGTGAAGTATACGAACGGCGCGATTATGCCGACCGGAAAGGTGAACTGCTGCATCCCTTCGAGGAAACAGAACTGGATGAAACTAAGCACGCCCACAATTGCATAAAGGCATGAAGATGCGATGCAGACTGGGCGCACGCGGATTGAAATGATTCGCGTCACGTGAATCTCTCCACTGGCTTTCCTTTTGGCTTGGAAAACGCCACCATTCTACCCTGTTTCTCTCCTCGCTGCCGTGTCAAGAGCCTTGGGCCAGTGTTCAGATTCGGGGGGGAGATTTCGATTCTGGCTGTGTCACCGTCCAACCGGAAGTAGCTCACAAATGGGGTTATGTGCCCATTGGCGACGATCCACTCGCAACTCGCGACCCGTAGCGCAACTTTGGTCTGGATGCGGGGTCTAAGTTGGGGAATCCGATTTGGACGTTGGAGAGCGATGCCAATTCCCCCGTGGCCGCTTTCAACGATCTGGCGGTAGGATGCGGCGCACAGCCGTGAAAACTCCACGCAAGCAGCATCCTGTGTCGCGGGGGAGATTTGTGCTTCTGAACAAGCTTGAATCTGGCTTCTTGCTGTTCCAAACGCAGCAAGGATTAGTTGCCGTTGAACCCTCCTTTTGGCAACGCGTTTATCTGCTTTGGACCTTCCGC
>Ga0181518_10003151_pt1 | contig 15422 bp, 9 predicted proteins | sample PEATcosm2014_Bin_28_FD_119751 | JGI IMG/M metagenome (GOLD analysis project Ga0181518, IMG submission 119751) | Peatland microbial communities from MTU Mesocosm Facility, Houghton, MI, USA - PEATcosm2014_Bin01_60_metaG | ecosystem: Environmental > Terrestrial > Soil > Wetlands > Peat | place... | reverse complement strand
GACCTGGCGCCAGCTCGCGTCGCTGTAGTCCATACTGGCCGGACCATAGCCCGCGCCGGCTTTTGCGAGGCCCTGTCCAGTGCCCCAATCATTGCCAAGATGGAATTTCCAGCCGAAATCCATCAACAGACGCTCGCGTGAAGCCGATGGATTCGCGGAATTGGCGATACCAGGAATGGCGAGGAGAACAAATACAAAGATGCACTGGAGACGTTTCATTGTCTTACTCCCCCGGAAATCTGCGCCTTTGCCTTTCTCCCGCGAAAGGCCAGCCAGAGCATCACGGCGCCGAATGCGATTTGCACCACGCCCCAGGCGAAATTGATGTTCAGACCGAGGGAATGGCTCTGGTAGATGGCCGGGTCGGAAAGCAGGCCGAAGATGGCCAAGATGGCGCCAAAGACGACAAACAGGAGACCGATAGGAATTCTGACGTCGAGGTGCATGGCAATTACCAGAAAAGAAGGTTGAGAACGACGGCGAGGGCCAGCACGATGCTGCCGAGCAGGGCCGGGCGCTGCCACCAGCGAGCATCGCGTTCCTTGATCTTGGAGGTGAGGGAATAGACCAACCCGCCTAGCTCTTCGTCGGTCTTCTTCTGGCGGGTGAGAAGCGAGATGAGGATGGTCGCGATAAAGCAAGTCGACCAGGCGAAGATCGCGGTCCAGAAGTTCTGCGCCATTTCGCTCGGGTAGACGTGGACAGCGCCCAGCCAGCCGCCCTTGATGCCGGCGGCGGCACCGTGAGGCAGGGAAAGTCCGTGGTGGATGGCGGCGGCTACGGTGCCCGCTATCAGGCCGAAAAATGCGCCGTGGCCGGTGGTGCGCTTCCAGAACATGCCCAGCAGGAAGGTGGCGAACAGTGGCGCGTTCACGAAGGCAAACACAAGCTGCAGGATGTCCATGATGTTGTTGAAGGACGCCGCCGCATAGGCCGCGGCCATGGAAGCGAGAATGCCAACCACGGTGGTCCAGCGCCCCACCGCCAGGTAGTGCGCGTCGTTGCCGTCCTTCTTGATGTAGCCCTGGTACAGGTCGTAGGTGAAGACCGTGTTGAAGGCCGTCACATTGCCGGCCATCCCGCTCATGAACGAGGCCATCAAGGCGGTCAAGCCCAGCCCGAGCATGCCGGTGGGAAAGTAGTGAGCCAGCATGGTGGGAACCACCATGTCGTAGTCCAGCCCGCCGTTCTTCGATGGGAGCTGAAAGCTGCCGCCCGCACTGTGCAGCGCGATGGCGATGAGGCCAGGCAGGATCACGAGCGCGGGGAAGAACATCTTGGGCACCGCCGCGAGAATCGGTGTTCGTCGGGCCGCGCCCATGTCCTTGGCGGCCATCGCCCGTTGCACCACGAGAAAGTCGGTGCACCAGTAGCCGAAGGAGAGCACGAATCCCAGCCCCATCGCGAGACCGAACCATTCCACGCCCATGGGATTGGTCGCGGCCGAGCCGGTGTGGGACCACGAATGGGTCCAGGTGTCGGGGGCGAATCCGGCGTCGGTGGCTGGCTTGACCAGCTTGGCAACCAAGCCGTCCCAGCCACCCACGTCCTTGAGTCCGAGCAACACCAGGGGCAAAAACCCGAAGACGATCAGGAAGAACTGCAGCACCTCGTTGTAGATGGCGGAGGTCAGGCCGCCCATGAAAATGTAGGCGAGCACGATGACGCCCGAGACAAGAATGCAGCCGTGGAAGTTCCAGCCCAAGATGGCGCTTAGCAGCTTGGCCAGTGCATACATGGAGATCCCTGACGACATGATGGTCATGCAGGCGAAGGTGAGGGCATTGAAGCCCCGGGTCTTCTCGTCGAAACGCAGCTTCAGGTACTCGGGAACCGAGCGCGCCTTGGAGCCGTAATAGAACGGCATCATGAAGATGGCGACGAACACCATGGCCGGGACGGCGCCGACCCAGTAGAAGTGGCTGGTCATCATGCCGTACTTGGCGCCGGAGGCGGCCATGCCCATGACCTCTTGCGCGCCCAGGTTCGCGCCGATGAAACCAAGTGCGCAGATCCAGGCTGGCAGCGAGCGTCCGGACTCGAAGAAGTCCTTGCTGCCGCTGACCGTGCGACGGAGAACGAAGCCGATGCCCAGCACGAACACGAAGTACGTGACGAGCAAGACGTAGTCGATGCTGTGGAGCTGGATGCTGTGCTGGAGCATGGATCCTAATCCGGGGTGGGCGGTTTTGCGGATAGTACGTCAAGCGACCGGCAATGTCCGCGTCAACGTGCGCTGATCGCCTGGCATCGGCAGTTTGCTGCTAATTTTCCCGGCTCATGCTAGGTTTATACTCGTGCCGTCTCTGCGTGCCCTCTTTGTCTTTGCAAGCACATTGGTCGGACTTGCAGCTTGCGGCGGGAGAACGAACCTTGACATCGTCTTGAACGGAGTTGGCGAGTCGGGAGGGAACGCAAATGGCGCTTCCGGTGGTCAGGTTGTGTCTGGCGGATCGATCTCTCTTGGTGGCGCAATCAGCACGGGAGGCTTCGTCGCCACGGGCGGTCGCTTATCGGCGGGTGGTGGGGCAGGTACCGCTGGTTCCGCGGTGACTGGGGGCACTACCGGTGGCAGCTTGACCAGACCAACCGGCGGCGGGATGGTTATAGGCGGCATGACGGCCATGGCCGGCACCAATACGTCAGTCGGCGGCACGACGGCCATGGCCGGCACCAATACGTCAGTCGGCGGCACGACGGCCATGGCCGGCACCAATATGTCAGTCGGCGGCACGACGGCCATGGGCGGCTCGCGCTCAACGGGTGGCACGACAAGCTTCGGTGGCAGCAAGACCACTGGGGGCGTGTCAGCGACGGGCGGAACCTTGGGTTTTGGTGGTACCCAGACCACCGGGGGTGCAATGAATACCGGCGGTGTCCCTTGTCCAGTCCTCGTTCTACCCAATGAAGATCTCATCGACGACATGGATGACGGAAACGCCATCATCCCGTTTGTACACGGTCGGGCGGGAGCCTGGTCCGATTCCCATGACGCCACCCCCGGTGTTTCGATGTTCCCAGATCCGAACGGTGTCTTCACGATGACGAACACGGGAGATCCCTGCCGCAAGTACGCTGCCTATGTCTACGGCGGGCCGTTTGTGTATTCGGGCGCAGATTTCGGCTTCGGGCTTGGTGCCCCGTACGACGCATCCGCGTACTCCGGTTTCAGTTTTTGGGCGAAAGTGGACGCAGGCACGTCGCCTTACCTCAACGTGGCCTTCCCCGACAAGGACACTGATCCGGGCGCGTTTATTTGCCAAACCAGTGGCACTGAACTGTGCTGGGATCATTTCAGTCATGGCGTCACGCTGTCCAGTGATTGGACCAAGTACACGATTCCCTTCACAAGCCTGACTCAGGCAGGCTGGGGTCACCTGGCGGCCGCCTTCGATCCGTCGACGCTCTTTGGCGTCACGTTCGAAATCTCAGCCAATGCGACGTTTGGCATATGGGTTGATGACGTGGCATTTGTGTACTAGCCCGGGGCAGCGGGATGGAGACCGGCAGTAGCACGTTCACTGGCAGCGGGACGGAGTCTGGAAGCGGCACGGTGACTGCCATCGGGGCGTGGGAACTCCTCCAACACCACACCAAACGCCAACGCGGAAAGTCTGGCGCGTCGCGCCGGGATCGGCTCGCGAAGGGATGGTCCCTTGTCGCGAGAAGGCACGCGCGGCTTGCTCCATAGAGCCTCTTTGTCTTTTACGAACAGCAAGGATGACCCGTCTTGCCGAGTGGTTGCCCCCTCAGAGACAGGGGGCTTTCATGAAGTGCAAAGACGTCTTTTCGACCGTTCTCTTGTCAGCGACGCTTGTCGCTTCCGCTTGCTCAACAAATTCGTCGGGATCAACCGGCAGCACCGGGGGTGCCGGGGGTGGCACGCAGAACGCGGGCGGCGCGGTGAACAGCGGAGGTATAGGGGGCAGCGGGGCTGGGCAGACCACGACCCCCAGCGCCGGAAGTACCGCTTCTGGTTCCGGAGGTTCGCGTGCCGGCGGCCAGACGGTATCGAGCAGCGGGGGCAGCGTTGCCGGCGGTCAACCAGCCACGGGTGGCTCTAGCGGCGGCCAATCAGCCACGGCCACGGGTGGATCTAAGGGCGGTCAACCAGCCACGGGTGGCTCTAGCGGCGGTCAACCAGCCACAGGCGGGACATTCGTCCCATCCTCAGGCACCGGCGGGAGTTACGTTGCCTCCGGCGAAGCCGACTACAGCATGGATCCCGGCTGGATGTTCATCAAGCAGGACGTAACCGGAGCCCAGGCGACAACGTTCACCGAGACTGGTTGGACTTCGGTCAGCACGCCGCACACGTACAATGATATCGATTCCTACAGAGTTCTCATCGACCACAGCGGCGGCGATCACGGTATGTACGCCGGACCGGCGTGGTACCGTAAGCATTTCACGGTTCCTGCTAAATTCTCTGGCAACAAGTTCATCGTCGAGTTCGAACGGATCCGAGAAACTGCCACGTTCTATATCAACGGAACCCAGGTCGGAACCTTCTCCGACGGCGTTTCACCGGTCGGCATCGATATCACCGCGAATGTCAAGGCTGACGGGACCACCGACAACGTTCTCGCGGTTGCCGTCGACAACGGTGGGGGCGGCGAGTACTGGAACGCGAATGCCACCAACCCGGACTACGGCGGATTGGTGGGGCATGTCTGGCTGCACGTGCCGGGCAAAATCTACCAGACCTATCCGCTCCAACAAAACCTGCAAACGACGGGCATTTACATCTACGGCACTAACTACACCAATATCACGAACAACACCGCGCAGGGCGACACGGGCGATCTGACGGTGAACGTGGAATCTGAGGTGAGCAACGAATCGGGCAGCACGGCGAGCGCAACACTTGGCGTCACAGTGGTCGATGCAGCCACGGGCACCACGTTGACCTCATTCTCCTCAAGCACCGCGACGTCACTGCCAACGACTGGCACCACAGTACTCAAGGCGAGTGGACCTGTGACGGGTGCGAAGCTGTGGAGTGACTTGTATCCGAATCTCTACAATGTCCAAACAACGATCACTGTGGGCGGAACCGTGGTCGATGGGCGCAGCACACTCACGGGATTCCGTCAGACGGCATTCAAGGGAGGCGCCGGCACCGGTGGCGTCTACGTCAATGGTCGCTTTGTCTATCTTCTCGGCTTCGCCCAGCGCTCGACCAATGAATGGGCCGGGCCGGGCCAGGCGGTGCCGGACTGGATGCACGACTACACGGCCAATCTGATCCGGGGCGCCAACGCGAACTACATTCGCTGGATGCAGGTCACGCCGCAGATCGCAGACCTCAGATCGGGTGACAAGTACGGCATAATCAGCATTGTGCCGGGCGCCGACAAGGAGGTGAGCGATCCGACGGCTGCCCAGTGGACGGCGAGGATGGGCGTCTTTCAATCCACCATGATCTATGTGAGGAACAATCCGAGCGCTTTCATGTATGAGGCGGGCAACAGTCCTGTTACCGATGCCCAGATGCAGGCCCTACAGACTCTCAGAAACACCCTGGATCCGAACGGTGGCCGCGGTGTGGGTGACCGCACCCCGGGCGACACCGGGGTGATACCCTATTCCGATTGGTTCGGCACGATGCTCGGCACCACGTATCAGGACGCTTATCGGGACGCAGGGCCCGAGATTGAAGAAGAAGATTTCCGCGATGAGGCCTTGCGAGGGATCTGGGACGACTACTCGCCCCCGCACGTGGGCGGCTTCATTCCAGGGGCCACCGACACCTATAACGAGACAGCGGAAAGCTTTACCACAGGGCAGGTTGCCCGGCTCGACACCTGGCTGATAACCGATACAATCCGAAACACCTCGGCGGCGAGTTCCAAGTACGCGGGCTACGGCTCGATCTATTTCTCGGACTCCGATGCGGACGGACGTGAGCAGAGTAGCTGCGTCTGTCGGGTGAGCGGGAAGGTAGATGCCAACCGTATACCCAAGGAGGCCTACTACTCCTTCCGCGTGGCCGGGAACACTCAGCCTGACATTCACATCGTCGGACACTGGACCTATCCGGCGGGAACGACGAAGATCATGTACGTCGTGGCCAACAATGTCTCGTCGGTGGACCTGCTGGTCAACGGCAAGTCACAGGGAAAGGTGAGCAAAGCAACCAACGGCTATCAGTACAGTTGGGCGAACGTCGCTTTCGCCTCGGGCACCATCCAGGCCATAGGGTACGACGCCAGCGGCACGCAAGTCTGCCAGCACACGCTGACCACCGCTGGGCCGGCGGCCGCCGTCAAGCTGACCCCGACAGTTGGGCCCAACGGTCTGCAGGCCGATGGCGCGGACTTTGTCATGTTCGACGTCGAGGTCGTGGACGCGAACGGAGAGCGGGTTCCCACCTACGGCCCCACCACCAAACCAACGGACAACACACCAATCAACGAGCCCAAGATCACTTTCACCGTGACCGGACCCGGAACCTGGCGCGGTGGGGTCAACGAAAGCATGACCAATTCGACCAACAACCTCTATCTGTACACCGAGGGAGGAATCAATCGCGTCTTCATTCGTTCGCAAATGACCGCGGGAGACATCACGCTGACTGCCAGCAGCCCCGGTTTGACCTCGGCCACGGCCACGGTGACATCCAAGGCGGTCAATGTCGTGAACGGCCTTCTCTAGAGTGGAGCCGATCGCAGCGACGCGCGGGCCGCTGATCGAGTGAGACGCGGCCCTCCGGCCACGTGGCCTACTGTATTTCCGAGCACAGGGTTGAGGACTCGATCGCACTCAACGCGATCGAAATCCCGCGCTTCTTCGCGAGCAGATCCAATCCTGATTGCTCAAGTATGCGCGAGGCATCTCTTTGGCACGCCCGCTGCAACCACTCGGTGGCATGCGCCTTGTCTTTGACCAGGGAACCATTCTGCTCGTCGATGCTGAATCTTCGGCGGCACTGGCTGATCTTCCGGGCGCGCTGTGGGATCCGCGGGTGCGGGCCTTGCGCTGCCCGGCGCGGTTTCACCAGCGCTTACTGACCGAGCTGGGCCAGCGCGGTGTCCGGTTCGAGGACGAGGTGGCCGGTCCAGCGGACGATCTGCCGGCTCTCCGGCCCACCGATCTGCGCCCCTACCAGGAGGCGGCGCTTGCGGCCTGGGCGCTGGCCGACCGGCGCGGGGTGACGGTTTTGCCCACTGGCTCGGGCAAGACCCGCCTGGCCATCGCGGCCATCACTCGCCTGCGCGTGCCCGCCCTGTGTTTGGTGCCCACGCGCGTTCTGCTCGACCAGTGGGCCCGCGCCATGCGCGAATGCGCGGGCTTTGCGCCTGGCCTGCTGGGCGACGGCGAGCACCAGGTGGAAGCCATCACGGTGGCAACCTTTGAAAGCGGTTGGCGCCACATGCGCCAACTCGGCAACCGGTTCCAGTTGCTGGTCGTCGACGAAGCTCACCATTTCGGCACTGGTTTGCGCGACGAAGCCCTGGACATGAGCATTGCGCCCATGCGCCTGGGATTGACGGCCACGCCCCCCGCGGGCCAGACGGCCGCGCGCCTGACCGAGCTGATCGGGCCCACGGTCTACGAGCTGCGCGTCGACGATCTTGTGGGCGAGTTCTTGGCTCCCTTCGACAGCGTGGTGTTGCACCTCGATCTGACACCTGCCGAGCGCGCCGAATACGAGGGGTTGATGGCGACCTTTCGCGAAGTCCTGCGCCGCTTTCGCGCCGTCGATCCCGGTGCCACCTGGCAAGAATTCGCCCGAGCCGCGGCGAAGACCGACGAGGGCCGCCGCGCCCTGGCCGCATGGCAACGGTCGCGACGTCTGCTGGCCTTCCCCTGTGCCAAGCGCCAGATGTTGGCCAACCTGCTGGCCCGCCACAGTGACGCCCGCGTGATCGTGTTCACAGCCGACAACGCCACCGCCTACGCCATAAGTCGCGAACACCTGATCATGCCGCTGACTTGCCACATCGGCCGCAAGGAGCGCGAGCGCGCTCTGTCCCTTTTCAAGGACGGGAAGTTGCGCGCCCTGGTTTCAGCCCAGGTACTCAACGAAGGGCTGGACGTGCCCGACGCCGAGGTTGGCATCGTCGTGGCGGGCAGCAAGGGCGAGCGCGAGCACGTGCAGCGAGTCGGCCGCGTGCTGCGGCCTCGGCCGGGCAAGCGGGCCTTGGTCTACGAGCTGGTGGTGCGGGCCACCGGCGAGGTCCAGCAAGCCCGCCGCCGGAGGAATGCGCTTGCTGCCTGAAGCCGTCATTCCTGCGCGCGTGGACCGCGGCCGCATCTTGCCTGCCTTTCTCGACGAGCGCGATCAGCCCTGGCTGCACGTTCTCATCGACGAGGTGGATCGATTCCGTGGTCGTCCCTTGCGCGAACTGCAACAACGCCTGCGGGAGCCCCTGCCTTGTGCGACTCCTCACTTCAAGTCACGCGCGGCTGTGCGGCTTCTCTTGCGCCTGGGCAGCGCCGAAATCACGTCCGAGGTTTCGCCCGCCGCGGCCCGTGAGAAGCTTTTCGTGGAGGCGGCTGTGCAGACCGACACGCCACGCGGCAGCATCGTGGCGGCCGCAGCCTCGGCCCTGGGCCTGGCGCCAGCAGCGCTGGAACGGGCGCTCTTTGCCGATCTACCCGGCGAGCGCGTCTTTGTCGGTCCCGAGAGTTTCCCTCCGCCGCACGAACTCGCTCTGCGGGTCAATCAGCTCATCGCCCGCAGCCTGCTCTTTCGCGCCAGCCGTGTGCGTATCCGCGCCCAAGGCGCGCTTCGTCCAGTGGTTCGCCAGGCCAAGTTGCGCGGCCTCATCTGCACTGTCGAGGACGGTGATCCGCCCGTGCTGGATCTGTCAGGGCCGTACGCGGTCTTTCGGCGCACTTTGCTCTACGGTCGGGCCTTGGGCGAACTGCTTCCCTTCCTCGCCTGGTGTGCGCGCTTCGAGCTTTGCGCCACCTGCATGTTCCGCGGCCAGGAGGCCGAGCTACACCTGCAGAGTAGCGACCCATTCTTCCCGGCCAGCGCGCCCAAACCCTTTGACAGCAAGCTGGAGGCGCGCTTCGCCCGCGATCTCAAGAAGGCTGCGCCGGACTGGGATCTCGTGCGCGAGCCGGAGCCTGTGCGCGCAGGCGGCACCATCATCTTTCCCGATTTTCTGCTGCGCCACCGGCTCGACCCCAGCCGCGAGTTTCTCGTCGAAGTCGTCGGGTTCTGGACCCCCGATTATCTGCAGCGCAAATTTTCCCTGCTGCGGGCCGCGAAGCTCGACAATCTGATCCTGTGTCTCGACCAAGAACGCGCCTGTGCCGACGGCGATCTGCCGACCGGCGCGCGCGTGGTGCACTATCGCCGGCGCATCGATCCGACCGCGGTGTTACGAGCCGCCGGCCATGCCCTGTAAGTCGAAGCGGATGACAAACGCCTGTCTCACGCCAGCGCTGTCTCAGATTCGAATGCCTCGGCGAAGACATCACCACGCTCGGCGGGATCGCAGACCCGCGTTTCGCGGCGGTCGGATCCAACTACCGGACACCAGAAGCTCCTGGTTCCGAGCGGCGCTGCCTACCATCGGCCTGCTCGAACCTCGTGGCGTCGGCGGTAGCCCAGCCCGCGGTCCACGGCGATAGCACATAGAGCGTTCCATCACCGCCCTCTTCGATGGCCCAGCGACTATCCTTAATGGCCCAGCGGGTCGTTCTTTTTGCTAGCTTGCCTACCCTCAGGGTCAACTCGGAAGCGCTATCCTTGAGCTTGATGCGGACGATGCCGCCGGTCTGTTCGGCCCGGTCCACGCCGGAATCGGACTTGTCCTCTTCCTCGCCGAAGTCGTCGGCGCTGAGCGACCTGTAGGCACGCAGCACATCCTTGATTTTGCTTTCGTCGAAGTTCTTCCACTCCCGCTCGGCTTCCCCGGGCTTGCCGTCGCCACGGCACCTGGTGAACGAGCCCGTCCACTTGTCGCCGGTCTTGGAGAATAGAAAGGCTCCGTTCCGGTTGGTGATCTCGACTTGGGTAACGGCGTCTTCCTCGAACTTGAAGATTGATGTCTCGCGCCAGCTCCGGAGGTTGCGCGTGTAGAGAAAGCCCTGGTAGCCTCCCTGTCCCCAATTGACCAGGGAGAATATCCCATCCCCGCCAGAAATACGCACGAACTGACCGTGTGGGCTGGTCTTGCCGCAGTACATGTCGTTCGCCTTCGCTGCGCCTTTCCAGGCAACGATGTGCAGCGCTTTCGCGTCGGTGAGGTCGTACTGGTCATACAGCCCGGTACCGCGGTCGATCACCTCCCAGAGCTGGAGGCTCTTGAGATTGTTGATGAGAGCGTCGACCTTGGAGGTGCTGGCCCTGGTCTTCAGGGGGAAGGTCAACTCCCAGTCCTGCCCCTGTTTCTCGATCCTAATCGTGCGAATCTGCGACTTGTCATCGTCGTCCGGCCTGGTCAACTCGATCTTCGTGATTCTTTGGGCGTCGCTATTGGACAAAGCGATGTTGGGAAGCGGCTCAGATGGCCCCGTGAGTGCGGGCTCAGGAACTCGCTTTCCTTCGCTGATCTGCCACAGAAGAATGGCACCGCTGGTCGCAACAACCGCGAGAGTCGCGAAGAGCTTCCGTGAGACCTTCAACGCGGGCATGGCTGGGTGATAGCTGGAGGCGCGCTCCGCCAGTATTCACTCACCCATTCTAGTGCGGTCGTCAACCGGCGCGCTTGCGCCGTCTCCGAACCCCTGCGACCAGCAACGAGAGCATCGTCAGAGCGGCTGCAAAATCGCCGCCAGCCTTCCCGCCGCCCGTGCGACATGAGCATCCGCCGCTGCTGCCCGAACTCGCGCTTGATGCACGCGACGATCCGCTGGTCGTGGTCTCGCCTCCGGAACCTGACGCCTCGGACCCGCCGCTCCCCGCTGGCGAACCACCGGCTCCACTTGTGGCCACCGCGCCGCCGGTTTCTCCCCCAGTATTCCCGCCGCCCGAACCTCCTGATGTGTTCTCAGTACTGTACCCGCCGGAACCTCCTGACGCGCCTCCTGTTCCTGGCGCTCCGGCGGCACCCGTGCGGCCACCAGCGACGGCGCCGGTTCCGCCGATGCCCGTGCCTCCTGCACCACCCGCTGCACTGCCACCGCCGCCACCTCCCGGGCCACCCGAAATGCCTCCCGTGCGAGAACCACCGGAACCAACTGAAATGCCTCCTGTGCCAGGCGCTCCCGCAATGGCCGTGCCGCCACTGTTGACGCCGCCGGTTCCGCCGACGACTGCGCCACCACTCCCGCCGGTGGCGCCTCCGATTCGCGCTCCGCCGGATCCGCCGGCAGTGCCCCCAGAGGCCGCGCCACCCCTCCCGCCGCTCACGCCGCCGGTCGCCGTGCTGCCGGCGCTCCCGCCAACGCCGCCAGCGCCACCCGCGCCACCCGTTCCGCCCGACGTCCCGGCGGTCGCGGTGGATGCACCGTATTCGAAGGCGCCCAGATCCGGTGCCGCACCGACATACGCTGGATAGGGCTGCGGCAGCCCCGCGGTCGTTCCTTTGTCGATCTCCGGGCTTCCTGCCGCCAGTCTGAGGAAGGGGAGGACAGGCAAACTGCCGTCAGCCTGGCGCGCACTGGCCATGCCAGCAAAGCTGGTCGTGTCCGTGGGCAGGACGCAGACTGTTCCTCCAGCGGAGTAGACCGCTGGGCACGAGGCGGGGGGAGCGAAGGCGACACTCTGAAAGTCTGCGTTCGCGACGGTAATACCCATGTTCGAATCCCACGAATTGTACTGGTCGTCGATGAGCCCACCCAAATTCATGTTGGAGGTGAGCGTGCCACCAAAAGCGAGATTGTTGCGCAAGAACCCCACGGAAATTGATGAGGTGTCGTCACTGCCCACGCCGAGCATGTTGAAGTCCGGGTTGTTGCTGTAGCCGGTGTTGTTGTAGAAATACGCAGAATTCGGGGAGTGATTGGCATAGAAACCCGCTGCCTTATTGAAAAACGACACATTGAAGCGCAGGATGTGCTGGGGAATAGGGTTGGGAACGTCGGCGGGAGGCATGTCGTAACCCCCTCCTTTGAAGCCGTTGCCATTTCCGGCGGCGAGCGCGACCGGCTTGCCGCCGCTCAGCGCATCGGGCTTGTACCCGTGGTACCATGACCACGAATACTCGACGGTGCACGCCTCCTGAGACTTGATGAAGTCCCAGCCATCGTCGCTGTTCCACCACGCGCGGCAACCGTGGAAGATGTTGCCGGTGTCCCCCGCCTTGTCGGGGTGACAGCCGAAACCGTCGGCACTCTGCCCGTCTCCGTTCGACGTCAACGTATCCTCGTTTTCGTGAGAATCGCAGTTCAGGAAGGTATTGCCGCCTCCCTCCTGAATGAAAAATCCAGGACCCATGTTGTGGTGCGAGTTGAGAAGCTCGAACGTGTTGTTGCTTCCACCCATGACATAGAGGCCCCACGACTCATGGTTGTCGCTGTTGAGCTGCAATGTTCCGGTAATCTCCAATCCCTTCAGGTACAGGTAGTCGCCTTCAATTCGGACCCCGACATGCCGGCAATTGTACTTGCTCATGTCTGTGACGCCCGAGAAGTCGAAAACCGGGGTTTCGCCCTGATAGGCCCAGTAGTTGATCATGTTTCCGGATGTGCCGCTCTTGCTCAAAACGACCGAGTCCACGGTAGCGCTGGTGCTGCTGCAGGTCGACGTCGCATCCGTGTACTTATAAGTTCCTCCCCGAAAGTAGACGGTGTCGCCAGCGGCTGCGGCTGTCTGCGCCTGCGCCCACGAGGCGAACGGCGCGTCCAGTGTGCCTGCGGCGGTGTCGCTGCCAGTCGGCGCGACATAGTATGTTGCAGCTCTCGCCGCCAGCGGGGCAAGCAGAACCAAGAAGAACGCCAGAACCTGAACGCGTTGGATTTTGGTCATATCGATCACATGAAGGCAGTGATATCGGGCGGCTTTGCGGCTCACCCGACGGGGAATGGGCTTGCTCTCAACACTATCCGTTGGGGCCATGAGGCTTACTCTTTCGTCAAAGAAAGCTGGTTTGCGTCAGAACCTCGTTCGCACTGCTGCTCTCCCCACGGTGGAGCTCATCGCCCCTGGTCCGGCCCGAGAAACGCCGCAGCATACCTGGGGGCACGGCAAGGGCCCGAGCACAAGTCGATCATCCGGGGTCGAAACCCATCAAGGGTGGCGGACAAGTCACGGGTCCACGGTAGTGGGTCAGACCCACTACCGAATTTCAACCAGTAGTGCTAGGCACAAGCGCAGTGTGCTGGTGCTGAGAGACGATCCATGCCCTACCTGCCTAGCTCAGTCCTTCGCCGGCTTCGGGCCGCCGAGCGGAGTCTCACTGTCGCGGGCCTAGCCTGCATTCTCTTCTTCTTCGCGCTGCTCAAGCTCTATTCGCTCAATTTCGTCAAGGGCGACGAGCACATGTACTTCTACATGAGCCTGCTCGTGTCGAAGGGGGCGTGGCCTTACCGAGACTTCTTCTTCTCTCACCCGCCCCTGCAGATCTACCTCATGGGCGGGCTCTACAAGATCTTCGGCTACTCGCTGGCCTTGTCGAAAGCCGTGCCTTCTCTGGCCGCCATGGTCTCGGGCGTACACGTCTACCTACTGGGTCGCCGCCTGGTCGGCCGGAGCGAAGGGCTCCTCGCCGCCTTCCTCTTCCTGTTCACCTTCGATGTCCTGCGCGGTTCGTCCCACTTCACGGGCGCCAACTGTGCCCTTGCCTTCGGCCTCGCCGCCACTTACCAGGCGCTCGCCCGCCGCCCGATTCTCGCCGGAGTCCTGTTCGCCGCTGGCACCTTCATCGGCGTCTACATCGCCCCGCTTGCCCTCATGCTCGGCGTGTTGCTCATCTTCCGCTCGTGGAAGGAGTCTCTACGCCTGCTTTGCAGCTACGCCGCTGCCAGCGCTCTCATCTGCGCGATTTTCGCCGGTGTGGCCGGCCATGCCTTTTGGTATCAGGTCTTCGGCTACAACCTCAACAAGGCGGCCCTTCCCTATTCCTGGTACGCCAAGGCAAGGAGCGTCGCCTACCTCAACACCGCGGTCACGATCGGCTTTGTTCCCGGCATCGTTTGGGCAGTCGCGATCTGGATGCTTCGCGGCCGAGCGCGCGGGGAGACTGCGCTCCCCGGTGCTGCCGGCCGGCTCGGTGCCTGGCTCAATCTCTGGGGCGGAGACCGCGTGGCAGCGCAGATGATCTTCGCCACATTCATCTGCGGCTACTTGTACTTCTACTCAACGCGAGTCGACTACTACTCCTACTACTTCATGCTGCTCATGCCGTGGACGGGGCTCATGACTGCGACCGTGACAATCGATGTTCTCCGTTTTGTCGGTGAACGACTGGGTTCAGTAGCTCCGGCCGAGCTGCGATTATCACGTGCCGAGCGCCGACGGCGCCAGCAACAAACGCGCAAGGGAAAGCAACCGGCCGGCGCTGCCCCGGCTGCGCCTCGACTCCCCTGGCGCGTCTGGCCACTTGTCGCCTGCGCCGCTGCCTTTGTTGCCGTGCTCCTCTATCGCCAGGGAATAGGCGCCGAACGCCAAGAGGAGGCGGGTGACGATGCGATGCGCTACGCTTGGCGCGACAGCCGTTTTCTCCCCCCAGTCGTGAACGGCATCGTGCGAACGCTGTTCTGGTCGCCTACCAGCGACGCAATCCATCCGCCCAACGCGATCACCTACTACCTGCAACACGAGACCCTGAGCGCGCCGACCATCGACGTCTTCGTGCAGGCGGTACGCAGGGAATGCCGTCCTGGCGAGCGCATCTTCGGCGAGTACTCACTCGGCCCCTTCGCTGCTGCGGTCGGTCCCTGCGTACTCGGGGCCAATCTTGCCGACACCAACCCGCATCGTTTCAAGGTCCACGAGAGTACGCCTGAGGACTGGCAGCGCGCCCTCGAGCAGGATCATCTCGACATCGCCATCGTCGTGCCCGGCTCGGCCATGCTGAAGGAGCGCGTGCTGCGTAACTACCTGACCGGCACCTTCCCACGCCTCGTCGCCACGTGGGACGACCCCTACGTGGGGCACGTCGAACTACGCCGTCGGGCGGAATAGGGTGTGGATGGAACTAGAGGTGCGGCATTTGGCAGACGCCTATGGAGACGAGCAGGCAGATACCCGGTTCTTCGGCCGCGTCGAGCGCGGCTGTGTTCTTGGCGTTTGGGCAGCAAGATCGAATAGTTCAGCGATGCGCTCGGCGGGATCGCGGACCCGCGTTTCGCGGCGCCCGGTTCCAGCAGGGACCGGGCCGGGGGTTCCCGTGTCAATATACCCGTCACCATGAGCCACCCCGTTGTCGAGTTTGCGAAATGCCGCCACCTGGCGGTCGTGGGCGTATCGCGCGCGCGTCGCAAGTACGGAAACTACGCCTATCGCGAGCTGAAGGCCCGCGGCCTGGATGTGATGGCGGTGCATCCCGCACTGGCAAGCGTCGAGGGTGACGCTTGCT
>Ga0181518_10003142_pt1 | contig 15447 bp, 11 predicted proteins | sample PEATcosm2014_Bin_28_FD_119751 | JGI IMG/M metagenome (GOLD analysis project Ga0181518, IMG submission 119751) | Peatland microbial communities from MTU Mesocosm Facility, Houghton, MI, USA - PEATcosm2014_Bin01_60_metaG | ecosystem: Environmental > Terrestrial > Soil > Wetlands > Peat | place... | reverse complement strand
GTGTCGGAGGGGGGACTTGAACCCCCACGCCCTTGCGGGCACTAGCCCCTCAAGCTAGCGCGTCTGCCTATTCCGCCACTCCGACGTGGCCGCCGATCAGGAGCTCAACGAGCTCCGGAGGCGCCTCGTACTGTACCGCAAACACCCTCTGCAGCAGCCAGCCGCACTTGCCGGCAGGCACCTGCGCGGCAGGTTCGCGCCTAGCCGTTCGCGGACGCCAGCTCGACGACCCAGTCTTCGGCGTCCCAGAGCGGGCCGGCCGAACCGGGGCTCTCGCTCACGTTCACGATGTCGGCCTGCTGCACAAGGCTCACCGGCGCCTGGAACAGCGGGAGCGTCGGCAGATCCTTAGTCAACAAGGTGTCCAACTTCGAGAGGAGCTGGTATTGCTTGTCCGCGTTGAGCTCACCCATGATCTGTTCGAGATAGACCCCAACCACAGGATCCTCGAGTCCCGTGATGTCCCGGGTCACTGCTCCTACTGAGGTAGCCCCGGGCTCGGTCCCCACGGGCGTTGGCACGCTCCACGGCCAAGTGCCGCCCGTGGTCAGACCTGCGGACCGCAGAACTGGACCATCCGGACCGACTACCAGCATGCCGAGATTCGGCGGGAACGAAGTACGCACCGGGAGCACCGGGTCGGTGTAGATGATCGAATTCCACGTCGCGAAGACGGGCATCACATAGGGAGCGAGCGCGAGCTGGTACCTCCCTTTAGGCAGCGCGGTCTTCAGAAGATCGTTCATCGGCACGTTGTGGATGATCAACCCGACGCCGCAAGAGGCCCACTCGGCTTGGAGTTGCAACTCGAGCGCGTCGATGACGCCGTCGCCTTGCGGACCTGTAATGGTCAGGGTAAGTGGGCTGCCGGTGCCATAGGCGCGCAGGACGCCGTACTCGTCGGGGGTGTAACCGAGCAACTTGAACAGCGCTGCCGCCCTGACCGGGTCGTACACCGCAGGCGACGCGACTGGGGCACCCGATACTTGCTGCCCTTGTGCAAAGACGCGACTGTCCGCGCCGACGGTGAGAGGGTCCTCGAGACCAACCGAATCTGCCACAAGCTGGTCACGGTCGGTGATGAGCGCCAGAGCCGTTCGCATGGGCCGGTTACCGACCACGGGGTCGTTCAGATTGAAGACGAGCTGCCAGAGCACCGGCGATGGCGTGGTCGTCACCGAAAGTCCGCTGCCCGGCGCCTGGTCGCGAGCAATCACGGCGTCAACCCGCGAGCTCGGTGTGATCTCCGCGATCGAGACGCTCCCGTTGCGCAGACCGGCCAGGGAGGCCCTGTCCGACCGCTCGACGCGAAACACGATGCTCTGCAAGTGAGCGGGCGTCCCCCAGTACTTGGCATTGCGCGTCAGGACCAACCGCTTGCCCGGTTTCATCGAGCTCACGATGAAGGGCCCGCCCGATATCACGTTGGAGCGGCGGAACCCGGCGAACGCGGAAACCCATCCGGCCCGTCGAGCCACATGAGCGGGAATGAGATTTGCAAAGAGCCCCTCCCAGTCCGAGTACGGCCTCTTGAACACGACCGTCACGGTCTTGCCGCCGTTGCTGCCCGAGATCGACTTGATGTCGCGGTAGCCGGCGAGGAGTCCGACCGATGCCAGCAGCGGAGAGGTCTGCAGCTGTTGCTGCCAGTTGTACTCGAAGTCCGCCGCAGTGATCGGGTAGCCGTCCGACCACGTCGCTCTCGGGTCGATCACGTAACTGACGGTCATAGGGCTGAGGCCGACCACTTCGGCACTGTCGATGAAGCCCGTCGTATTCGCAAGGTACTCAGGGTCGATCACGAAGGCTTGGGGCCAGACCTGCTCCATCACCATCTGAGTCACGGTGTTCGCACCTGCCGGCGTCGACGGGTTGAAGTTCGTTGGCAAGTACGGCACTGCGACCGTGACCGTCCGACCCTTTGCGAACAAGGAGGTGGATGGCGGTGCTTGGCTCGTCGGGCCAGTAGTCGGAGACGACCCGCTGCTGCAGGCTGACGCGATGACGGCGACGCCTCCGAGGAGGGCGAGTGCGACCTGCTTCAGCTCCACCGAAGTGACAGGGCGACCGTGACGAACGCGAAGACAAGCACGAACACCACGGTTATCCGGTCGAGATTGCGCTCGGCAACCGTCGATCCGGCTGCAGCCGACCCCGTAGAGGCACCGAACATGTCCGAGAGGCCGCCACCTCGTCCGCTGTGAAGGAGTACGAGCACAACGAGCCCCAAGGCCACGAGCAAGTCGACCACCACGAGAATGTCGGTCAGCACTTCGGGGAACCTCCTCTCGGCCGTCTTGCCGGGCAGCAGGTTACCACCGCCAGAAGCTGCCCCCGGGGTCGCCTGCCCATGCCGCTACGTGCTCGTTCTGGTGTAAGGGGGCAGTCCGCAGCCCTCAGCGTCCCGACCTGGCGATCGACACGAGCTTGTCTGCGTCGAGGCTCGCGCCCCCGACCAGCAGGCCGTCGACGTCCGGGCAGGCGAGGAGCTCGCCGGCATTTGCAGGCGTGACCGAGCCCCCGTACTGGACCAGCATCGAGCGCGAGACTTCGCCACCGAGCAGACGCAGCTCACTACGGATCGCCGCCGACATCGCCTGGGCATCGTCCGGGCTCGCATTGAGGCCCGTCCCGATCGCCCAGACCGGCTCGTAGGCGACGACGATCGACCCGAGGGCCTCAGGGCCGCGATCCCTGAGCGCGGCGGTGAGCTGACCGGACACAGTCGACTCGGCCATCCCCGCTTCTCGTTGCGCAAGCGTCTCGCCCACGCAAAGGATCGGAGTCATCGCGTGCCGCAGCACCGCGTCGAGCTTGAGCCTGACGACCTCGTCGGTCTCGCCGAACAGCGCACGGCGCTCGGAGTGCCCGACGATCACATAGCGAACATTGAGTTTCGCCAGCATTTCGGCGCTCACCTCGCCGGTATAGGCGCCCCCGTCCTCGAAGTGGCAACTCTGCGCGCCAAGGGCGATAGGTACGGCGTCGGACTCGAGCGCGGTCTGCACCGATCGCAGGGACGTGAACGACGGGTGCAACGAGACCTCGGTCCCGTCCGGGAGCGGAGCGGCTCGAAGAAGCGCGGCGAGCTTCTGCACCACCTGGATCGCCTCGTAGTGCGTGTGGTGCATCTTCCAGTTGCCGCTGACCAGCACCCTGCGCCCACTTGTCTTGGTGCTCATGGGGCCCCGTTCGGGTTCATCGGCTCTCCAGCGGCAGCAGGGACCTCACGGCGCCTCATGACCGGCATCAGACCTGGCATTCGGCGCGCCGCGAAGCGCAGCAAGGCCTGGGAGGTCGCCGAACTCGAGCAACTCGAGCGTGGCACCACCACCGGTGGACACGTGGTCGATCTTGTCCTCGAGCCCGAGCTGGGCCAGGGCAGCCGCGCTGTCTCCGCCACCGACGACCGTGCGGCCGGGGCATCGTGCCATCGCCACCGCAATGGCTTTGGTTCCCTCGGCAAAACGGTCATCTTCGAACACGCCCATCGGGCCGTTCCAGAGGACTGTGCCCGCGGAGGCGATGACCTCTGCGAACAGCACGGCCGTGGCCGGCCCGATGTCGGCCCCGCGCCAGCCCTCGGGTATCTCCAACCCGAAGGTCTCGACGTCGGGCCCCGCCTCATCACCGGGGTTCGCCGTCTCACCGTCGCCAGCGTCGCGCTCGATGCTGAGCTTCCGACCCGGAGCGAGCGCCTTGGAGTCGATGGGCAGCATCAGATGCCCAGGGGACTCGAGCAGCTGCTTGCAGGCCTCGAGATGGGTCGGATCTGTCAGAGAGGCTCCGACCGAGTGGCCGAGCGCCTGGAGGAACGTGAAGGACATCCCCCCACCGACGAGCACAGTGTCGGCACGCGCGGTGAGAGAGCGCAGGACACCGAGCTTGTCCTTCACCTTGGCCCCGCCGAGAATCACGACAAATGGCCTTGCCGGCGCGTCGAGCAAGCCGGTGAGAACCTCGACCTCGCGTGCCAGCAGGCGCCCGGCCGCCGACGGCAGGTACTTGGGCGGGCCCACAACAGAGGCGTGCGCCCGATGTGAGCTGCCGAACGCGTCGTTCACGTAAGCGTCGTGGCCTTTGACGAGCTCCAGGACGAAGGCCGGGTCGTTGGCCTCCTCACCTGGCGAGAAGCGAAGGTTGTCGAGCAGCTCCACGCCGCCGATCAGCTCGTCGAGTCGCGACCTGACCGGTGCCATGTCGAACCTGGGGTCAACCTTGCCCTTGGGACGGCCGAGGTGGCTGCAGGCGGTGATGTGAGCTCCGTGGTCGCGCAACCACGAGAGAGTCGGCAGTGCTGCACGGATCCTGAAGTCGTCGGCGACGACCCGGTCGCCCTCTGTGGTCTCGGTGAGCGGGACGTTGAGGTCGAGCCGGACCAGGACGCTCTTACCTTCCAGGTCTCCCAGGTCCTCGAGAAGCGGGACGCCCCGGATCACTTGAGCCCGATCATGCCGAGCCGATGATCCGCGAGAGGTCGACGAGGCGGTTGGAGTAGCCCCACTCGTTGTCGTACCAGCCCAGCACCTTCGCGAGCGTGGTCGACTCGTCGATCGCGATGGCCATCGTGAGCGTCGAGTCGAAGGTGCACGAGGCGGGGCTGCCGACGATGTCGCTCGAGACGATCTCGTCGGTGTTGTACACGAGGATCCCCGTAAGACGCTCGGTCTGCGAAGCAACCCGGAAGGCTTCGTTGATCTCCTCGGCGCCCACCTTGGCGCCCAGCACGGCCGTCAGGTCCGTGATCGAGCCGTCGGGTACCGGCACCCGGAGGGATTGGCCGTCCAGCCGCCCCTTCATCGCCTCCACGACAAGGCTCGTCGAGCGGGCAGCTCCAGTCGTCGAGGGGATGATGTTGACCGCTGCGGCCCGCGCCCGTCGAAGGTTGGAGCGCCCGAGGTCGAGCACCGACTGGTCGTTGGTGTAGGCGTGGATGGTCGTCATGAGCCCCTGGCGAAGACCGAAGGAGTCCTCGAGCACTTTGACCATCGGCACGAGGCAGTTCGTCGTGCAGGAAGCAGCGGAGACGACGAAATGACTGCCGGGGTCGAAGGTGTCGTCATTGACGCCGACGACGAACGTGGCGTCGACCTCCTTGCCTGGCGCCGAGATGATGACGCGCCTCGCGCCCGCCTCGAGGTGGCCAGCAGCGCTCTCACGGGTCGTGAAACGCCCGGTGGACTCGATCACGACGTCGACGTTCAGACCGCCCCACCCAATTGCCTTCGGGTCCCTCTCCTCGAAGACCGTCATCTCACGATCACCGACCCTGAAGCCCTTGTCGGTCTGCACGACCTCGACACCGAGCCTGCCGAAAGTGGAGTCGTAACGGAGAAGGTGCATGTTCACCTCGCGCGAGACCAGGTCGTTGATCGCGACGATCTCGATGCCCGAGGCTTGTCCGGACTTTGTCTCGAGGGCGATAACAGATCGCAGGAAATTCCTCCCGATCCGTCCGAAGCCGTTGATGCCGATGCGAACGCTCAAGTCGATCACCTTTCTCGCAGTCGCTCTTTCAAAGCGGTTTCAGGGCCTGTGAGGACAAGGACATTCTCTCTCACCTGCCGAGGGCACCGCAAAACGTCGTCGTGAACGAGCAGGGCAAGCTCGGCCCCCAAGAGCTTCGGGTCATGTTCGCGAAAACCGGTCCCGGCCACGTCCGCGATCACGAGCGCGACCTCGTCAGGGAATTGGCCGAGTGGGAGCGCGGCCCTGTCCGCCACGACGACATCGACTTCGACACCGTGGGCACTGAGGGCTTCGAGCAGTCTCGCGACGTCGAACCCCGCGGTCTCGGGCAACTGTTCGCGCAGGTTCGCGACATAGACGCGCTTGGCTCGCGCTGAGCGAAGGGCCTCCCTGATCCCCGGCACGACACAGGCAGCGAGAACACTCGTGAACAACGACCCTGGGCCGAGCACGATCTGATCCGCCTCGGCAATCGCCCGAAGAACAGCCGGCGGCGGCGGCGCGTCGGGCGGAACGAGCGACACGATCGCGATCTCCTCGCCCTTGCTGACCCGGACCTGTCCGATGAGCTCGCCGGAAGCCGTCTGTGCCTTCAGCACCACCGGAACCACCGTGGCCGGGAGCACACGGCCAACGGCCCCCATCATGCGTGCGGCCTCCTCCACCCCGGACACGAAGTCGCCGGTCGTGGACGCCAACGCGGCTATCAGCAGGTTGCCGAACGCGTGACCTGCCAGCTGACCGGAGGCAAACCGATGCTCGAGCGCTTCGGCGAGCGCAGACGGCTCCGGCGCCAACGCGCCGATGCAGCGACGGAGGTCACCGGGGGCGGGAATGCCGAGCAGCTCACGGAGCCGACCGCTCGAACCGCCGTCGTCGGCGACCGAGACCACCGCCGTGAGCTCGGAGGAATACTGCCGGGCTGCCCGCAAGGTCTGGGCGAGCCCGTGGCCGCCCCCGATCGCAACCACTCTCGGGGCGTCACCGGCCGCCCCCCGGATCATCGGTCGATGTCCCGGTGATGAACGACCGGGTCGTAGCCGTGCCGGCGGATCCGCTCGGCGATCTCATCGGCCAGGACGACCGAGCGATGGCGACCACCGGTGCAACCGATGGCAATCGAGAGGTACGACTTGCCCTCTCGGACGTAGGCGGGTAGCAGGAGCGCGAACAGGTCGTCCAGGCGGCTCAGCAGCTCCTCTGCCTCCTCGTCTCCCAGCACGTAGTCGCGCACCGGCGGGTCAAGTCCGCTCAAGTTGCGAAGAGAGGAGACCCAGTGAGGATTGGGCAGGAAGCGGCAGTCGAAGACAAGATCGACATCGAGCGGGATCCCGTGCTTGAAACCGAACGAAACAACTGCGATCTGCATGCCCGCCAAGGTGTCGACGCCGTCGACGACCTCGATCAGACGGTCGCGCAGCTCATGCACGTTCAGGTTTCCTGTCTCGACCACGACATCGGCCTCGTCGTGCAGCACCTCGAGCATCTCGCGTTCTTGCTGGATGGCCGAGAGCACGCTTGCGGCCTCCACCGGGTGGCGTCGGCGCGTGCCCTCGTAACGCCGAACCAGGACTTCATCGGGGGCGTCCAGGAACACCACACGCACACGCGCCCCGGTCGAGCGCAGCCCCCGGATCTCCGGTGCGAGCTCGGCGATGCCCTCGTAGCCGCCGCGCCCCGCTATCAGGCACACCCGTTCGTACTCCGCGCCTGCCTGGCTCGTGAGCTCGGCGATCTTGCCGATGAGCGCCGGAGGCAGGTTGTCGATGACGAACCAGCCACGGTCCTCGAAGGTGGCCGCTGCGGTGGAGCGCCCGGCTCCCGACATGCCGACGAGGATCAGGTACTCGGCCATCGGCCCTATTGTCCCATCTGCTCGGCGCGCACCCGCTCAAAGCGGAGCAGTAGCAACCGCGGGATGGCGGACTCCAGCTCGAGATCGATCGAGCCCTCCAGGAAGGCTAGCGGCGGCTCGGGCTCCTCAAGGCGCGTCAGCACGCAGCCGAGGGCGATGACGGGATTGACATAACGCGACAGAGGACGGTGCGCGAAACGCAGTCGCACGCCCGGATCGACCTCCTCGAATACGACGTCCTCACGCAGGTACGGACCGACCCGCCAGTACCGCTCGCCAATGATCTGGTCGTCCACCAGGCCACTCCCGGTCCCCTGGAACATCGGGTGATTGACGAGCAGGAGGAACCGGCCGCCGACGGCAAGCACCCGGACCGCCTCGGCAAGCAGGGCGTCGGGGTCGGACGAATGCTCGATCACAAGGCAGCACACGACCCCGTCGAACGAAGCGTCCCGGAACGGGAGGCGCTCCCCCACCCCCCGCACATACCTCGGCCCGCCGGCCTGGTCGATGGCGCTGGCAAGCTGGGCGGCCGATGGTTCGAGCCCGACGACTATCTCGCGTACGGGCGTTCTGAGTGCAAGACGCCGCGCGAGCTGTCCCTCACCGCACCCAAGGTCGAGCACGCGGGCAGCGCCCTCGAGCTGCGACGACGCGAGCGGAAGGATCTGGAGCTCATACTCCAGGTCTGCACCGTTCGTGAAGGTCTCGCGCCACCAGGTGGCGTGGCGCTCCCAGGGATCCTCGGTCGCGCTCATCCGGCTTTCGATCCTCGCCGGGCGTGCAGGTGGATGTACACGGCCCGGGCAACGGCCTGTGGCAGCCAAGCCAGCCCGAGGAGGTCGTCCAGGGACGCCGCTTGAACTGCGCGCACGCCGCCGAGCTCAGAGATGAGCCGTCGTCGCCGGGCCGGGCCGAGGCCGGCGATGCCGTCGAGCGCGCCCCGCGTCATCCGCCGGCCGCGAAGCTCCCGGTGAAAACCTATGGCGAACCGGTGCGCTTCATCCCGGGCCTGCTGCAGCAGGTAGATCGCCTCGCTGTCACGAGGTATCTGCACAGGGCCCGGCCGGCCCGGCACGAAGACCTCCTCCAACTGCTTGGCGAGGGAGGCCACCGCGATCTTGCCCGTGAGGCCCAGCTCCTCCAGGACGCGCACGCCGACCCCGAGCTGACCCTTGCCTCCGTCGAGCAGCAGCAGCTGTGGCGGGTAGGCAAAGCGAGGCCCGCGGCGCCGGCGCCCGTCGGCAACGGCCTCAGCCCCCTCGACGGCCCGGGCGTCGAGGGCGCCTGCCCCGGCCCCGGTGGCGCCGTCGGTCCCGGCACCGGCGACCGGCGAGTTGTCGCCGAGCTGGCGCAGACGCCGGGTGAGCACCTCGTGCATGGCGCCGTAGTCGTCGTTTCCTTGAACGGCCGACACCTTGAAGCGCCGGTAGTCACTTCGCTTCGGCAGCCCGTCCTCGAGCACGACCATCGAGCCCACGTAGTCGGTGCCCTGCGTGTGGCTCATGTCGTAACACTCGATGCGCAGCGGCGCCTCTTTCAACGCGAGGGCCAGCTGCAGCTCCTCGAGGGCGGCCGCGCGGCTCGTGAGGTCGCTCGCGCGCCGCAGCCGGTGACGCCCGAGCTGCTCCTCCGCGTTCTGGCGGGCCGTTGCCAGGAGCTCACGCTTGCGGCCCCGCCTGGGGACTCTGACGGTGACCTTGCCGCCAGAAAGGCCGGAGAGCCACGTCTCATAGGTGGCCACGTCCTCGGGCAGCTCAGGGACAAGCAGCTCCCGGGGGATCCCGATGGGCGTCTCCGCGTAGTGCTGCTCGAGCACCCTGCCGATGAGTTGCGGCGTCGTCAGCGGCTCCACCTTCTCGACGATGAAGCCGTGCCGGCCCACGACTCGCCCGCGCCGAACGTGGAAGACCTGTACAGCCGCGGCGAGCTCGTCTTCGGCGATCGCGAGGGCGTCGAGGTTCTCAGGGGACTCGGTGACCATCTGCTGGCGCTCGACCGCGAGCCGGACCGTCGCCAGGCGGTCACGCAGGCGCGCCGCCCGCTCGAACTCCAGCTCGGTTGCCGCCTGGTGCATCTCGGCCTCGAGGCGGTCGACGACGGGCTTGGTGTCGCCGTCGAGAAACGCCATGAGCTCGCCCACAAGCCTCCCGTACTCCTCGGGCCCGATCGCGCCGACGCAAGGGCCCGAGCACCGCTCGATGTGATAGAGCAAACAGGGTCGCCCGAGGAGCTGGTGGCGTCGGAGCTTGGCATCCGAGCACGTCCTGACCGGGAACGACCGCAGCAGCAGGTCGAGCGTCTCCCGGATCGCGTAGGCGTGCGCATAGGGGCCGAAATAGCGGGTGTCCTTCCGCTTCGCACCCCGCATGACCGTGGCCCTGGGCCACTCGTCGCCGACGGTGACCGCAAGGTACGGATAGCTCTTGTCGTCCACGAGGCGGATGTTGAAACGCGGCCGGTGCGCCTTGATCAGGTTGTACTCGAGCATGATGGCCTCGACGTCGCTCGCGACGACGATCCACTCGACAGAAGCGGCCCGCTCCACCATCTGAGCGGTGCGCGGGTGCAGGTGGGCGGGATCCTGGAAGTAGCTCGAGAGCCGGCTGCGCAGCGACAGCGCCTTGCCGACGTAGATGATCCGGCCCGCCGCATCCCTGAATTGGTATGAGCCGGGGGCATCGGGAACCGACCGCGGGCGTTCTAGCACTAGAGTGCAGGTTACGGCCGGCCTGGTACCCCGGCTGACATATTCGCTTCGTGGCCGACATACCCGCGGTTGGGCGACCAGGCTGTCCCCGCCGGCCGATCAACGAGGCGTTCCATAGGGGGTCACAGAATGTTCCGCCTGCAGCCGCCGCTTCCTGACGACTACACCACGGCATCCACCGAGGCTCTGGTCCGGCGCGTCACGATGGCCCGTTCCCGCCTCGGCAAGCGGCTCGTCATCCTCGGGCACCACTACCAGCGTGAGGAGGTCATCCAGTTCGCGGACAGGAGAGGCGACTCGTTCAGCCTTGCCCGTTTTGCTGCGGACCAGCACGATGCCGAGTTCGTGGTCTTCTGCGGGGTTCACTTCATGGCCGAGTCCGCGGACATCCTGACCGGGCCGCACCAGCAGGTGATCCTGCCCGATCTGAACGCCGGGTGCTCCATGGCGGACATGGCCGAGCTTGACGACGTGGAGCAGGTCTGGGACGAGCTCGCAGAGGTGACCGACATCGAGGCGATCGTGCCCATCACCTACGTGAACTCGGCGGCGGCGCTGAAGGCCTTCGTGGGCCGCAACTCTGGCGCAGTCTGTACCTCTTCGAACGCCCGTGCAGTGCTGAGCTGGGCTCTCGGCCTCGACGAGCCCGGTGCTGGGCGCGCCCGTGCCGCAGCGCCCGCGCCCCGGGCGCAGTCTGCAAACGCTGGGGGCCGCGGGGACAAGGTCCTGTTCTTCCCCGACCAGCATCTCGGCCGCAACACCGGCTTCGGTCTCGGCTACGGAGTCTCCGACATGCAGGTCGTCGATCCGCGCCAGCGCCTAGGCGGGCTGGCCGATGCCGACGTCAAGGCGGCCACCTTCCTGCTGTGGAAGGGACACTGCTCGGTTCACCAGCGATTTCGCACCGAGCACGTCGAGGCGTTCCGCTCCGAGCATCCCGGCGGCATCGTGATCGTGCATCCCGAATGCTCACACGAAGTCGTCGAGATCGCCGATCAGGTCGGCTCCACGGACTACATCATCGGCGCGGTCTCGGCCGCTCGTCCCGGCTCGGTCATCGCTGTCGGCACCGAGATCCATCTCGTCGACCGGCTCGCCCGCGAGCACCCGGACCGGACCGTGCTCTCGCTCGACCCGCTCGTGTGCCCGTGCTCGACGATGTTCCGGATCGATCTGCCGCACCTGGCGTGGGTGCTCGAGGGCCTCCTCGCCGGGGAGGTCCGCAACCGCATCGTGGTCGACGAGGCGACGGCCGCGGATGCCCGGGTAGGCCTCGAGCGGATGCTCGCGATCACGTGAGGCCCTCATTCGTCGGGGCCTATCCTGAGCCCATGACCGAAGTCCGCTTCAGGAGATCGGAGACCGCCGACATAGAGCGGGCCATTACGGGCTCGCGCGCCGCGACGGCCCGGCTGCTCGCAGCGCTCGAGACCGTCGACGGCCTGGACGTGACGCGGGAGAGCCGGCTTCCCGACTGGACTGTCGGCCACGTGCTCACCCATCTCGCCCGCAACGCGGACTCCTTCACCTGGATCCTTCGCTCGGCAAGCGAGGGCAGGGTCGTGCCCCAGTACCCGGACGGTGCCGCCGGACGCGGCCGCGACATCGCCGAAGGCGCCCTCAGGCCGGCCGGCACGATCGTGCAGGACCTGCGCGACTCGGCGGCGCGCCTCGAAGCGACATGGCTCGATCTGCCTGAGGTGGTTTGGCTGCGCGGTGGCCTGCGGACCGACGGTTCCCCGCTCCCGTGCCGGCTGCTGCCCGTGTCGAGATGGCGCGAGGTCGAGGTGCACCATGCCGACCTCGGACTCGGTTACGGCGTCTCTGACTGGCCGGAGGACTTCGTCGCCTTCGACCTGCCCTACGCCCTGGACCGGCTCCCCACCATGATCGAGGACGCCTCGCAGAAGACCGCGCTGCTCGCGTGGGTCTACGGACGGGCGGGCCTGCCGTCGGAGATCGAGCTCGGGCCGTTCTGAGCCGACCGCACGAGGCCTTCATCAACTCGACCGTGCTGCCGCAGGGCTGCGCCCTAGGAGCCGTTGCCGATGCCGTCCGGCGGCGCGATGCCCGGGACCGATGCCAGCTGGGACGCGATCAGCTCCCTGTCATCGGCGTCGTCGAGGCTGTCGAGGACGGCGCGAGCCAGCACCACCCAATGGTCCCGCTCCCGCCCGTTGCCGGCTGTCGCGTAGGCCCGAGCCATCCCCTCGTAACAGGAGGCGAGCCGCCAGTCGGTCCAGCCGTTCTGGATCGCGCGCTCCAGCGCTCGCTTCGCCCACCGCAGAGCGAGGTCCGCATGGCCCAGAACGCTCGCCACATGCGCAATCTGCCAATCTCCGACGGCGCGTTGCTCCTCGACGCCGACCGAGTCCCAGAGGTACCGCGATGCGAACGCCGCCGCGAGCATCTCGTCGTCTTCGTCGGTCGTGCGACAGGCCGAGTCGATCAGCTCCCAGGCCCTGTTGAAGGCCGCGACGGCCTCCAGGCGCCGGGCCGCGCCTTCAGCACCGTTGGCATCCTCGCTCATCTCTCCCCCTTCCTCTGCCGCTTGCGGGAACCTCTCGCTCTCCTCTCGGCGGCGGCATTCGGGCCTCAGATCTTGAGCAAAGGAGCGAGGAACCTGCCCGTGTAGCTGTCGGGAGTCTTCGCCACCGTCTCGGGCGTGCCCTCGGCGATCACCGATCCGCCCCCGTCCCCGCCTTCGGGGCCGAGGTCGATCACCCAGTCGGCCGACTTGACCACGTCCAGGTTGTGCTCGATCACACAGACCGTGTTGCCCTGGTCGACCAGTCGCTGAAGCACGTCCAAGAGCTTGCGGACGTCCTCGAAGTGAAGTCCCGTGGTCGGCTCGTCGAGCACGTACAACGTGTGCCCGGTCGATCGCTTGGCGAGCTCGGAAGCGAGCTTGACCCGCTGGGCCTCACCGCCGGAGAGCGTGGGGGCGGGCTGGCCGAGCCGGATGTAGCCGAGGCCCACGTCCACGAGCGTCCTCAGGTGCCGGGAGATGACCGGCTGTGCCGCGAAGAACTCGAGGGCCTCCTCACAGGAGAGATCGAGCACCTCGGCGATGTTCTTCCCCCGCCAGGTCACCTCGAGCGTGTCGCGGTTGAAGCGCGCCCCCTTGCAAACCTCGCAGGGGACATAGACGTCCGGAAGGAAGTGCATCTCGATCTTGAGGGTCCCGTCGCCGGCGCACGCCTCGCAACGCCCGCCGGCGACGTTGAACGAGAAACGGCCCGGCTGGTAGCCCCGCAACCGCGACTCGGCTGTCTGGCTGAACAGCTTGCGGACGTTGTCGAACATGCCCGTGTAGGTGGCCGGGTTCGAGCGTGGCGTGCGGCCGATCGGCGACTGGTCGATGTCTATGACCTTGTCGAGGGCTTCGGCACCCTCGATCGTGCGGTGCCGGCCCGGGACCACGCGGGACTTGTAGAGACGCAGCATGAGGGCCCGGAGCAGGATGTCGTTGATCAGGGTCGACTTGCCGGACCCCGACACGCCCGTGATCGACACGAAGCAGCCCAATGGGATCTCCACGTCGATGCCCTTCAGGTTGTGCTCCCGGGCGCCGCGCACCACGAGCCACTCGCTCCGGGGCTCGCGACGCATGCCGGGAACCGCGATCGAGCGCTTGCCCGAGAGATACTGGCCGGTGATGGAGGGCCGGCACTTCACGAGGTCGGCGACCGATCCCGCGCAGACTATCTCCCCGCCGTGCTCGCCGGCCCCCGGCCCGATGTCGACCACATAGTCCGCGATCCGGATCGTCTCCTCGTCGTGCTCCACGACGAGGACGGTGTTGCCGATGTCACGCAACCGGAGCAAGGTCTCGACGAGCTTGCGGTTGTCCCGCTGATGGAGCCCCACCGAAGGTTCGTCGAGCACGTAGAGGACGCCGACGAGCCCGCTGCCTATCTGCGACGCGAGGCGGATTCTCTGGGCCTCCCCACCTGCCAGCGTCGCCGCCGAGCGGTCGAGGCTCAGATAGTCGAGCCCGACGTCGACGAGGAACTGCAACCGGGCGCGGATCTCCTTCATCACCTGAGCCGCGATCAACTCCTCCCTCGAGCTCAGCTCCAGGCGCTCGAGCAGATCGTGAGCCGACCGGATCGACAGCGCCGAGAGCTCGGCGATGCTCCTGCCCCCGACCTTGACGGCAAGCGACTCCGGGCGAAGCCGCGTCCCGTCGCAGTCCGGGCACGGGACCTCTCGCATGTAGCCCTCGACCTGCTCACGCACCCAGTCGGAGTCCGCATCGCTGTGGCGCCTCTGCAGCCACGGCACGACACCCTCGAACTGGGTGTCGTAGCTGCGCAAGGTTCCGTACCGGTTGCGGTATTGGACGTGCACACGCCGGGTGCCCGCTCCGAACAGGAGGATCCTGCGCTGCGGCTTGCTGAGCTTGGACCAGGGCTTGTCCATGCTGAACCCGCTCGAATCGGCCACGGCCTTGAGCACCCGTGAGAAGTACTCGGTGCGGGCGCCGGCCCACGGCCCGATGGCGCCTTGGGAAAGGGAGAGGTCCGGGTTGGGCACGACAAGGTCGGGATCGACCTCGAAACGGGTCCCCAGCCCGTTGCACGAAGGACACGCCCCGAAAGGCGAGTTGAACGAGAAGCTCCTCGGCGCCAGCTCATCGAGGGAGATCCCACAGTGCACGCACGCCAGGTGCTGGGAGAAAGTGAGCACCTGTTCGCCGTATCGATTCTCGGACCCGTCCCCGGCGGCATCGTCGGCTTTGGCCGCCGCCGCCTTGCTTGCCGCCCTGGTCATGGGACCGCGTGGCGACGAGCCGGCGCTCGAGATCAGCAGGATCTCGGCGATCCCCTCGCCAAGGCGGAGCGCCGTCTCGATGGAGTCGGTCAACCGGCGTTCGATACCGTCGCGCCGGACAAGACGGTCGACAACCACCTCAATGGTGTGCTGCTCGTAACGGGCGAGCTCGAGCGCGGCCCGGTCGGAGAGCTCCACGATCTCGCCGTCCACACGCGCCCGCGAGAATCCCTGCTTGGCAAGGTCGTCGAGCAGCGCCGAGTACTCGCCCTTGCGGCCGCGCACGACCGGCGCGAGGACCTGGAACCGGGTGCCGTCGGGCAGGTCGCTCAAGCGATCGACGATCTGCTGGGGGCTCTGGCGGGTGACGAGCCGGCCGCAACTGGGACAATGGGGTTGGCCGATGCGCGCATAGAGCAGCCGCAGGTAGTCATAGATCTCGGTGACGGTCCCGACTGTGGAGCGGGGGTTGCGCGACGCGGACTTCTGGTCGATCGAGATGGCGGGCGACAGACCCTCGATGAAGTCCACGTCCGGCTTGTCCATCTGCCCGAGGAACTGCCGGGCATAAGACGACAACGACTCGACGTAGCGCCGCTGGCCCTCGGCATAGATCGTGTCGAACGCGAGCGACGAC
>Ga0181518_10003139_pt1 | contig 15482 bp, 16 predicted proteins | sample PEATcosm2014_Bin_28_FD_119751 | JGI IMG/M metagenome (GOLD analysis project Ga0181518, IMG submission 119751) | Peatland microbial communities from MTU Mesocosm Facility, Houghton, MI, USA - PEATcosm2014_Bin01_60_metaG | ecosystem: Environmental > Terrestrial > Soil > Wetlands > Peat | place... | reverse complement strand
ATGCTTGAGGCCGCTCAACGCGAACCTCGTTTCACCATCAGCCTGAAGCGCAGCACCCAAAATCTTCAGCTATCCACAAGAACGCCGGCCGATTACCCCATCTATCGGGGTATGAGCGGACATCGCGCCAACCCTGCGAATGAGTAGCGATTGACCCATAGCGGCCGCAAAGACAATCGAACTGGATACCCTTAAGCATTCTAGCTGGTTCGAGGAATCGTCCAGCAACTCGCATGGCGTTTCATGCCGATTTTGGGATAGTAAGTTTCGGCGGCTGGAGCGGACACCAGCGTCAAGGTGGCGCATTCCCCCGCCTTTGTGCGAGTTTCCGCAATCAGTCGTTTGCCGATGCCTTGATGCTGATACGCAGTATCCACCGCTAGATCGGAAAGATAGCAGCAATAGGCGAAATCGGTGATAGCGCGAGAGATGCCGACTAACCGTTCACCGTCACGTGCCGTTACAATAATATCGGCATGACGCAGCATCCGTTCCAGCCGTTCTAGGTCACTGACCGGCCGACGCTCGGCCAGCGTCGAGGCAACAAGGATGTCGCGAAATTCCTGTGCTGATAGATCGGGCTCAAGAGCGTAAGCAATCTGCATGGCGCATCCATTTCGAGATGGAATGGCGGCAGGATCATTTGTGGCGGAACTTCAGTCAAGTTGCTTCGCCAGCGGTTGCCTATGACGTTAAATTGCGAGGCGCTTTTGCACCGAGCGGGGCCTCCTAAAGGTCTGCTATTCGGTTTCTGCCTGGCCAGATTTGAAATAAACGTCGACCTGCTCGCCGACGACGAGGGGTCCTGGATCGGGCAAATCCACGACGATCTCCAGCACCTCGACGTCGCTGAACTTATGCGGATCGTCGGAATTGATCCGGCTTTGACCGACAATGCGGGCGATGGATGATACCTTTCCGTCAAATTCATGGCCGCGAAACGCAGCGGCGCGAATCACCGCACGTTGTCCGATCCGCATTTTTCCGAGGTATTGCTGGTCTACTTCGGCACGCACGCGCAACGCCGACAGATCTCCCATGATCAGCAGCGCCGGCCCCAACGTCGGCACTGCCAATTCGCCTTTCTTGGCGTCGACCTGCAAGACTACGCCGTCGATCGGCGCGCGGATTCGCGTCTTTTCGAGCTCCGCCCGCGCCAGTGTCCATTCGGCCTGGGCAACATTGAGTTCGCCCTCCGGTCGGGTAGGCAATGGCGTGTCAGGAGCCGCCCTGAGTTTGGCGAGCGTGGCCTGCTGTTCCCGCAGGCGATCCTGCACACGCGACAAGGCGGTGCGGGCCGCATCGAGATCGGCCTTCTGTGCGGTGCCTGCCCGCCAGTCATTCGTGATCTTATCTAGCGCGGATAAGGCGTCGGCAGCACTTCGCTCGGAATCTGCGACTGCGTCCTCGGCCTTTCGACGATCTGCCGATGCCGCTGGCGTAGCCTGGTCGTTGCGGGCGCGCTTATGCAGCGCGACTTGAGCATCGGCTTCGGCCACGCGTGCCAATGCCTCCTCGTCATCGAGACGAACTAGCAATTCGCCGGCGAATACGTTTTCATTGGCCTTGACCAGCACATCAGCGATTCGTCCCGGCACCGGCGCCGCGATTTTGATCTCGCCCGATCGCGGCTCGACGCGTCCAAGCGTCACCGCTTCCCAGGAGTCCTGAACCGCCGAACCGGAAGGAGCCGGATGCGCTCCATCGGCGCCAATTTCTTGCGCGAATACTGAAAGCGTCGAAACGACCGCCAATAGAGCAATCGCACCGAAGAGCATTATTTTTCTATTTTGAGTAAGCATACTGTCTCCAATCAGCTCGCATATTTCAGAGCGCGGACGGCGCGTATGTGCCCGCCACCCGGTTGGTCGCTGACGATCCGGCCGTCTTCGATGCGAAGAATCCTGTCGGCGAACGGCATGATGCGTGGATCATGCGTAACGATGAACAACGCGCGCGCTGGATCCTTGGCGATTTCCGCCAGGACCGTCATGACGGCGTGACCATTTTCGCTGTCCAGTGCCGCCGTCGGCTCGTCGGCAAGAATGACGGATGCGTCTCCGACGATTGCGCGGGCAATCGCCACACGTTGCTGTTCGCCGCCGCTGAGCTCGCGCGGAAACGCGTGCGCTTTATGAGACAGCCCGACTGTCGCAAGGGCCGCGACCGCCTTAAGTCGCGTGCCGGGCGAGCGGTCGCCGCGCACATCGAGCACCAGTCGAACATTTTCCGCGGCGGTAAGCGTCGGAAACAAATGATACGATTGAAACACAAACCCCACATTGTCCCGCCGCAGTCCGGCCAGTTCTTCCGAGTCGAGGCCAGTCGTCGAGCGGCCGCGAATTTGCACAGTGCCGCTGGTCGGCGACAACATGCATCCGAGCACCGAGAGGAGTGTCGTCTTGCCGCTGCCGGAAGGCCCCATCAGCAGGGTCAACTCGCCGCCGGCAAGCGACAGATTAATGCCCTTGAGCGCTTCGATACGCCCCGCACCGTCGCCGAGAATTTTCACGATATCGGTTGCCGCGATCATGTTGGTCGTCATTGTGCGAACACCAAGACGGGATCGATGCGGGTCACGACCCTGATCGCGGAAATAGCCGCGATCGAGCACATCGTGACTGTGAGCATGAATAGGCCGAGTGTCAGTGCGGGCGTCATGATGATCGGCAGCGCCGCATCGGCGGTCATTTCCACCAGCACCAGGTCGATCGCGGCGGCTATGGAAAATCCGATAACGGCGCTCAGCAGCGCCTGGCTGAGAATGACCTTGAGGATGTATTTATATGATGAGCCGATGGCGCGAAGCGTCGCAAACTCCTTGAGATGGTCCTTCGTGCTGGAATAAAGCGTCTGCGCGACGATAATCGTGCCGACGATGATGCCGAGTATGGCGCTGCCCAGGAGCGCGGCTCCGGCGCCCGTGTCGTACAGCCAGAACTGGCGGGTGCGGTGGCGAAACTGTTCTGACGTCAGCACCTCCGCGCCGGATAGGCTTGAGGCAAGCCGGCTGCGAATCAACTCGGCATCTGCGTTCGGCGAGATACGCACGATGAAGAAGTTGGCCTTGTTGGGCGGCGCGCCCAAATACGCCCGGGCCCGCTCCAGCGAGGCAAAGACGTGCGGTGTCGTCGTGAATGAGCGGATACCCTTGGTGACCGCGACGACCCGCGCTTTGTGATTGTTGATCTCGGCATGCTCGCCGATTTGTGCGATTCCGAGCTGCTCGAAATACGATCGGTCGATCGCAACGCCTTCAGGCATCGACAAATCGCGCAGACTTCCTTCGACCACGTTCCATGGTTGCAAACCGATGGACGCATCCGGCGTGCCGATGACTAGGACCGGCGTTGACGCGCCGCCATTCGGCTTTCGCCATGACGCATAGCCGACCAGGACCGGTACCGCCGCCGTGACACCGCTGATGGACAATGCTTGGAGACGTTCAGATCCAGTTAGGAATGAGGACTCCTCAAAGCTCTTGGTTTCGCTTGGAACGATCCAGAAATCGGCCTGCGCGTGGTCGATCATCGTCGTAACCATGCGCTCGAAGCTTAGGAATACTCCGAGTTGAACAGTGACAAGAATAATAGAGAAGACGATCCCGACGACTGTGGCGACCAACCGAACCCGGTCATGAAACAGATTGCGGAATGCAAGCGTAAGGACGAGGGTCATCGCGCCATACATCGAGCAAGAAATTTGGAGAGTCCGCAGAACGGCATGGCTTTTGATTAATCCCCAACGTCGATGGAGCGGCAGTCTGCCGCCGATGACGACATCAAATTCAGCAATCGCGCGATGAGTGGGTTTAGGCCCCAGCCATTAAAGCAAACGGCGTCCCGTTAACCCACCAAAGGTATGCTGCAACAGCAGCAATATAAACGATGTAGGTAACCCATCTAAGGGATTCAAGGGCAGCGGATGTGTTGAGCGCAGTGACGGTTAATGGAGGAACCCACGATCTCGAAAGTTCCATTCATCAGCATTGCGCATTTTGAGCGCAAGCTAAGGTTTGCGGCACGGTGAGGCACAGAAAGAGAAAGCCCCGCGCACGTGAGTGGTGGAACTTGGCTTTTGAGGGAGATTGGCTTTTGAGGGAGAAGGGGACATCGTCGGTTCAAAGTGAGCAATTTTGTACAGATTTGGAAAAGTGCCCGGATCAATTTGGGCAGAGACGCGGGCGATCCAAATTAAACTGCTTGGCAGGGCAACTAATTCGCTCCTAACTGATTATATCGACAATCATGACTATTTGCAGCCCATACTTATCACGGCCTCTCCGAACCCTTCGGCAGGCTTGCCGTGACGTCTCGGCATCGCATCCAGAATTGATACCTCCCGGATTTGATGCGCACGCCGGCGCCGAGCAGGGCGTGGCGTACGACTACTCGCTCGCTATTAAAAACAGAGGGCGCCCACCCAAACCATGGCGATGGGAAATTTACACGGCCGGCAAGAGCAAACCCGTGCGGCAATCCGAATTTTTCGAGACGATGTCCGAAGCTACCCGTACAGGCAAGGTGGCATTGGCGGGACTGCGGGCCAACCGAGCCGCTTGATGGCTGTTACTGGCCTGTTGCGTCTGTAGCCGTAATGCAGCAATCCGGTCGCTACATAAATCTAATCGCTTTTATCGACTGCCGGGCGGTGAGGGACCGTTACCGTGACCCTATAAGCGGTCGCCAACACCTCTTTCGCAATCGTGGCATCGATCTGTCGCGCCAGCGTCTCGACAATTCGAGTACCTAGTCCTGAATGCCGACTGCCCAGGCTGCCAGTGGCTTTGGCGGCGGGGCCGTCCCCCGGGTCGGACACGCTAATCGAATAATTATCGGCGTGGTCCTCGAGCACGATATGCACGCTGCCACCTTCACTGACCGGTCGCGAATGCTGAATGGCGTTGGTGATCAGTTCGTTCACGATGAGTGCGAGCGGTACCGCCACGTCAGTGCAGATGGTGAGTGGATCGGCATCGACCACAAGCGGCCACGTTCGATCCGGGCTGCTGGATACAGTTGTAATTTCCCGGCAAAGATCAATGAGGTACCGGTCGAGCACCACCGTTCCGACATCGTCATATTTGTGAAGCTGTTGGTGGACGGCGGCAATGGCCGCGACGCGAGCGGCGGCGTTCTGGAACTGGCTTGCCGCGGGCCCCGCGGTTTTCGCTTGCAAATACAGAAGGCTGGAAACAATTTGCAGGCTGTTCTTGACGCGGTGATCGACCTCCTTCAGCAAAATGTCTTTTTGCCGCCCACTTTCCTCAAGTGCGCGCTTTGCCTTCTCCAGCTCCTGTCGCTCGTTGAGATCGCGGAGCGATTCGAGTTCGTCGAATAGCCGCGTTCCCATCTCACAATGGCCCGCTTCCGGATCCTCCAAGAGCATTCGCGCCAGTTCCGCGTGCTCGCGCAGCAGCTCCTTTACGTCGTCTTCAAGCGCGAGCTCCGGGTGCATCAATGTCCAATAGTGAGCCGAACGGACAAAGGTCAGAAATGCGACCAGCAACTCGAATTTTTCGCCGCCAAGGGCGATGCGGAGCGCGTGCTTCGCGCGAACGGCCCGCGCCGGCTGAAGAAAAAGCACCGTGGCGGAAGTCAACAGGTCATCGTCGTATGAGGTTTCGGGCGAGGGCCAATCGATCGGTTCGGCAATGGCTTCCAACCGGGCAAGTGCCGCGTCAGTGCGTTTTACGTCAGGCAGGGGTCGCTGCAACAATCGAACGACTTGGCCTATCGTCATCGGCTGCGCATCAGCGTCGCCTGCCGCTCGACCGAGCCCCAGCAAGAATCCGCAATGTCGCGTGATGCAATAGCGCACTTCGCAGAAGCGGGAGAGGTAGACAAAAAGCCGTTCCTTAAAGAGCGTCGGGATAGGAGTGTCGAGATACGCCGACTTCGCGAACGCCCACAATTCGCGGGTGACGAAAGGGGCTTCCGGGGCAGAACGGAAAAAATTCGGGACGAGGCCGAAGCGCGTCGCGACCTCACGTTCGAAATCCTCTTGCTCGGTTTTTTGAGGGTTCGAAGTGCCAGGAAACAGCGGAACTATCGCCATAATCACACTTCCCTCTAATCCCGCGGCATGCTTCGATCGCGGAACTGCTCGCAGGATCACGCATCGTCACATACAGCCTAACCTTCGACCGGACCGAGTCTGTGCAAAATCGCTCACTTTGAAACGTCGGTCCCTATGCCGCGGGTTGGAAGCCGATTGAACGGCAATGACAGGGGCGAAGCGGACGTTGAGCCGGATTTATGAGTACGCGGTCTAGCCCCTTGGGCGGCTGGCATGCGAACCTAAGGCCATGACCGAAACAGCGAAGAAAGACGATAGCTCATCGGGCGACGACCGCTCCGGCCTGCGCGAGGGCGAAGTTGCCGTCGAACTGCCGGAACGGTTCGATGCCCAGCTTTATTTCATCGGCCGCATCCGCACGCCATGGCAGACCCGCGACGAGTGCCCGAAGAACGGCCGCGAGACCGAGGAGGTGTGCACCATCGAGCTCGACCCGCGCTGGGCCAAAGGCCTGCAAGGGCTGGAGACGGTGAGCCACGTGCTGGTGCTCTATTGGATGGACAAGGCGCGGCGCGATCTGGTGCTGCAATCGCCGCGGCACTACGCCGAGCATCGCGGCACGTTCGCGCTGCGCTCGCCGGTGCGGCCCAATCCGATCGCAGCGGCCGTAACGCGGCTTAAGCGCATCGAGGGCAACAAGCTCTTCGTCGTCGGGCTGGATTGCATGGACGGCACGCCGCTCATCGATCTCAAACCCTATTTCGCCTCCACCGATTCAGCCCCCGACGCGTCGGTCGGCTGGCACGCTTCGCGCAAGCGCTAATCACGTCATCGCGAGCCAGCGAGTCGGCCCGATGACGGGCTATGTCGATTTTGATATCTGCAAGCGGCCGGCAACCGCAGCAAAGGGCAGGTACCCCATGGGCACGATTACAACGAAAGACGGCGTTGAGATCTTCTACAAGGACTGGGGCAAAGGTCAGCCCATCGTGTTCAGTCATGGCTGGCCGCTGTCGGCCGATGACTGGGACAATCAGATGCTGTTCTTCCTCGGCCTCGGCTATCGCGTCATCGCCCATGACCGCCGCGGCCACGGCCGATCCACCCAGACCGGCGACGGCCATGACCTCGATCACTATGCCGACGATCTTGCCGCGGTGACGGCGCATCTCGGCCTGAAGAACGCCATTCATGTCGGTCACTCCACCGGCGGCGGCGAAGTGGTGCGCTATCTGGCGCGGCACAGCGACAGGAGCTTCGTCAAGGCGGCAATAATTTCAGCGGTGCCGCCGCTGATGCTGAAGACACCGGCCAATCCGAACGGCCTGCCCAAGTCAGTCTTCGACGACTTGCAGGCGCAGCTCGCGGCCAGTCGCTCCAAGTTTTATCGCGACCTTCCTGAAGGTCCATTCTACGGCTTCAACCGCCCGGGCGCGAAGAAATCGGAAGCCGTCATCGCCAACTGGTGGCGCCAGGGCATGATGGGCGGCGCGAAAGCGCATTACGACGGCATCGTCGCCTTCTCGCAGACCGACTTCACCGAAGATCTCAAGAAGATCACGATACCGGTGCTGGTGATGCACAGCGAGGACGATCAGATCGTTCCTTATGTCGCTGCCGGGCCATTGTCGGCGAAGCTGCTGAAGAACGGGACGCTGAAGACCTACAAGGATTTCCCGCACGGCATGCCGACGACGCAAGCCGACACTATCAATGCCGATCTGCTGGCTTTCCTGAAGGCGTGACGAGGAGGCCGTGAAATGCGACGACTAAGGGTCGTCTCAAAACAGCGCCGGCACCTCGCCGAGCGGCACCATGCCGAGCGAGACAAAACCGTCGGAAAAATTCAGCGGCAGCACGATGGCCGGCTTGTTGTCGATCTCGGTCGGCTGGCCCATTTTGTTGAGGCTGTCGATGACGCTTGCGGCGGCGTTGTCGCGCACCACGTTGCCTAAGCCCGGCATCAGGCGATCGAGCGCGCTGAGGCCTTGCTGGGCCTGGCCGGAGCCGCCGTTGAGTTTGTCGATGCCGCGCCCGATCAGGCGGTCGATGCCGAGTTTCGGCACGATGTTCGCAAGCCCCGCGATGCCGACGCGGATCAGGCCGTTGAGCTTGCCGTCCGCGTTCACGGTGAGCGTGCCGGCACCGACGATGATGGCGTCGGATCGCTCCAGGCGCAGGTGCTTGATCTCGATATTGCCGCCGGACGCCTGCATCTCGCGGAAGCGCTGCGGCCACGGTTTTGGTGTGAGATCCTTGAAACCGCGGAACACGGCATCGACTTCGCCTTGCACCGGGTCGGCGAGCAGCGGATGCAGTGTCGGCGTCGTCGCCGCGGCGAACGTCAGGAGCGCATCGATCACCGGATTGTTGGCGGCAGAGCCTTCGACGATGCGGCCGTGGAATTCGGCGCTGTCGGCCGTGAATATCGTGGTGCCGTTGGCGGCGACCATCTGATCGACGTGCGGGTGATCCAAGGTGACCGAAACGCTGTCGGGCTCCGGCGGCAACCCGCTGACGCTCCCCCGCGCGCGCGACCAGTTGGCGACAAAACGCGGCGGCTGGCCAGGCTCGGCGACGGTGAGGGGGCTCGAGACTTCGCCGACCAGCAGCGTCGGATGATAGACCTGCGCGGCGACGCTGACGTCCTTGGCGCTGACGGCAAATGGCGGCTGGGTGCTGTTGATCGTGGCGCCGGCCGCCGTGCAATCCGCTTCGATGCGAAACGGGAAACCGCTGATGGTTTGGCTGCCGCAGCTATAGACCCGGCCGGCGGCGGTTTCGCGCGCCATCCAGCCGGCCATCGCGCGGTCGGCAATGCCGGCGGCGTAATACCACAGCGCACACCAAACCGCCCCGAGCCCGATGACGACGCAGATCGGCAGCACGATCGGCCATAGTCGGCGGCGCGGCGGCGCGGCGGCGCCGGGGCGCCGGCGCGGACGCTGGCGCTGCATCATGTTGAGTGGAGATTCGCCTGGCATGGTTCCTGTTCGCGCGCCGCGTGCGGCGTTTTCAAGACTGTCAAACCCAACATACTAGATTGGCGCCCGAGATTGGCGCCCGAGATTGGCGCCCGAGATTGGCGCCATTGTGCCGCCCGCATCGTCCTGTTAGGCGAGCAAAACCGGCTCATCAGGAGTTAGCGCGCAAGATGGACGCAAGCAATGAGCATGAAACGGGCGACCTGTGGGTGTTCGGCTACGGCTCGTTGATGTGGCGGCCGGGTTTCGACGTCCTCGAGCGGGTGCCGGCGCGGCTCATTGGGCTGCACCGGGCGCTCTGTGTGTTTTCCTTCGTTCATAGGGGCACGCCGGAGAAGCCCGGCCTGGTTTTGGGCCTCGACCGCGGCGGCATGTGCCGCGGCATCGCCTACCGCGTCGCCGCCGCCAAGCGCGAAAAAACCATCGCCTATCTGCGCGGCCGCGAGCAGGTCACCAGCGTCTATCTCGAAACGGTGCGGCGTATCGAGCTCGAGGACGAGGCGCGCCGCCAAGTGCGGGCGCTCACCTACATCGTCGACCGCGGCCACGTGCAATATGCTGGCCGGCTCAGCGTCGCCGAGAGCCTGCATTATGTCCGGCAGGGCCACGGCCGTTCCGGACAGAACCGCGATTACGTCATCGAAACGGTCCGCGCGCTCGAGGCGCTCGGCTACCGCGAGAGCGATTTGCATTTGCTCGCCGACCGTTTGAAAGGACCTCACGAGGCCGAGTCCGCCGCCGTGCCGTCGTCCTGAGGGTTTTGCGCCGCTTCGCTTATTGCGATGTCGCGCCGGCCTTCGGCGACCAGACGCGCGGTTGCTTCCTCAAGAACGCTCTCCAGCCGCGCAGCAAAAATCTTGCGGTCAAGTCCGGGCGCGATGGGTTCAAGCGCCTCGACGAGAATCGTACCGGGAACACGGCGCAATGACCGGCGCGGCCAGAACAATCCGGAATTGAGCGCCAGCGGCACGCAAGCGACGTCGGCTTTGCTGTAGAGGTAAGCGATGCCGGGTTTATAGATCGGTTCGGCGCCCGGCGGCCGCCGTGTGCCCTCCGGGAAAATCACGATCTGGCGCGAGCGTTCGAGCTCTTGCCGCGCCCGCGCCGTCATGCGCGACAGCGCCGCCAGTCCGGCTTCGCGATTAACCGGAATGAGGCCCGCTTTCCAAGTGTACCAGCCGAACAGCGGAATCCACATCAATTCGCGCTTGAGGATGTAGGCTGGATCGCGCAGCACCGCATAAAGCGCGAACGTCTCCCAGGCCGATTGGTGCTTGCAGGCGATGATGCAGGCGCCGCGCGGAATCTTCTCGATGCCGCGCCACTCGACCTTGATGCCGCAGACGATGCGAAGCAGCCACAGGCTGGTTCTTGCATAGGAGCGGATGAAGGCGAGCAGAACCCGATACGGCAGGAAAAAAGCCGGCAGCGCCGCCACCATATGAATGGTCAGGTTCGCGTAGAACAGCGCGTTGAAGGCAAGCGAGCGTATGAGAAGCGACGTTGATCGAGCCAAGGCGGACCTGTCGGCGAGCGGACAATCGGACGCGCGCTATTATAAACCGCGCTCCTCGGCAACGCGGCGGCTCCCACCGCCTTCAGCCACGGTGTCGAACCGCATGCGCACCTTGGCGAAAAGGTATTTGAGATATTCCGACAGCACCAGCTTCGTGGTTTCGCTGTTCGACCACCACGGCTCGATGCGCAGGCGGTCAGATACCACCGGGAACGGTATGAGGGCGGCGTCGGGAAGCTGATGGGCGAGTTCGGCCAGCGCGCGCGGCATGTGGTAAGCCGACGTCACGACGATGAGCGACTTGAAATCGTGGTCGAGCGCCCAATGCCGCGCCTGGACCGCATTGCCGAGCGTATTGAGCGCGGAATAATCGAGATCGACGCAGCAGTTCAGCAGGCGGCCATAGTCGACGGTCTGGCGGGCGATGTCGGCCGTCGTCGTGCCCGGATTGACGCCGGTGATGAGCAAGCGCTTGCCGCGGCCGGCGGCGAGCAATTCGAGCGCGTCGGTGACGCGCGAAGTGCCGCCGGTCAGCACCACGATGCCGTCGGCGTTGCGATCGAGGGCTACTTCCTGGCTCGGCAACAGCCAGACGAAGCCGGCGAAGCCGAGCACGAGCGCGATGACGCCGACAACGGCGAGCTTGACGGTCACCGATGTGATGCGCCGCCGCCTGACGGCGGCCTTAAGGCCCGGCATCGCTCTCCCCCGCGCCGAATTTTTTCCCGGCGGCCCGCGTCGGCATGCGAGCGATGCCGATCATAGCCGCATTCAATCGATGGTCTCCAGGGTCCGGTTGACCGTGTAGCGGGACACCAAAGCCGTCACCACGGCCATGACGATGATCTGGATGACGATAGCCACATAGCCTTTGACGCCGATGGACAGACTGCCGAACAGCGCCGCCGCCTCGTCGCCCGAGGGCGTGCCGGCGAGCCAGGCGCGCGCCGCTTCGGCGCAACCGAACAGAATGATCGCCGCGCCGCCGCCGATGGCGCCGCCCTTGAGCCCGAGCAGGAGAAAATGGTGCTGGAATTGGCTGGCGACAAAACTGTCGGTGGCGCCGACATAGTGCAGCACTTCGACGATCGGCCGGTTGGTCGCCATGGCGCCCCTGGTGGCAAAAGTGACCGACAGCATGGTCACGGCAACGACGAGACCGAGCACGGCGAGCCCGCACACCACCGCCGTGCCGGCCATGGTGCGCATCCGCTCCATCCAGCCGCGATGATCGTCGAGGCTCGCGGTCGGCACTTGGTTCGCCAGCGCCTGGCGCAGCGCGGCAAAATTCGGCGTCACGCCGGGTGCGAGCTTGATGACGATTAGGCGCGGGATCGGCAGATCGTCGAGGCGCAGGCCGGCGCCGAGCCATGGCTCGACCAGCTTTTCGGATTCCTCCTTCGAATAGGCGCGGACGTCGGCGATGCCGGGAGCGGCGCGCGCGGCGGCGACGGCCTTGCTCACGTCCGCCTCGATGTCGCGCCCGGCGGCGGGACGGACCTGGACGGTGACTTCGCGCCCGACGTCGGCTTGCCAATCGTTCGCCGTGCTCACCACCAGCATCGCGGCGCCGGTGGTCAGCGCGGCCAGGAAGGTCATGATGGCGACGACGGCGGCCAGCGAGCGGCCTGCAATCGAGCTCGACGGCACGATCGAGGCCGCGCCGCGCGGCGCGCGATCAAGCGCCCCCGCGGGATCGATGTCGTCCCATGGCTCGATCATGGTCTCGATTGGATTAGTCATAGACATGCAGCCGTCCTTCATGCAGCACCAGGCGGCGCGCATCGAACTCGTCCATCAAGGCGATATCGTGGGTGGCGATGACCACGGAGGTGCCCGATTTGTTGAGCTCGATGAACAGCCGCAGCAGGCGCTGACCGAGATTGGGATCGACGTTGCCGGTGGGCTCGTCGGCGAGCAGAAGCTGCGGTCGCGCGATCACCGCCCGTGCAATCGCCGCGCGCTGCTTCTCGCCGCCGGAAAGGATCGGCGGCAGCGCCCCCATGCGATCGCCGAGCCCGACCCATTGCAACAGCTCGACCACCTCCGCCCGGTATTCGGCCTCGTCCTTGCCGATGACGCGCAGCGGCAGCGCCACGTTCTCGTAGGTGGTCATATGGTCGAGTAGGCGAAAATCCTGGAACACCAGGCCAATGCGGCGGCGCAGGGTGGCGCGGCCGTCCTTGGAGAGCGTCGCCGCATCCTGGTCGAACATGGTGACCAGGCCGCGGGTCGGCTTGAGCGACAGGAAAAGCATGCGCAACAGCGACGTCTTGCCGGCGCCCGAGGGGCCGGTGAGGAACTGGAACGATTTGGGGTCGATGCGGAAGGTTAGGTCGCGCAAAATCTCGGGGCCTCGCCCATAGCGCAAGCCGACATTTTCGAAGCGGATCACGCCGTCCTCCGCAATGCCGGGGCGGGTCGCCACCTGATTCGCCCGTCCCGTCTATTTAGCACCTTGTCGGGCGGGGCGGCCCGGCCGGCTTGGTTTCCAATCCGTTAACAAATCGGGTGCTACGGTCGGGCCAAACACCGCCGACCGTCCTGATTCGCCAATGCTGATCGTCTGCCCGACCTGCGCTACATCCTACGATGTCGAGCTGGCAAGCCTGCAGCCGGACGGGCGCCAGGTGCGCTGCGTGCGCTGTCGCACGGTGTGGCGCGCGGCGCCGAGCCATGCCGACAAGCTCCTGGCCGCGGCCGAGGCGATTGGGCCTGAGCCGCAAGTGGCGCGCGCCCCGGCCGAGGCTTTTGCCGATGAACCGGCATTGCAGTCGACCGCTGAGCAGGTTGCCGATACCGGCGCGTGGGCGGCGCCGGCCGAATTGCCCGCGGCGGAGCCGGGTATAGCCGAGATCGATGCCGGCGAGCCGGGAGTTGCGGTCGATGTCGACGCCCCGTCCATCGCGCCGGTCGATCTCGATGCGGGGCAACCGCCGATCGAAGTCGAGGCCACGGCGGAACAGGATGCCGAGCCGCTCGAGGACATCGAGACCTATGCGGCGCGGCGCCAGAAGCGCGGCTTCCGGCGGCCGTCGCTGCACTGGCCGCTGACCAACCTGCAGAGCGGCATTCTTGTCTTGCTCATCGTCAACGCCATCCTGGTCGGCTGGCGCGACGATGTGGTGCGCATTTTGCCGCAGACCGCTTCGTTCTATTCGATGCTGGGCCTGTCGGTGAACTTGCGCGGGCTGGCGTTCGACAGCATCACCACGACCACCGAGCAGCACGAGGGCGTGCCGATCCTCGTGGTCGAGGGCAGCGTCGTCAACAATACCCGCAAGATCGTCGACGTGCCGCGGCTGAAATTCGTGGTCCGCAACTCAGCCAACGAGGAAGTCTATTCCTGGACCGCGGTGGCGCCACGCGCGACCTTGCCGCCCGGCGAAGCGGTGGCGTTCCGCAGCCGTCTCGCCTCGCCGCCGACCGACGGCCGCGACGTGCTGGTGCGTTTCGTCACCCGCCACGACATCATCGCCGGGACACGCTGACCATGTCGCGCATCCTTATCGCCGAAGACGAGGAAGCCTTGTGCGCCATGTGCGCGCGGGCGCTGACGATGGACGGCCACGAGGTCAAGACCGCGGCCGACGGCAGCGAAGCGCTCGACCTGCTCATGCGCGAGGAGGGGCGTTTCGATCTTCTGCTCACCGACGTGCGGATGCCGATCATGGACGGCATCGCGCTGGCGCTGAACGTGGCGCGCGATTTTCCGAACATGACGATCCTGCTGATGACCGGCTACGCCGATCAGCGCGAGCGCGCCCAGGGCCTCGACGCCTTGATCCACGACGTGATCACCAAGCCGTTCACGCTGGCCGTGCTGCGCGCCGCGGTGAATGAAGCGCTCACGGTCAAGGCGCGCGGCTGAGTTTCAGATTCTTGATTAGTCGTCGTCCAACGCCGCGTAGGGCCGCGGTAGCGGCTCGGCCTTCGGCCTGGCATCCGGCTCGCGAAAATCCGGCACGGGCGAGTCCAGATTGAACTGGCTCATGCCGCGGCGAATGGCGCGACGCTCGGCGAACACATTGTATAACGTGTCGGCGTCGCCGTTGCGCACGGCGCGCGTCAGGGTCGAGAGATCCTCGTTGAAGCGGCCGAGCACTTCCAGCACCGCCTCCTTGTTGTTCATGAAAATGTCGCGCCACATGGTCGGGTCGGACGCGGCGATGCGGGTGAAATCGCGAAAGCCGCCGGCGGAATATTTGAGGACTTCCGATTCGGTGACGAGACGAAGGTCGAATGCCGTGCCGACGATATTGTAGGCGATCAGATGCGGGACGTGGCTCGTTACCGCGAGCACCAGGTCGTGATGCTCCGGCGACATGGTCTCGACGCTGGCGCCGAATGCTTTCCAGAATTGTGCCAGCCGCTCGACGGCAGCCTGGTCGGCGTCCTTCGCCGGCGTGAGGATGCACCAGCGGTTGATGAACAGTTCGGCGAATCCGGAGTCCGGTCCGGAGTCTTCGGTACCGGCGACGGGATGGCCGGGAACAAAATGAACGCCGGCCGGAATGTGGGGCGCCATGTCGCGCACCACCGCCGCTTTGACCGAGCCGACGTCGGAGACGGTCGCGCCGGGCTTGAGATGCGGGCCGATTTCCTTCGCCACCGCGCCGCAGGCGCCGATCGGGACGCAGACGATCACCAGGTCGGCATCGGCGACCGCGGCGGCGCTGGTGTCCACCACCGCGTCGGCGAGCCCCAGTTCGCGGATGCGCTGCCGCGTCGGCTCCGATCGCGACGTCGCAACGATGGTGTTCACGATGCCGAGCGCGCGCGCGGCGCGCACGATCGAGCCGCCGATCAGGCCGACGCCGATCAGCGCCAGGCGGTCGAAAAGGACTGGCGAAGCCATCACTGCCGTCCCATGAATTCCTTGAGCGCCGCGACCACGAGCCGGTTGGCCTCCTCGGTGCCGACGCTGAGCCGCAATGCGTTCGGCAACTTGTAGGCGGCGACGT
>Ga0181518_10003136_pt1 | contig 15488 bp, 15 predicted proteins | sample PEATcosm2014_Bin_28_FD_119751 | JGI IMG/M metagenome (GOLD analysis project Ga0181518, IMG submission 119751) | Peatland microbial communities from MTU Mesocosm Facility, Houghton, MI, USA - PEATcosm2014_Bin01_60_metaG | ecosystem: Environmental > Terrestrial > Soil > Wetlands > Peat | place... | reverse complement strand
TGAGCATCACGCTTTTTGAAAAGGTGCCCATTTTACAGGCTCTTCAAGCATCGGACTCCCAACCCGATTTGCTCGATCCCGGCAACCAGTTGAATCTATTCGACTTTTAGCCGGACAGCAGTGTGAGCAAATATATCATCTGGCTGCGGCGGGGCGTGTGGGACTATACTACGTACATCACGGCAAAAAGGAAATCCCCAGTACGGAGCGACGATGCGGCGCTGGCTTAAGAGGATGAAACGTAAATCCACCGGGGGATGGGCCATGGCCACGACTCTGGAGCTCGCCCTGGAGTCCGTCGCCGCTGCCTCGGCTCTCGCTGCTTCGCTGTTACTGGTCTATTTCCCGCATAGCCGCGACACGCCGCCCTCGCCCGAGGAAACAGACAAGACCCCGAGCCTTTACGCCACTGTTTACGACAAGCCGGAACGCGGCAGGAGGACAGTGTCTCGAAAGAGTACGAGGCGTGGTGGCGCAGGGAAATCCATAATTTCCGCGTTAAAGAAACGGTCGAAGCATTTGTGCAACGGTTTCACCTGCGAAACAGCGAAAGCGCTTGACGTCGGTTCGGGGAGCGGCTATCTTCACGATGTCGTTGAAGATTACACCGGGCTCGACATCTCACCCAGCGCTCGCCGCTTTTACCATAAGCGCAGAGATTCGGTGTGAAGACGATTCTCTATCCCCAACTCTGGAATGGGGCCACTGATAGCGCCGGTGACGTCTTGAGAACCCTGACTGAATCGGTGATGGTGAGTTGAAAACGCTCAGAGGCTGGCCAGATTGATCCAGGCCTGCTCCTCCATGCTCCGGTTCACAGCCTCGACAAATTCCATGTAGCAGACGCCCGTCTCAAAGCTTGGTTCGGGTTTTCCGCCTTCGCGCACAGCACGGATGAAATCCTGCTCCACCGTCCAACTACGGACGAATTCAGCCGGAACGGAGAGCGGGCTCAACGGATCCTGGCCGCCCTGGCCTAACAGGATCCGGTCATTGCTGAAGTCATAGGCCAGCGTGCCTTCGCTGCCAAAGATCTCGAGGAGATCGCCGCCGCCGGACCGGGCGACGCCGCTCCATTGCAGAACGCCCTCCAGATTACCCGGCCATTGGCCAAGGACTTGAATAAAGTCCGGGACTCGCACGATGTATCCTATTCGATCCTGGATGCAGACACGCCCTTGCGCGCAGAGTGCCGTTGGATAACCCAGATAGCGCCCAAGGACCTCGGCGTAGATACCAACGCTCAGAATGTTGTTGCCTGTGACCTCTCGCTGCTGCCGCCAATGCGCTGGGGCCATGGAGTCCGACCAAGCGGGTGTCAGCGAGCGCAGTTGAAAATGGAAGAGATCCCCGATACGGTGCTGTCGCAGAAGCTCCCCGAAATACAGGCCATGCTTGATGGCGTTTGGAGGAGGACACAGCATCGTAACCTGTCCGGGGTGTGCCTGGGCGGCTGCAAACATGGCCCGGGCCTCCGTCAGATTGCCCGCCATCCTAGCCTGGCAAAAAACATGCTTGCCGGCCTCCAGAGCTGCGATGGTAATGGGTGCATGGAGCTGAGGTGTGGTCCCTATCCATATCACGTCGATTTCGGGGTGCCGGACCACCTGTTCCCACGTATCGACGACCTCTGGAATCTCGAATTCCTTTGCGAATGCCGCAGTGCTCTCCGCACTTCGATTACAGACAACAGTCACATCGACGCCCGGAATCGCGCGCAGACCCGGCATGTGCCGCAGCCGCACGATCGCGCCCGCACCGACAATCCCGATTCTCACATTCCGCGAATGCCCCATCATTCGACCACCCACGCCGGCTTCGTCGCCCCTTCTTTTTTCCCGGTTCCCACTGTCAGCATGAGCTGCTTGAGGTTGAGGAGTGTCTCCGGCAATCCGTCCAGCGGCAAAGCATGCTCATCGTCGAACAGGCCTTCGACACCAGTCTCCTTGACATAGAAGAACATCGAGTGCGGTTCGAATGCCAGCGCCACTTTCAGCACATCGTGATTGTGAGAGTGGAGCCCGAACGCCACTGGCAGACCGGTTGCCTGCGCCATCGCGGAGATGGCCTTCAGGTTGACCTCGGTTGGCTCTTGCGAAAGCTGCGTGTGGATGAGAATGGCGTTATCGATCTGTTTGCTGCCCTCCACCACATCGTTCATGCTGGAAAGACCAGTCGACAAAAACACCGGCCGGCCAGTTCCGAAGAGCGCACTTCGCAGAGTCTCATTGCGAAAGTCCCAACTGAGGGTCTTCCAGAAGTCGACGCCGACTGCCGCGACACTCTCAACCAGCATGTGATCAGCGATCGCGATACCAAACCGGCGGCCCGCCTCGCGAGTGGTGACGGAGGCCTCGCGATAGAATTCCAGCGGCAGCCTGCGACGAGCGCTTTCCGGGGATTCATAGAACTTCGGCTCGCGGATTTGGAAAGTGACGGCGTCGACGCCGGCTTCCAGCGCGCGCGTAAGCGCTCTTCTCGCCCGCTGCTCGTCTCCCAGATGGTTGAGCCCGATCTCCGCAATGAGTGCAGTCATTTCACGGTCCTTTCACAGGGTTGTCCCGCATTCTGGGACTGCTCGATCAAGCGGCTCGGAAGATTCTCGGATGCAGGGTCCAGCGGCACGATCATGTTCCTGCGGAACTCATCGCGCGGCAACAATGGCGACATGTCCTCCAGCGGCATGGACCGCATGGTCCCGTCAGGTTGGGGCAGCGCGACGGACTTCGGCCACAGCGCTTCGTCCGTCTGGACGTGCACATCGATCAGGAGCGGTCCGCGCTCGGACAGGGCCTTGCGCACGCCTTCCTCGAGCTGCGATGCGTCGTCGATCCGCATCGCTTCAAGACCGTTAGCCCGTGCGATTTCCACGAAGTCCGGGAAGCCGAGGCGCGCCTCCGGCCCCGTTCCTACATAGCGCCCTTCGAAGTAATTCCGTTGGGTGTTGCGGATCGAGGCATAGCCACGATTATTGATGACGAACAACTTGATCGGAAGATCGAGAATCCGGATGGTCTGCAACTCCTGAATATTCATCATCAGGCTGCCATCGGTCTCCACGGCCACGTAGGGCACCTTGCCAATGGCGATGCCACAGCCGACCATGGTTGGTAGGCCGTAGCCCATGGCTCCAAGCCCGGTGTTGAGGAAGATGCGCTGTCCGGGCTTGGTGGCAAACCCGGTGTAGAAGATCTCGATGCCTAGTCCAGCAGTGCCGGTCGAGATCATCGTGTTCTCCGGAATCTGGTCCGTTAGCACCTTGGTCAGATGATAGTGACTGATGACGCCCGACTTCGGGAACGGCCTGCCGTCATTCACAGGATAGCGATTCTTCCATTCTTCACAGCGCGACAACCAGGCTGAGCGGTCCGCCGCCGAGAATTTCCCCTTCTGGGCCAGGATGGCCGAAAGGAAATCCTTCGCATCCGCCGTGACTGTCTTGGCGATCGCCATATCCGCCGAAAACTTTCGCAGCTCTGCGGGATCGACATCGATTATGATCTTTTGCGCACAACGGCCAAACTTCGGAGGATTGAAAGCCGTCACCAGATTGTCGAGCCGAGCCCCGATTACCAGGATGAGATCGCTGTTCTGGATCGCAAAATTAGCACCGCGCAGAGCTACTACACCGGGTTTACCCACCGAGAGACGGTGGGCGCCCGGAATCAGGTCCATGGCGTTCCAGGTGGTAAGGACCGGAATGCCGAGCGCCTCATAAACCTCCCGGAACTCTACCGCCGCCCCGGCCAGTCGGACGCCATGCCCGGCAAGCACTACGGGCCGCTCCGCTATGTTGAGCTTCGCGATGATCTCGGCCACGTCCGCGGCCAGATCGGCGGCTAGGACCTTCGCCGGCGGTTCGAAACCTTTCAGGGAAGCCGGGTCGATGGACGCCGCCTGGACGTCCAGTGGAATGTCCACCCAGACGGGTCCCCTACGGCCCGATGTAGCCAGATGCATGGCCTTCTCTAGTTCGTACCGAATCTCGGACGGGTCGCGGATGGTTACGGCGTATTTCGTGATAGGTGTGACGACCGGGACGATGTTGACTTCCTGCACGCCCATCTGGCGAACTCCGCTGTTCCCCATCAGATCGGCGCGCTTCACCTGGCCTGAGATGATGAGGAGTGGAACAGACTCGATCCAAGCTCCGGCGACCGCCGTGATGGCATTGGTACCGCCCGGCCCCGTCGATACCAGGGCGCAACCGAGCCCTCCAGTTACGCGAGCGTAAGCTTCGGCAGCGATAGACGCCGCTTGTTCGTGATGCGTCGGGACAAACTCGATATCCGGGTTCTGTCCGAGCGCGTCAACCAGGTACATCGAACCACCGCCTGCCACCAGGAAAACTGCGCGGACACCCTGGGCGGCCACCAGTTCGAAGACGTAGTCCGCAAGCCGTTTGATATCAGACATCAATTGTTGACGATAGCAGAAATCTATTCGTATCCTCCGATAACGCTGCCCCCTGAACCAAAGAGAATCCATGGATCTCCGGATGCCTTGGGCTCAGGCCGAGCGAAATCATGCCGCTGCAGTGGGACGTCGATTTTTGACAACATGACGCTCCTGATTCATAAGCCGTTCGTCGCGGGCTCGGCGACGGCCACGCCGTTCTCCGACAACGCCTTTGACACGATCTGGACGATCTGGGTACTGGAGCACGTGCCCAACCCCGAGCAGGCGCTCCGAGAAATCCGCCGAGCCGCCAAGGACGGGGGTCTGCTTTTCTTGGCGCCGGCTTGGGACGTGCCGTCGTGGGCTGCCCAGGGCTGTGACTATCACCCATACAGTGATTTCGGGACGGGTGGTGAAAGCCAGCCTACCGGTGCGGCGGCTTTTTCAGGGATGGGCCAAAATGATTGTCTGGCCCGTCCGCTTGTCCACTTGGAAGCTTAACGGGAAACCCACTTCCTTCCGAAATCATCGGCTCGCGCCCACTTATGCGACATACCTCGGCCCGGACTCCGACGCCGTCAACTCGCTGGACCGCAACGAAGCCGCCCGCCCTCTGGTTTACAAGTCGCGGAGATGAATGCCTGAACTGCTAATCAATCTGGTCTGCGCCTGACGATCGATTGGCGGATCTGATCATCCGGGTGCACAAGAGAACCTGATTGAGGCGCTCCGGCGTGACAGCAAACGCCTCCCAAATAGCGCCTTTTTTTGTTCTCGCTTACCGATGCCCATTATGCCTGTTCTTGGCTGCCCTGAGGGCTGCGGCTCGAAGCAGACGCTTGGGCCGGGGCGGAGTTGTCCGGCTTGGGAAGCCCCGGCTCGCATTCGAAGTTGATCCGCTCGCGCTCGACTACCAATGGCCGCTTCTGGACCTGGGTGTGGATGGCGCCGATGTACTCGCCGAGGATGCCGACCGACATCAATTGCACCGAGCTGAAAAAGAAGATGCCGATGACGAGCGGCGCCGTGCCGGCCGAGAACCGGCTCCAATACATGAGCTTGTAAATGAGGTAAGCCAGCCCCACCAGGACGCAAGCCACCGCTCCCGCGAATCCGGTAAACGTGACAAGGCGCAACGGCACCTTGGACAGGTTAACGATTCCGAGCATCGCCAGGTCGTAGAGGGTGTAGAAGTTGTTCTTGCTCTTGCCGCGCTTGCGCGCGGGCTGGTCGTAGAAGACCTTCGCATGGGGAAGGCCGATCTCGGCGATCAGACCGCGGAAGTAGGGGTAGGGATCGTTCATGGACTTGACGATGTCGACTACCCGGCGGTCATAAAGCCCGAAGCCGGTGAAGTTCTCGAACGTCTCGATGGAAGAGAGACGCGTGACCAGACGGTAATAGCGCTTGCGAACCCAGAACATGACAGGGTTCTCCTGGCTGGTTCTCTTGATGGCCAGGACGGTGGGGAAGCCGTCTTCCCACTGCGCGATGAGTTTGGGAATGAGCTCGGGCGGATCCTTGAGATTCGCCATGATGCCGATGACGGCATCGCCCGAGGCCTGGTAGAGCGCGTGCTGGGGCGAGCGGATGTGGCCGAAGTTGCGGGCGTTGACGATGACCTTGACGTTGGTGTCCGCGGCGGCGATGCGCTTCAGGATCTCGACGGTATGATCGGTGGAGCTGTTATCGATGAAGATGTGCTCGTAGAGGTAGCGGCCAAGGGAGACCATGACGGCACGGACGCGGTTGTATAGCTCCTCGACATTTTGCTCCTCGTTGTAGCAGCCGGTGACGATGCTGATGGTTTTCATGCTTGCTTCTACCCCGCCTTACGCCGCATCTCCGTGGGTCCACAGAGCAGAATAACGGAATTGGGCAAGCCCAAGCCGTGGCGGACCTGCTCTTGAACCTGCCGTTTGGCTTCGGCGGCGAAGGCGCAAGCCTGCTCGTGGAGGCAGCATACGTAGTCCAGGTCCGAATTGCGGCCGGCCGAGTCGACCAGGTGCATGCAGGCTCCGCCGGTCAGCATGAACAGCCGATCCACGCCCGCGGAGGCGACAAATTCCATTACATAATCGGAAAGCTTCTTCAATTCGCCTCCGCCTGTTCCGTCAGAGGCCGCAGCGCGTTCGCCGCTGAGCCGCTCGCATGATTCCACGGGCGTGGATACAGGACGGTGCAGATCCCGATACCTTTGGCCCTGGCAATATTCTCCTCGCTGTCATCTACCAAAAAATCGGCTTCGCCCAGCCACTGGAGAAAATCGGCTTTGTCGCGGTCGTAAACGGGCATTCCAACATTGGGGCGCGATGGAACGAAACCGAAACACCGGAAATAAGCGCCGAAATGGCGGAAGAGCCATTCGGCCGCGCTGGGAACGCTATCGAGGGGACGCGCGGTCAACGCTACGTGCCGGAATCGCGAGCCGCAGCATCTCAGCCACTTCTGAATGGCGGGATTCGGGTCCATTGCGTGCGCCTTTTCCGAGCGCCGGAATTCATCCAGGGACTTCAGGTACTCGGATTTGTCCACGCCCAGGATGCGGTGCGGCGGGTTCTCTCGGATATCCTCATACGATAGCCGGCACTGCCGGTGTGCTGGTAGCCAGGCTTCATTGAACCAGACCTGCATGAGGTCGTTCAGAACGTCATCGACGTCCCAGACAATCGTCCGCATTCAATCCATCCAGTAGGTTACGAAAGTCTTGCGATTCGGGTTGGCGTCAATCGTGGAATCGGTGTAAAAGGAGTCGCCTTGTGTATAGTATGACGATACCTCTTCGATCACTGTACCCGTGCGCGTTCTGAAGCCGTGCCTGACTTCCCGCGGGATCACGACAACGTCATTGGCCTTGTGCTCGGAGGCGTCGCCGTTCAGGGTCAGCGAAATCTCGCCATGAAGAATATGGTAGGTTTCGTCCTTTTGTTTGTGGTATTGCTCGGGGTGGGTCTGGCCCGGCAGCAGCACGATCACTCGCTTGCAGTATTCCCGGTTGACGACGGTGATGACGGTGGATCCATATTTGTCGAAGTTTTCGATCCCATAATGGTGAGAGATCTCGAACTCCAGTTGGCCGGGGACGATGACTTTGCTGCGTTTCAGCAACTTTTTGACGTCGCAAACAATGCGATGCACCTGGTCCCGGCTGTTACAGGCCCTTACGTTATTGAACATGACGGGCTGATTCTCGGCCAGCGGTTTGAGGGCGTAAAAACTCGAGTACTTGGACATGTCGTTCGCGACAATCTGACCGTCCGCATTCGGGATCGCATAAAAAACAGCGCCTTCCTGAATCTTGTCGCCCGCGTGAACCGCTTGTTTCACAAACACACCCCGCTGCAGCGCCCGCAACGTGCCGGCCTCCTCGGGAGTGAAGGGGTATCGCTCGCCCTTGGCGCCGCACATGGCAATAGCGCTTTGAGCGGCGCTGAGCCACCCCCGCACCTGCTCCGGGTTCGCGGAGTAGGCGTTGAGTTTGATCGTGTCCGTCTCCACTCCTACGTGCTTTTCGAACACGGTGGCTCCAAGACCGATGGCGACCTTGACGGCGTCATGTTGGTCCGGCCGCTCGTGAGTGGAGTAGCCGATTTCCAGATCGGGGTAGCGTTTCTTCAGCAGGTCAATCTGGTTCAGTTGCAGGTTTTCATCCTTGGTAGGATACTCACCCACGCAGTGCATGACACAAAGCTGGCGGTCCCGATGCCGGAAGAAACTCACCACCTTATCGACATCAAGCAGCCCCACGCCAGCTATCGAGCCGATTACCGGCTTGCTTGACTTCGCAATGCGCTCGAGCAACGGCCAGTCGGTCCAATAGCAGCTAGGAATCTTGATAAAGTCGTACGCGTGTTCCTCGATCTTGTCGACGGAGGTTTCGTCCCACGGCGTGCAGATCGAGACAAAGCCTTTCTCATTGATCGCATTTTTGATGCGCCGGTAGTCGTCCCACTCCAACCTGGTTTCGGAGAAACGCTTCACGAATTTGAGGTCGGTCCTGCCCTTGTAATCGGGATGGATAAAGGTATCGATATCGCGATACTGGAGCTTGACGCCGAAAAGGAATGGGAAGTCTTTGGAAACCTCGTACATCGCATCCACAATGCGGATGCCGTGCTCCACGCTCCCCATGTGGTTGTTGGCCATCTCGAAAATGAACAGGGGCCTCAGCGAAAGATCTTTCATACTTGGTGTCCTATTGAGTGCGTCGCCCGAATGGCCCCGGCTGTTCGGCGAATAGCAGCCTCCAGCGGGACAAGCTCTCGAAGATTCAGTTCCGCCCGCGCGCGCGCCGTCGATGGGACATAGCGCCGAGGCGCGACGCCCGGCGTTGGGGTGCCGAAGATTTCGACGCGGATGCCAGGACCTAACGCCCCGGCAACTTCGGCGGCGATCGCGGCGATGGTGAGGGCCCGTTCGGAACCGACGTTGTAGGGCCGGCCTGGCCTTCCCTTCGCGAGAATGGTCCACAGCCAGATGGCGAGGTCGGCCGCATACAGATATGAGCGGTACGGCGTTCCGTCTCCTTTGACGCGGATTGGGCCTCCCGAAATCGCGTCGCCGATGAAGTTTCCGATGGCGAAATGCGCGTCGAATGGCATGTAGGGGCCAACAAAGGCGAAGCAGCGCGCGGTGAGGCACTGCAAGCCGTATTGGGCATGATACAAAGCGCAGAGCAGTTCGGCGCTGCGTTTGGCTTCGCCGTAGACGGAGTCAGGAACGCTCGGATCCGGTCCGCCGCCGAAAGTTTCCGGGAGATGGGTTACCGCCGCGGGCTGGGGACCGTATACCGCCCCCGAACTGGTGAGCAGGAAGCGATTCGCCCCCGACTCCAAGGCGAAGTCGAGAGTGTGGCGCGTCCCCTCAACGACGCTATCCAGCACCGCTAGAGGATGTTCGCGGCAGAGGCGCGGGTTGGCTTCGGTGGCCGCGTGGATCACGTGTGAGAAGGGTCCATCGAGATAATCAAAGAACCGCACGTCACCGTTGACGAGCCGAATGGCTGGGTGGGCAGCGAGGTGGGGGGCCTTCCGCAGGAACAACTCCGGAGACCGCGTCAAGACAGTCATGGATGCGGCGAGCGGAAGGCGGTCGCAGGCCCACGCGAAACTCTCCAGAAGCCAGCAACCGAAGAAGCCGGTCCCGCCGGTCACGAAAATGTGCGCGCCGCGTAACTCATCCCACACGGCTTCCGTGTGCGCGAGCACGTGATCCAGATCGGCGGCCAGTGGGTTAGACATGCACCCTCACGTTTCTCGAGGCTGCCAGCTCGCAGCATGCTTCGTGAAGCGAGTCGAGCATGTGCTCGATCATCTCCGGACTGATCCCCGGAAAAAGTCCAATCCAAAAAACCTGGTTCATCACGAAATCCGTATTTTCCAAGGATCCAACGACGCGATATGCACGGCCTTCGTACGCGGGCTGGCGAATCAGATTGCCGCCGAACAGGAGGCGCGTCGCGATTTTGCGGTCCTCCAGGTGGCGGGTCACCTGGTTGCGCGAGAACGGGGCGTCGGGGCGGACCGCGATCGGGAAGCCGAACCAGCTCGGGTCCGACCCGGGGGTGGCTTCCGGCAAAATGAAAAACTCTTCCAATCCCCGCAGCCCTGCGTGCAGGACCTGAAAATTGCGGCGGCGCGCGGCGATGAAGCCGTCGAGCTTCTCCAATTGTGCGACACCCACGGCAGCCTGCATGTCGGTCATCTTCAGGTTGTAGCCGATGTGCGAGTAGATGTATTTGTGATCGTAACCGCAGGGGAGATCGCCGAGTTGCCAGTCGAAGCGCTTGCCGCAGGTATTTTCGCGGCCTGGATCGCACCAGCAGTCGCGGCCCCAGTCGCGGAACGATTCGGCCAGCGTGCGCAGCAGGGGCTGATTCGCCAGCACGGCGCCGCCTTCGCCCATGGTGATGTGGTGTGCGGGGTAGAAACTGGCGGTCGCGAGATCGCCGAATGTTCCCACTTTGCGGCCCTGGTACGTGGAGCCGACGGCGTCGCAGCAGTCTTCGATCAGCCAGAGCCCATGGCGGCGAGTGAATTCCGTGACCGCGGCGACGTCGAAGGGGTTGCCGAGCGTGTGCGCCAGCATCACGGCGCGTGTGCGGGGAGAGAGCGTGGCCTCGAGTTGGGCGGCGTCGACGTTGTAAGTGGGAACGGTGACATCGACGAAGACCGGGACCAGGCCGTTCTGGAAGATCGGATTGACGGTGGTGGGGAAGCCTGCGGCGACGGCGATCACTTCGTCGCCGGGCACGAGGCGGCGATCGCCCAGCTTGGGCGAAGTCAGTGCGGAGAGCGCCACCAGATTGGCGGAGGAGCCGGAGTTCACCAGCACGCATTCGCGGATGCCGAACCAGCGCGCGAACTCGCGCTCGAACTGTTCCGCAAAACGGCCGGTGGTTAGCCAGAAATCGAGCGCCGAATCCACGAGCAGGCGCATTTCGGCGGCGTCGAAAACTTTTCCCGATACGGGCACCGGGGTTTCGCCGGGAACGAACGGGCGCGGAGCGAAGGCCTCGCCGGCGTACTCGGCGGCGAGCTCCAGGATCTGCTGGCGCAATTGGCGGGCGCGGGCGGTCACTGGAGGAACTCCCGGTACCAGGAGATGGTGCGCTCGAGGCCTGAATCGAGCGTGAAGAGCGGCGACCAGTGAAGCATCTGGCGGGCGCGCGCGGCGCTCAGATACTGGCGGCGGATTTCGTTGGGGGCTTCGTTCAGCACGACGGGCTCGAGCGGCGAATCCATGGCGTGCAGGATGCGATCGACGAGGCCGAGGACGGTGATTTCGCTTTCGTTCGAGAAATTGAAAGCGAGGCCGCGCAATTCGGGGCGGCAGTGGAGCTGCTCGGCGAGCAGCATGTAGGCGGCGGCGCCGTCTTCGACGTAGAAATAATCGCGCACGTACTGGCCGTCGGAGCGGATTACGGGGTGCTCGCCGCGCAGGACCGAGCGGATGGTTCCGGGCACGATGCGGTTCCAGTTCAGATCTCCGCCGCCATAGAAATTGCCGCAACGGGTGACGGCTACGGGCAGGTTGTAGGTCTCGGCATAGGCGCGCGCGATGAGGTCGGCGCAGGACTTACTGACGTCGTAGGGATGGCGGCCCGCGAGCGGCGTGTCTTCGTCGTAGGGCAGGTTTTCCTGCTCGCCATACGCCTTATCCGAGGAGGCGATGACAATGGAGCGCACGCCGGGCGAACGGCGACAGGACTCCAGCAGGTTCCACGTGCCCTGGATGTTGCTTTCGAAGGTGGAGATGGGGTTGCGGTTGGCGATCCCCACAATGGCCTGCGCCGCCAGGTGCATGACGGTTCCGGTTTCGTATTCGCCGATGACGCGCTCGAGTAGCTTGCGATCGCGCACATCGCCGCGCACGACGTTCACTTTTTCGAGCGTGCGGGAACGGACCAGTTCGCTCCGCGGGACCCAGTCGCGGACAAGGCAGACTACGTCGGCGCCCGCTTCCACCAGGCGGCGGGTGAGCCAACTGCCCACCAGGCCGGTGGCGCCGGTGACCAGAACGGGGCGGTCCTGCCAGAATCCGTTGTTCACGCCCACACCCTCCAGGGCGCCGCGCCGCTGTTCCACAGCTCATTCAGGTGTTGGTAATCGCGGAAGGTGTCCATGGGGTAGAAGAACCCGTGGTGACGGTAGGCCATGAGTTGGCCGTCGGCAGCCAGGCGTTCCAGGGGCTCGCGTTCGAAGATGCAGTCGTCTCCGCCGAGGTAGTCGAAGACTTCGCGGTTGAGCACGAAGTAGCCGGCACTCTTCCAGCCATCGGAGCTGGGCTTCTCGGTGAATTTCTTTACGCGGCCGCCGGGCCCCATGTCGAGCTTGCCGAAGCGGGACACCGGCGATACGGAGGTAACCGTGGCGACCTTACCGTGGCTCTTGTGAAATTCCAGGAGCCTGCGGATGTCGACGTCGCTCACGCCGTCGCCGTAGGTGAGCAGGAAGGTGTCGTCCTCGATGTAGCTCTGGATGCGGTGAATGCGGCCGCCGGTCATGCTGTCGATGCCGGTATCGGCGAGGGTGACGCTGTAGCCTTGTTCGTCGTGGGAACCGTGATAGCAGATCTGCGACTTCTGCCCCAGACAGATGGAGAAGTCGTTGTTCATGGCTTCGTAGTTGAGGAAGTATTCCTTGATGGTTTGGCCGCGGTAGCCCAGGCACAGGACGAAGTCGCGGAAGCCGTGGTGGGCGTAGGTCTTCATAATGTGCCAGAGGATGGGCCGGCCACCTACTTCCACCATGGGTTTCGGCCTGAATTCGGTTTCTTCGCGCAGCCGCGTACCCAGCCCTCCGCACAGAATAACAACCTTCATTTCGATAGCCTCGCGCACGAAGTGCCGCTGTCAACCCAATCGGGCCAGCAAGAATCATTATAAGGCGTTAGCTCCGCCAGAACGTAAACGCTCGGCGGAGCGATTAACCAACGGAAACCCAGCGGATCGGGAACCAACGGCCGCCTTCTCAATACTGAATCCGGCACGGTCGTCTCGCCGCCCACCCACACGATACGCCCACCGGGCGGGCCCGTGAAATCTTCAATCGTGCACCAGCGGCATGTCCTTACTGTTATGGTTTCGCAGGGCTTGCAGGATGCTGCCTCTGACAGGACCGAATCCCGTTTTCCTAATACGCTCTCCACTCGCGGCGCCAGGATCAAATGCGGACTGCAAGAAGCGTTGCAATCCATGGACCACCTAAATGGCGGCCAGGAATAGCCATACTGTCAACAGTTGTAGACACTTGGGCCTAAAAACAAATACCACAGTAGACAGATCTTGAGGGTCGGGGCGCGTGCCCCGGTGGCGGCGACTGCTATGCAGGCGGAGTACACCTCGCTGCAACTCGAAATCCGCAGTGCGCATTCTCCGCAGCGAACGTCTATACCCGGATACACTGGGCGGCCGGGCGGCTGGCCCAGTTGTCTGAAGCAGGGCCAGCCTCGACGCCGCCATCCGGGGCAACCACCGGTGTGGGGCTGGATTTCAGTATGCTCTCCAGGCACAATGCGATCACAAAAGCCAGCAGCAGCAACGCGGTGAAGCAAGCCAGCGGCGGGCCCAGGATGATGGCTATCGTTGTCAGGGGCGTGCAGATTGTCGCTGCCGCCAGCCTGGAGACCGGCAAGCCAGAGAGAAAGATGACGCACCACGCTGGCAGGAGAATCATCGTGCCGTCGTAATAGTGGACGTGCGGGCCGATCGACAACGACCCGGCGATGGCCAGCGCGAACATCATCCAGAGTGGCCCGGTACGGCGTGCGGCCCATAAAACCAGTCCCGCCACCAGGATCGTCAAGGCCACCAGGACCGGCTGGTAAGAGAGTCCCAGGTTCAAGAGAATGGCGCCGATGTCGATACCCTTCTCCGGTGATGTGTAGAAATGCCGAATGAAATCCAGGTACGGCCGCAGGCCGCTCCAGCCGATAAGCGAGACGGAAAGGAGCGCCTGCGCCAGACAGCACACCATCAGGCCGGAGAACATCCGCCAGCGCTTTTGGACCAGCAGGACAAAAGGCCAGAGCAGGAATAAATGGAATTTCACCATTCCCAGCCCCAGGACGAGGCCGCTGAGGAAGAACTTGTCCCGGTCGCCGAGAGCGAAGGCGCCGATCAGCACCGCGAGATAGAGCGCGCAGTCTTGGCCGTTCGCAACGCCCAAGGGCCCGAAGATCAGAACGGCCGCCCACGCCGCCGCCTCCAGACCGAACCGCCGCCAAGCCCAAGCCCAACAGCCCAATAGAACGGAGGTCTGGACGCCCATCCATACCCAGAACGCCAATGGGAACGGAAGCAACGCCAGGGGCGCCATGAGGATGGCGTAGGCGGGAGGTCTGATAAACGGCACCAAGTTCCTGCGTTCAGGCACGAACGTCTGCTCGCGCGCCAGTTGTCCGGCCTCCGTATACATGCCGTGCCAGTTTCCGTCGAGCGCGAGCGAGGCTCCCGTGTAAAAACTCAGGAAATCCCTGCTGCGCGCTTCCGGGAACAGGTGAACACCGCAGGCAATCCATAGCGCCATGAACGGAATTGCGACGATCAGGGCCTGACTCCGGCGGACCGGGCGGGGTCGGCGGGCATAGGTAGGCATATTTCCTGTAACTGAGGGCAACCTGATTGCCAAAACATAGTGCGCAGCAGGCCGCTGACGGCCGGTCGTTTAGACTGTGCGGTTGCTCCTTCTACGTCCGGAACGTCTCTACCCGTGTACACTGGCTTCCGGGGCCAGCATTGGCTTCGCCTGCCCGAGGTTCGTCCCCCATCTGGCGACCGCTCTGGCCGGGCATCGGCCCAAGAGTCGCGCCTGATTCACCTGGGCCGCGGGCGTGGGGCTCGCCACCGCCGCGGTGGTGCGCACGATTCTGGAGGGAAGCCGCACGCGGAAATGGGCTATCGCGCTTGCCTGGGAATCCTCGGTCTGGCCAGAACCTGCACGCCGACGCGCCTGGAAGCCGCCAGCGAGCGCGACTTGCTGCTGGGGGTTTAATCCTATCAAAGCCCGAAATCCGACAAAAGGCGCGCCAGCGGCTGGCGGCCTGAGAGGCCGCCGCAGGCTGCGAGCCTGCTCCACAAGGGCAAAATTGCTAATATATTGACTCCGCGGGACTGTGAGGCTGGGTTTTTCGAAGGAATCCATGGCCGCAGGTGCCGCGCCGACTTGGCCACTAATTCTTCCCTTTCCTGGGCATCGTCGCGGCGCCAAGTGATAGCGAAACCGAGGCGCGTGCGCCTCGACGTCACGATCAGAAATGTTTCAGGTGTTACAGGGCCGCGAAAAGGGAGCCAGCTTCCTCGTCCCCCGCGTCCCCCGCCTCCGCCCGCAGCAGCCGGTGCAGATAGGCGCGCGAAATACTCAGGCTGCGGGCCGCCAGGGTCTTGTTGCCGTTGCAGCTCCGCAGTGCTTTACTCACCAATTGCAGTTTGTAGGTCCGCACCTGGCCTTCAAACGAATCCTCGGCCTCGGCTGGAGCCGGAACCAACTGGCTCGCGCGCAGCGCCTCGGGCAGATCGTCGGGACCGATGCTCTCTCCTTCCGCCAGAATGACTGCCCCCTGGATCACGTTCTCCAGCTCCCGGATGTTGC
>Ga0181518_10003135_pt1 | contig 15489 bp, 5 predicted proteins | sample PEATcosm2014_Bin_28_FD_119751 | JGI IMG/M metagenome (GOLD analysis project Ga0181518, IMG submission 119751) | Peatland microbial communities from MTU Mesocosm Facility, Houghton, MI, USA - PEATcosm2014_Bin01_60_metaG | ecosystem: Environmental > Terrestrial > Soil > Wetlands > Peat | place... | reverse complement strand
CTCTTCTCCGTCCGGTCGCCGCCATTGGCAGCGGTGCTGGCATTGCCTCCCTGACCGCCAGGGCCGCCGCGGGAGAAGAACGGCGTCATTGGCGTCTGGCTGCCGCTGTTGGAAGCGGTTGGCTCAGGAACCAACTGGGCAAGCTGGTCCGCGGTTTCGGACGGGTCTCCGTTGGCGAGACGAAACACCCGGGACTCGGAGGCGCCAGCCTCGCTGGATGTCCCCAGAGCGGCCTGCGCCGACGCTTCGCCTCGCACGCCGCCGCCAGCCCCACCCAAGCCACCACCGCCGAAGCCACCACCACCTCCCATACCGCCAGCCCGGCCTAAGGAATCATCATAGAAGCCTCTGGTCGTTCCGGCCACAGTGAATCCAGGTTGCACACCTTCTGCGGCGGGAGTCGTGGCCGCATCGGCCAACTCCGTGGCCTGAGGCAGAACGATGGCCGTGCCGGCGGGTTTGGCCGGTGCAGCGGCTTTCTGAAGAGCTGGCGCAATAGGCGTGCCCGCGCTGGGCTGTTGCGCCCCCAATGCCGACTGATCCAAGCGTCGGATGCTGCCTTGATAGGATCTTGTGCTGTTTTGGACTGGTGGCGCGAGCTGTGCAGACGCGGCTGGCTCTGACAGCGACAAGGTGCCGAACGTAAGACTCTGCCCGCGAGATTTCGCTTTCGAGAAGGCCGGCAGGAGCAGCCCGCCCAGAATCACCACAAAAGCCGCCGCAATCCCCACCGGGACAAGCCACGGCATCCCGCGGCGGCGCGGTGGGAGGAATTCCTTTGGCGCAATCGTCTTGAAATGCTGGAGCAGCTTCTCGCGCCGCTGTTCGCTTAGCTTGAGCGGTGTCGGGTGGTCGGCGGTTTGCGCCGCCGGAGTGGCGAGGGTTTCGCGCACCAAGTTGATGGTTTGCTTGAGCCGCTCGTAGAGCTTGGCCAGTTCGGCATCCTGCGCCAGTTTCTGGTGCAGGGCCGCGGCCTGCTGATGCGGCAATTCGCCTAGCAGCAAGGCGGTCAACTGCGCGTCCGACTCGTCTTGCGGTTTTTGAGGCATCTCAGGATTCATAACCACACCACTCCTGGCTCTCTCAGGCAGGGGGCCTTCGGAATTCGGCCTTCGGCCTTCTTTCGGGTTTCGCCCTTCGGCCTTCGGGTTTCCTCTCCCCTCGGTTTCATGGCACCACTCCATTTCTGGCCAGCTCATCGGCGACGGCTTTCAGGGCGTGGTGCAGCAGGTAGCCGACGTGACCGATCTTGAGGCCGGTGCGGGCGCTGATTTCCTTGTAGGACATCTCCTCGTTGAACTTGAGCCGAATCAACTCGCGGCTGCGGCTATCGAGGCTCTCCAGGCTGAGCCGCACCAGGCCAATGCCTTCCCAGCGGGCGATTTGCTCATCGGGCAGCGGCTGCGGGTCGGCGGTGTCATTGGACGGCGCCGCGCCTTCGTCGCCGGTCAGGTTTAGCGGCACGATCTTGCCTGCCTGCCGCCGATGGTTCAGCGCCAGGTTTGCACCGTGCGATAGAGCCATCGCCGCGGCTCGCGCACCCCGTCAAACTGTGCATGCAGTCTCATGAACGCTTCCTGGACTATGTCCTCCGCAACGCCGGCATCGCCGGACAGGCGCACGGCGTAGCTCAGCAGGGGCGATTCGAGGGCCGTAAACAGCTCTTCGATCGTTTCCCACCCGGGCGGTTCCGCGCTGGCTTGGTCTGGTGGCATTAGGGCCATGCTCGGCGAAAGTTCTCGCTTTGGCTCAGCTCATACAACCGTCCCGGCGCTCTGTTTGCAAGAGGACATCGTGTCTCACTTAGTATGACACCGGGCGGCTCTGTTTCTTAGACGAAAAGCGCGCCCGGAATGCTCCGTCAAGTCCAACACCGAAACCCGAGGCCGAAGGCCGAAGCTCTAAACTATCGCTGTTTCAACAGAGCAATAGCCCACTGGCTCAAGCTCGCTTCGGGTTTCGGGTTTCGGAGTTCTTTCGGGCTTCGGCCTTCGGGGTTCGGATTTCAGTGGGCAGGCGTCCTCGAACTCGAAGCCCCCCTACCCCGGGACGTCTCCGGGCGGCCATCCGTACTCCGCCGGGAATGCTGCTTCCGTATTCGTTCAATTTGTCTTTTCCGGCCCCTAAATGAGACTTAAGGCGTGAACAATTATGTCGCTCTGTTGAGTTTGGCGGCGTGCCGTGTCCGGCGCGCTACTCGCTCTTTGGTCCAGAGACGGCCTGCGCCGGATCTGGATTGAACACAAACCGCACGCACGTCTTGGGCGCTCCCGCCCTGGCTGCCCGCCTTTTCGGGGCACTCCTCATTGCCAGCTCGGCACACGCGCGATCCTCCCCGGACACCGCGCTCTGGCAGCCTGTCGAGCAGGCTTCGCAGAAGCGCGCTTCGTCAGAAACCTGGGTCCAGCCCAAAACCTTTCGCGCGGTCAATCTCCAGCACGCCCAGCTCCGCCCGCTGCTTAGCAAAGCGCCGCAGGAATCTGCGCAAACCCTCATCTCCTCCGGCGCGCTGATCTCCCTCCCCATGCCGGACGGCACGCAAGCGCAGTTCCGCTTCGTCGAGTCGCCAGTGATGCACCCGGATCTCGCCGCCCGCTTCCCGGAAATCAAGACCTACCGTGGGTGCGGCGTGGATGACCCGGCGGCAACGGTCCGCTTTGATCTCACCCCTTCCGGCTTCCATGCCCAAATTCTTTCGCCGAAGGGCGCAGCTTACATCGAACCGTATCTGCGCGGCAACACGAACCTCCACGCCGTTTATTCTCGCCGCGATTATAGCGCCTCCGCGCCGAGCTTCGAGTGTCTTACAGCCGGCACCCTGGCGCCGCCTGCAACACCCACGACGGCCATACCGTTCGTGGTCTCCGGCGGCAACCTTCGGACCTACCGCCTCGCGTGCGCGGCCACCGCCGAATACGTCAGCTATTTTGGCGGGACGGTGCCCGCCGGCCTCGCTGCCATTGTCACCGCCATTAACCGAGTCACGGGAGTCTATGAGACAGAGCTTGGCATTCGTCTCGTGCTCATCGCCCAGAACGACCTGATTATCTACACCAATGCCGCCGCCGAGCCCTACAGCAACGGCAACCCCTCCGCCCTGCTGATGCAGAACCAGGCAACCCTCGACTCCGTCATCGGCGCTGCCAACTACGACGTCGGCCACGTCCTCAGCACCGCGGGCGGCGGACTGGCGGGCGTCGGCGTGGCCTGCGTGGCCGGCTTCAAGGCCGAGGGCGAGACCGGCATCTACCCGCCGGTGGGCGATGCGTTCTACATTGACTACGTTGCCCATGAGCTTGGCCACCAGTTCGGCGCCTCACACTCGTTCAACAGCAGCGCCAATGCCTGCGGCTACGGCAATCGCTGCGCTCCCACCGCCTACGAACCCGGCAGCGGCTCCACCATCATGTCCTACGCCGGGATTTGCAGCATTGACAACTTGCAGCCCCACAGTGATCCCTACTTTCACTCCGCCAGCCTCGAACAAATCCTGAGCTACATCACTGCCGGCTCCGGCAAGACCTCTGCCTCCCTCACCTCCACCGGCAACAATCCGCCTGCCGTGAATGCCGGGCCCAGCTACATCATCCCCATGGGCACACCCTTCACTCTCACGGCGACGGCCAGCGAGCCAGATGGCGAGACGCTGACCTATTGCTGGGAGGAACGCGACCTCGGCCCCTCCATCACCTTGCTGACGCTGGATAACGGCAGCAGCCCTTTGTTCCGCTCGTTCAACCCAACGACCAGCCCGGCACGCACCTTCCCGCAATGGTCCGACATCCTCAACGGAACGACGACGCCCGGAGAAATGCTCCCCACCACGAGCCGGACACTGAATTTCCGCGTCACGGCTCGGGATAACTCCACCAACGGCGGAGCCACTGCCTCATCGGACGTGCAGCTCACCGTAACCACCAATGCCGGCCCGTTCATCGTCACCGACCCCGCTGCCGGCGTGACGTGGTCGGGAACGCAGACCATTACTTGGAATGTGGCCAGCACCACCAATGCGCCCGTCAGCGCAGCCAGCGTCAATATCCTGCTCTCGACCGATGGCGGCCTCTCGTTCCCGATTATGCTCGCCAGCAACGCTCCTAACAACGGCGTCTGCAATGTGCTGCTGCCGACGCTCGACTCCTCAGCCGCTCTCATCGAAGTCCAGGCCGCCAGCAACATCTTCTTCGCCGTCTCCCCGGGCAACTTCTCCATTGTGGCCCCGATCACTCCGAGCAATTACCCGCCCGCCCTTGCTGCGATTCCCGGCTACTCCATTCATGCCGGCTGCGTGCTGACCGTGACCAATTCGGCGACTGATCCAAACATTCCACCTCTTCCGCTGACGTTCAGTCTGGACCCCGGCGCGCCGCCGGGCGTCACCATCGATCCCGCCAGCGGGCTGCTCTCGTGGACTGTGCCCGCGGCGTACGCGAACACCACCAACACCATCACCGTCCGTGTGACCCAGACCAGCGCCCCGGACCTGAGCGATGCACAATCGTTCGCCGTCGTCGTCGCCGCGCCCCCCGCCCTCCAGCCGTTCCAGCTCTCAAACGGTGTCGCCCAACTCGCCTGGAACACGATCCCCGGCCAATCCTACCGCCTCCAATACAAGTCGACCCTGGCCGACACCAACTGGACCGACTTGCTGCCCGACATTACCGCCACCACCTCCATGGCCACGGCCAGTGACACTGTTGGCGCCGCCCCCCAGCGCTTCTACCGCATCCTGATCTTGCACTAGCCCGCCCCTCGCCCCTGCGAATTTCGGACTTCGGCCTTCGGACTTTGGACCTCCCGCCTGTCGCCCCGCTTGACGGATGGGGCCTTCTGTCTTAAGGTCTATTAATAAGGCATATTATGATAGCAACTACAGAACAAATGCAAAAGAAGAGCCTTGCCCGGCCGGATGAGACCCGCTCCTTCGACAAAGGCAAGGTTGAACTGGTGACCGTCAATGACTTCACCTTCGGGCTCGCGACCTTGCAACCTGGCTGGAAATGGTCCACCTGCGTCAAACCGCTGGTGCACACCCGAAGCTGCGAGGCCGCCCACCTTCAATACCACGTTGCCGGCCGCCTGCATGTCGTCATGGATGATGGCACGGCCCAGGACTTTGGTCCCGGCGACGTGTCCCACCTCCCGCCGGGCCACGATGCCTGGGTCGTTGGCAACGAACCAGTTGTCGTCCTGGACATCTCCGGGATGAAGGATTACGCCAAGCACTAGGGCGTGCGCCTTTGGTGGAATAGGGGGAACAGCATCCCCTACCGCCCGCTCATCACCGCAGCCCCATCGGAGCAACACCGTAGTACCCTCGATCTGGATCGAGGGTACCACGGTGAGGCTCCGAGGCGGGCCGCGGGACGGTCTGGTGCAGGTTGAATAGGGGGCCAGAGCCAGGCACCGCTTGGCGCGTGATCCTTCCGGCACGCCCATTAGCCCTTCCTTCGGAAAGAGCGATGAACCGGGCCTCCTACATAAATCATTGATCCTAAATCACTTCCGATGGTTAGCTATATGGACCCTCCACTATCCACCCCACATCCTCCCCGCTTCGCGCATTCCCTCCGTCGCTGCTAGTTAATTGCCCAGCCCTCAAACCAGCTTCTTCAGGACTGCGGCCGCCTTAGTCGCGTCTGCGGCGGTGTCCAGCGCCAGGTGGCTAATGTACTGTTTGCCGAGGGCGGCAGCCGAAAACCCCCGCAAGTTGATGCCCGCTTCGGCCAAAGCCCGCGTCAGTATAGCGCAGGCGCCCGGCTTGTCGGAGCCCTGAACGCGGAGCGTGTGAAGGCTGTCGGTCTTCTGGAACCCCGCGGCTCCGGCGGCCTTGATCTGTTTGGCACCCTTCAGCGGCGTGACGAACACCACCCCGCTGCCCCGCCGCTCTGGCGCCCGGCGCGCAATGATGAGTTCCAGGTTCACGCCGGCCGCGGCCAATGCGGCCAACTTGTCCGCCACGCCACCCGGCCGATCATCAACGGCAGCGGCCCACGTATCCGTTCGGTCAACTTTAAGTTTCATAACTCTCCTCTTGTTGATTGTCTTCGTCTCACTCCTCACACTGTTCCACACCAACCGCGGTTTCGCCATGCGAAAGCTCGCTGCCTTACCGCCCCAGCGCCAGCACCGCGCCTTGCCCGGCTAAAAGCCGCAAACCGTGCTTGAGGTCGAACGCGGACAGGGAGCCGTCAATTGCCTATAATATGGGGCTACGCATGCTCGCCCAGGACGAATGCCAGCTTGCACCCGGACTTCAGACTCTAGAGTTAAGGTTTCGCCATAGGCAATCCGGCAGGCTTTTCATCCCGCTGCCGCGCTGCCTCAGCGGATTCATTAACTGGGTGACACCTGAGATTGGCAAAGCCCGCGGGCCTGGGGCTTACTGCTGTCTTGCCCTGAAGAACTGCATTCTGTTTGTTGCCGTACCGGCATTGATGAACTGGAATGAGTTGGTCAATGTGAAGCCGACAATCGGGCTCCAACTGGTTGTGTTCAAGAGGCTGGTGCCGGAGATGATAGCGTAGTTGCTGCCCTTCTGCCCATATACCAGCATCACCAAATTAGAGGGCGCAGACGAACTCAGCTCCAGTATGGGCGGATTGGCCGAGAACTCAAAGGCTCGATAGAACACCTGCGGCAGTGCGGCGTTTGCAGCGAATACTTCGTAAAAGTTCGTCATCGGCACCCGCCAGGCATATTGCCACTTTGCACCCAGGAGGTTCGTCGTATAGTCCACCTCGTAGCTTGCGCCCGGATTGCCATAGAGCGTAAGCAGACGGGCTCGATTTGCGGTCAGCGAAGCTTCCAGGAGCGGCGTCAGGCTAATGATGACCAGGCGAGTGGACTGGCCCAAGGCGCTGGCCACCGTAGAGCCGTCACCCTTGCTGCCAACCACCCCGGCGGTCTGAAGCTGGATAAAGCCTGACGTGCCGGGCAACACGTTGAAGCAGATCGTGCCAACCGATGTCGGTCCCTCCAGAACCTGGCCGGCTTTGGTTGCAATCTCGAATTCCGCATGACCGGCATCGAAAACTTGGACCCTGGTAATCCCGACGGCAGGATCGGTTGCGGTAAATGTCCAGTTGCTGAAGCGGTTTGTCGGAAACACCAGCGTGAAGCTCAGATTCGTCAAGCCGACCGTGGAAAGCAGGTTGACCGGCAGGCAGGCGTCTTGTCCGGTCTGGACAATGGCGGAACCGATGCCCACTTGAACGCAGTCGCTCACGGTAACAAAGAACGACATCGAATTGCTCAGCGGCGGGCTGCCGCTGGCCGTGACCCAAACCGTGATCAGGTTGGTGGTGCTGCCCTGGGCGCAGATGGGAGTCCAAGTAAAAATGCCATTGGTGGTGACAGTGGCGCCAGCGGGGGCGCTCGGATCGAGGCTGAAGGTGAGCGTCGGTGCCGGGAGATTGGGGTCAGTAGCGGTGTTGGTGACGACCAATGTCGTGCCCACCGCAACAGAGCAGTTGGCAACCTGGGCAATCACAGGAGGCAGGTACGTCGTATGAACCCATGTCATCGAGATAATATTGTTACCGACGTTGCCGGCGTAATCCTGAATGCCGTTCATGTTCAGAGTGACATCGTAGGTTCCCAACGGGGTGGTATAAGAGGTGAGATCACCGAGCAGAACCTCGTTGGTGCTAATGATACTGAGCGCTGGCGAGAGTGGGTTTGTGCCATTCAGCGTGATCACGAAATTCGTAGGACTGAGGGTGTTGGTGTTAATGCCTTTTGAGAAGGTGACTGGAATGCTGGAGACCGCCGAGTAGATCGGGTTTGTCACTTGTTGGATAATGGCGGTTGGCCGGACAATATCCAGAAACAGGTTGAAAAAAGCGGCCAGGGACGCATTTCCGGCCACATCAATCGCGTTAGCCTGCAGTTGGTGAAGTCCTTCGGCGGTGAAGGATAGGTAGATACTGAAATTCGTGCCTGCAACGGTCGCCGTGCCAAGGTCTGTGCTGGTGGTCGCGTCATAAACCCGGACGGTCAGGTTGCTGGCGCCCACTGTGCCTGAGAACGTGATGTTGTTGGTGCTCGTCAGTCCGTCAGTGGAAGAAATGCCCAAGTCCGGGGCGATGGCCAAATTCGTCGGCGTGGCCGGTATTTCCAGAATCATGGTCCAGCTTTCGTTGGTGCTGCCGGAGCCGGCATTCCCCGCCAGATCCGAAATGCCGGCCGCATTGACCGTCAGACTGTAAGTCCCGGCGTAGCCTTGCACCCAACTGATATTGGTGATCATGTAGGTAGTCGGATTGACCTGCGCCACTGCGACAGCGCTGGTAACCAAATTCGGTCCCCCGTTCAGAGTCAGCGAAACGTCGTTGTAATCAAACGTCGCCGGGTCGATCGGTTCGGAGAACGAGACGGTGAGAGCCTGGACGACGATATTGCGCGGGTTGGTGGTGATGGGTTGCAACGCGGTAATGGTTGGCCCCGTCGTTATCATCGTCCACGCCACCGACTGGGAGCTGAAGCCGGCCACTCCGGTCGTATCCTGCACGTCGGCCGCTTTCACCGTCAGCACGTAATTGCCCTGGGTGCCAGTCATTGAGCCCAAGCCACTAATCGTGAAAGTGGTCCCCGATTGGGGCGTCACGGTGACGCCGCCGTTGATTAAGTTTGGTCCACCGTTGAGCGTCAGTGACAAAGCGCCGTAATCGAAGGTTGCCGGATTGATCGCTTTGGAGAACATCACGGTTGCAGTGGAGACCGGAACGTTGCGCGGATTGGGCGAGATCGGGGTTATGCTCTGGATCACCGCCGCGGCATTGCCCTCAGCCCAACTTGTGGACGCCGAGACATTTCCCGCAGGATTGCCCCAAAGATCCTCGATGGCCGAGGCATTAAACGTCAGTTGATAGTTGCCATTGGCGGCGGTAAGACCTTGGAAGCCGTTGATGGAGTAGTTGGCATTGCTGATCAGCGTCAGGCTCATGCCGCTTCCACCGCCGATCAGGTTCGGTCCGCCGTTGAGCGTCAAGGTTAGCGCGGAGGGAGTGAAGGTGGTGGTGTCAATCGGCTCCGAGAAGACGACGTTCACAGAGGCGACCGCCCCTGGCTGGGTAAAGGGCGTCACGGGACCGAGTTGCACGATGGCGGGCGGAGTCGTGTTGGTCGAGTGATAGTGGAGCGTGTAGGATCCGGGGCCGGCCCAATCGAATAAATGAACCAGATTCTGGGGCACGGGCGCGGTGCTGGAAGAGGGGAAGCTCAAGGAGGTGGTCCAGGCATCATTGGTCATGGGAAGAACCAGGCCGTCTGAGCGGACGACACTTTCCAGAAGGTATCCCGCGCCGGGATCGGGCAACTGGATGTAGTTCCAGCCGTCGCTCACAATGGTGGTGAGTTGAACCTGCAGGTGTCCGGGAGCCGCCGGGCCGTCGAACTCGCCGTTGGTGATGACGTTCACCGCTGCGACGGTGCCATCGCTCAGATACAGCGTGTCCGGCAGACTGGCGGGATTGGGAATGTCGTTCACCAGAAAATCCGGCAGATCGTCATCCGTGGGCCGGTCAGCCAGCACCTCGTGGGTCAGCGAGTGGATTTCGACACTGTTGATCAGCGAAGTATTCGTATTGCCCAGGCCGTCCACATGCTGGAAGGTGGCATTGAAGGAGATGAACTTGCCAGCGAGCGTGGAGAGCAGTTCCCAGGTGACCTCCTTGGTTCCACCGGGTGAGATGTCTCCCAGGTTGGCCGTCAGCGAGGGTGAGATGGGTTGGTCACCCACCTCAGTCCCGATAATGGTGAAATTGATCAACAGGCCTTTTTCATTGTCCACGATCTGAGGCTGGGCTGAAGTGATCTGAAAACTGTGGGCTGTGCCCCCGCCGACGTTCTTGACCATCAAACCAAGGTCAAAAGGCTGGGAAGGTTCGCTCAGCGCAGGGTCGATCGGGTCGAGCCCATAGACATCCCGTTGCTGGAAATAGAGCAGGTCCAATTTAGCTTCCGGGTAAACGGTGATTGGCGCTGAAAGCAGCGGCACGGTCACAGTTTGGCCACTGCCTACATAGGTCAGCGTGCCGCCAATCTGGTAGGTGGCGGGCGCGTTTGAAGCGGCGTCATCCGTCGGGATAAACGTGTACACGGCCGAGCCGGTCGTGCCGCCGGGGAGCGTGCCGGTGCCATCGACCGCGGTCAGCGTGCTGAGGACTGGTCCTTCAATGACGAATTTGCTCGAGGCGTCGCCATTGGTCGCATCTTGGAAAACGAGGTTTACCTGCACGCTGGTCAGGGAGTTGGTGCCGCCGTCGTCAATGTCCAGCGTTCCCGTGAAGGCGGAGCGGCTCATCACCACGTCCTGATCGATTTGAATGCGGACCGTGGCGCAGACTCCCTCCGTAAGGCCATTCTTATGCGGCGGCTCGAGGTGGGGAAAGGGAACGGCCAGCCCGGGGCTGGATGCGCCTCTCAAATGGGCGCCGCCAGCGCTGCAATCACCTCCCGGTACGCTGATGCTGACTGCCCATCCCTGGCCGCTCGGTGTCCAACCGCCGCCGCCGCCGCCAATGCCACAGACCAGGCAGCCCTCCGAGGGGGGCGGCGTGGACGGAGGAGCAGCCGGAAGCGAAACATTTTTGAGTAACGAACAGGCGCACTGGAGGAGACCGCTCCCATTCCCAATCGCGCCCGCCACGCCGCCGGTCAAAAAGCCGCAGCCCGCCGAGATGCCGGCGGCCTGGCAGGGAGTCATGCTGACGCCGGCACAGGTCAGTAATTCCTGAAGCGCGGCGCAGGGGAGCGCGAAAACGTTTTCTGAAAACGCTGATTTCACGGTTCCGAGCAAGGCATCCAGACATTGCTTGACTGCGCTTTCAGTACACATGACTTTGAGGTCAATCGATCGCGACTCCTGGTCGTTATTGTTGCCGCATACAACCGAGTACTGGACCGTCAGGGGAATATCCGGAAAGCAAGCATTGACGGTGTTGACCAAATCGCACCCCGCCCCACCGCGGGGTTGGGCGGCGCGCGTGCCCGCCACCAGACCGGGTGCCGGGGCGCTCCGCAACTGCACCGTCACGGGAATCTGGACCATGCTCTGGGCGGGGATGATTCCGACGTTGGTCACCAAAGGAGTGACGAGATACGTTGGATCATTAGGCACTATAATCGTAACATTCTGGGCTTCGATCAGCCCCTCATTGCTCAGGGTGATCACGAACTGCGAGGCCTCACCCGCCACCACCGGCACCAGCACTTGCGGTTCGGCCACCACGATGTTCGGCACCGGCACCTGTGTTTGGAAAACCGATTGCAGCACGATCTGGTATTGGTCCGGTATTTCCGTGGGCGTAACCGTCCACTGGTACGTAACCAACTGGTTCGCCATGAAGGCCTCGATCGTGTTGGTGATCCCGGCCACAACCGTGGGTGAACCGCGGAACTGGTTGTGCGCGGGCGCCGTGGCATCCACGATGTATGGCCCGGCGGGCAGCGCCGGGAATTCGGCGATGCCATTCATGTCTGAGTTGGTCTGGGCGATGACGGCGCTGGTGAAGGGGTCGCGCACAACGACCGTTGCATTGGTCACCTTGGGTGCTCCCGCCACGTAATACGTGTTGTCGTCGGTCGTCGTCACCCGCAGGTCACCCGTGCTCTCGGAGACGGCCCGGATTTGGAAGGGTACGCTCAGGCCGCTGCTGCCGCTTGCCGCCGCAAGGTTACCGCTGTAAAGCGTCAAAGGCAACGTTGTTGGCGGATTCAGGAGCAGCAACACCGTGGCTTTGCCACCGGCCGGGATCGACGGAATCGTCGCCGGTGACGCCAGGGTCATCCAGGTCAGATTCGTGGGCAGTTGGACGGTCAGATCGCCGCTGCTCGCGCCGCCGGTGTTGAGGATGTTGAAGGAGAGCGTGGTTTGCTGTCCCACCACCATGCCGCTGGATAGATAGGAAGGATTGGCGATTAACTGGGCCACCAACGGCACAACATTGGCGGTCACGGGGAGGGTCAACTGCGCGCCCTCGGTCGACGTCACAATGGCCGAGAATTTGATTTGGGCGCTCTGCGTCAGCGGACTCTGCAAGGTGACGTTGACGGTCACCCCGCCAAAGGGGGGCAGCGTCTGGTTCGTGAAGGTGAACTGGGCCGTCAGGTCGCCTTGCAAATCCGGCACCGTAACGGCCAGGCCCGTCAGCGGCTGGTCGGTAAGATTGCTCAACACGAGTTGACCTGATAGCGGAGTGGCGGGCAGCAACTGGACGTTCAAACTGGCCGGTTGCGCCTGCATCCCCAACAGCACGAAGGACACTTGGGGCGAAACCGCGGTCACGTAAGGATAGTCAGCCCCGGCCGCATAATCGCCGGCCTCATTGGCCAAGGGCTGGAAGGTGTAGGCAAAATTGCCGTTGGCGTCCGAAACCGCGGTGTAATTTCGGACGGTGCCGTTCACTTGAACGCTGACCACTGCCGCGCTGTTGGGCATGGGCTGGTTGTTCACTGGATTATAAGTCCGTCCCGAGAGAACGATCTGTGTGCCCTGGGCGGCCACGGCCGGCGTCGCGTTGGTGAGCGCGGCGCGATAGGCCGGATTGACCGCGACCGGCACGCTTGAAATCAGGGTGTTATTCTGCTTGTTCAACTCGGTCACCAGATTTCCGCCATCGGCAACGACGACCACCCAATAATTGCCCGAGGCCGCCGGCAGATACAAGCTCGCCTGGTTGGTGTAGCTCGCCCCAACGGCCAGGCCTGATACATTGGTAACCGCGGCCACGAGAGTTTCGTTCTGGCCGACATTGCCGGTGGCCAAATAGACGTAATCGTACCAGGTCTGGTTGGTCGTCGCCCCCAAACCGTTGTTGGTCACCACCCAGTTCACGGTCAACTGACTGCTGGTGAGTCCATTGGTCGGGAAGAGGATCGCCGTCGGAACGAGATCCGGCAGGTAAATATCTGTTATCGTCAGCGGTGCCGCGCCGGGGTTGAAACCGGCGGCTGAGGCGTTCACGGTGACCTGTTCGTTGCCCGTTTGCTTGTTGTCCAAAATTCCCATGACCGTGAAAATCGCACTGGTCTGATTGGCGGCTAGCACGACACTGGGAGGCAGTGAAACAACCCCGGCGGGAGAGGAGCCGAGAGCCACGGTAACCGCGTTGGTTGGCGGGGTGTTGCGCGTGACCGTCGCGGTCGTATTGCTGCCCTTGCTGATCGTTGGATTCGCCAGGCTTAACGCCAGCGTCGCACCGTTGATGTCCAGGATTTCCAACTGGGCCGTCGCCTCGCCGTTCGTCAGCGGAATCTGGTTGGGTGTCAGGGCCTGGGCCAGCAACGTCGCCGTCTGCGTGCCGGTGACCAGAAAATCGTTGCCAACACTGATGGGGAAGTTCACCGACGTTGCCCCGGCGGGGATCGTCAGCTCCGCAGGGCAGGTCACGATGAAACTGTTCGACACCGTCAACAGGATGTTTTGCGCATTGGGCAGGGCCGAAGGAATCGTCACGGTGCCCACATCCGCGGAATTGCCGGCTCCTTTGCTCACCGTCGGATTTTCCAGCGTGAGGCTCAATTTCACGGAATTGACGTTCACCACCGAGATCGCTGTGGAAGCTGAGCTGAAGCCCGGCGCCGCTGCGGAGATGTTCACCTGTTGCGAATCGCCGATCAGCGTGGTGGCAATGGGCGTCAGTCCAAACGTCGCGCCCGCCTGGCCGGCGGGTATGGTGACACTGACCGGCACGTTCAGGGCGCCCGGAGTGCCGCTGAACAAATTCACCGTCAGCGCGCTGCCAAAATTGGCATTGCGCGTCACGGTCGCTTGCACCGCATTGGCGCCCGCGTCGTCGTTCACGCTGGTGGCGCTCAGGCTCAGGATCAGCGTTGTTGGATCGTTCTGCAGAATTGTGAGGGGCGCTATGGCTGGCGGAAAGCCGGTGGCGATGGCGGTGACCGTTTCGGCGATCGGATTGCCGGCGACAAGGTTGTCTATCGGCCCAATCGAAACATTTACGGCGCTTTGCCCGGCGGGGATGGTCACGCTGGCGGGAACAAACAGGTTCGTCCCGGTGACCGTGGTGAGCAGCGCGGTGAGCGGGGCGGAAATGTCCCCGTTCCGGGTCAACGTCGCCGTCACCGAGTTGGTGCCGGCGGACTCGGAGACCGTTGCCTGGGACAGGCTCAGCAGCAGCGTGGGCGTGACCACGACGGCTTGAGTCGAGATGCCGGTATTGTTGGTGGTGTTCAATTCAAAGAAACTGGCCAAGGCGTTGGCCTTGACGATGATCCATTGGTTGCCTTGGACAAACTGCGGCAGCGTTACGGTCTGCGTGATGTTCGTGGATTGGTCCACCGCCAGCCCGTTGGTGAAGGCAAAGGTGCCCAGGAGTTGACCGCCGCCAATCGCATCCACGTCGGTGAGAAACACCTGATCATACCAGGTGTTCGTAGCCGGAGCGTTGCCTTGGTTGATTTCCGTCCAAGTGACCGGAATCGTCTGGCCGGCGTTCGCACTCGCGGGAACCACAACGTTAGTCACCAGCAGATCCGGATACGGCGCGAGCGTTGAAGCCACCACGATTGAACTCGTGTTGTTGCTCTTGGCCGTGCCGCTGGCGTTGTATTCGAAAACACTGTTGTAAATGTCCGCTGTGATCGTGATCTGCAAAGTGCCCGCACCCGCCACCCCGTCCGGCAAGGCAAACGCAAAATGGCGCCCAACCGATTGACCGGAGGCAATCGGTGCAATCGCGGCGTTATCGGCCAGCACCGTGCTCACGAGCGTTTGCGCCGTCGTCTGATTCACGACCACGATTTGGTCATAAAACGAATTGCTCACCGACCCGTTCCCCGTGTTCGCGTCGCTCCAAACGAGGCCAACGACATTGCCGGATCGTATCTGCAAGTTGGTCACGGCGAGGCCGGTTATCTGCAAATCCGGGTAGGCCGCCAGCGCGCTGCTCAAGGTGATCGCCTCCGTGTTGTTGAGCTGCGCGGTGCCACTGCCGTTGGCTTCATATTGGTTGCCATAGGCGTTAACGGTGACCAGGACTTGCAGACTTCCCGCACCCGAAGGACCATTCGGCAGTTGGAAAGTGAGTTGGCGATTTTGCGAACCGCCCGAAGCGATGTTACCATTGACGTTCGGATCGTAAAACACCGACGAGTTCAGAAGTGTCTGGCCGGTCGCGCTGTTCGTTACTATCACTTGGTCATACCAGTAGCTGAAGGTGGCGCCGAGGCCGGAATTGGTGTCCGCCCAGGAAATCAAAACATTGCCGCCGGAAATCAGGCTGCCGGTGACCGACAGGTTTGTCACTTGCAAATCCGGCGCGGCGAAAGTAGTGAAGCTGTTGTCGCCGGAAATGGTTTCATTGCCCGCCTGATCACGCGAGTGAACGCGGTAATGATAAGTTGTCAGCGGATTCAAACTGTAGAGCGTGACGCCGTGCGCCGTGACCAACTGGCCATCCAATCCTGAACTCAAACCGTAGGCCGGGCTCAGGCCATACTCGACCAGCGAGGATGCGGGTTTGT
>Ga0181518_10003133_pt1 | contig 15492 bp, 15 predicted proteins | sample PEATcosm2014_Bin_28_FD_119751 | JGI IMG/M metagenome (GOLD analysis project Ga0181518, IMG submission 119751) | Peatland microbial communities from MTU Mesocosm Facility, Houghton, MI, USA - PEATcosm2014_Bin01_60_metaG | ecosystem: Environmental > Terrestrial > Soil > Wetlands > Peat | place... | reverse complement strand
GAGCAGGTGCTGGCGCACCGCAGCTACACCACCGAATCGGTGAAGAAGCTGTTCGCGTCGCTCGAAACCGGCAAGGCCGGCGACCTGAAGCCGGCCGGCGTGCTGGCCGACTACGTGGAAGTGGACCCGCAATATGAGAAGCCGGCCGAAGAGTTCCTCCACGACGAGCTGGAATACGTGGTGGTGGAAAGCTGGCAGCAGGCGGAGCGGGGCCTCGATTTCATTCGCGCCGAGCTGAGCGGCCGCGCCACGTTTCTGGTGCATCCGGAGCCGAACGGCAACGGCAAGGCGCGTCTACCGGAGCCGGCCATCGGCCCGGAGACGGGGATCGCGGCGCGCTTGAGCGATTCGCTGCGGCTCACCAACGGATTTCGCGATCGCGCCACGGACCTGCTGCCGCGCGTTTCGCTGTGCTTCGTGGCCGAGGACCGCAGCTCGGCGCAACGGCTTTCGACGGCCTACCCGCACCTCTATTTTCTGCTGACCGATGGCGTCTGCTACCACGGCCACACGGTGACCGGCGGCAAGAAGACCGGCGCCGGCCCGCTGGCCATGAAACGCGAAGTGCGTGAGCTGACGGCCGCGCTAGCGCAGCGGCAGGCCGCGCTCGACGAGCAGGTGGCGTGCCTGGAGGGCATCCACCTCGAGATCGCCGGCCTGGAGGCCGAGGTGGAGCGGTTGCGCAGTCTGCAGCAGGCGCGCGAAAAGGATCGCGTGGCGCTCGATCACGAGGTGCGCAAGCTGGCCGAGGATTGGGCGCGCGCTAATTCGAAGATCTCCGTGGCGCGGCTGGAACTCGAGCGGCTGCGCCGCGACGCGGAGAAATCCGGCGGCGACCGCGAGCGCAACCGGGGCGCGGTGGAAGAGAAGGAGCGGCAGCGCGCGGCTCGCGAAGAGGCACTCGAAGCCGAGCGGCAGGAAGCCGAGAAACTGGAAGCCGAAGCGGCGGCAATCGGTGAAGAGCACGCGGCCACCCGCGCCGGGCTGGCCGGCCTGGAGGAGCGCCACCGCGGCGAGTGCAACGCCATGGCACGGCTCCAGCAGCAGTTCCAGGAAACGGCCAACCGGCGCAACGCGACGGCGGCGGAAATCGAGCGGCTGGGCGAGCAGCGCGCGCGGCTGCTCACGGACAACATCGAACTCGACCGGCGCGGCGCCGAACTGGCGGCCGAAATCTCCCGTCTGGAAGCCGCCGTGAATGAGATGGCGGTCGAGGACGCGGCCGCGCGGGAAGCGCTGCGCGCCGGAGAAGAAGAGCTCAAAACGCTGCGGCTGGCTGTGCAGGTGTGCCAGGAGCGGCGCGCGCAAATCGAAGTCGAGCTGGTGCGCAAACAGGCGGAACTGAAATACCTGGACGAGACCAGCCGCAAAGAGTTGAATTGCCCGGTGGAGGAATTGGCTCCGGCCGACGATCCGGTGCCGGACGCGGACACGATCGCCGCCGCCGAGCAGGGCGCCAATGAGATCCGCCAGCGCATCGAGGGGCTGGGCGCGGTGAACCCGGCCGCCATGGAAGAGTTCCAGGAGGCGCAGCAGCGGCAGGAATTCCTGAGCGTGCAGCGCCAGGACCTGCTCGACTCCATCCGCGACACCGAAAAGGCGATTCAGGAGATCGACCAGGTTTCGCGGCAGAAATTCGCCGAGGCCTTCGAGGCCATCAACGCCAATTTCCGCGGCATGTTCCAGTCGCTGTTCGGCGGCGGCACCGGCGAAATGCGGCTCACCGACCAGGAAAACTTGGCCGAATCGGGCATCGACATCGTCTGCTCGCCGCCGGGCAAACGGCTGCAAAACGTGTTGCTGCTATCGGGCGGCGAAAAAGCGCTGGCCGCGGTGGCGCTGCTGATGGCCATCTTCCGCTATCAGCCGAGCCCCTTCTGCGTGCTGGACGAAGTGGATGCGCCGCTCGACGAGGCCAACATCGGCAGGCTCGCATTGCTGCTGAAAGAGATGTCGCTCGAAACGCAGTTCGTGGTGATCACGCACTCCAAGCGCACCATGGAAGCCGCGGAGGCGCTCTACGGCGTGACCATGCAGGAGCCCGGCGTCTCGCGCCTGGTGGCCGTGCGGTTCGGCCCCGCCGAAGCGGCCGCGTAGCGTCCGTCGTGGCGCACGCACTCGTGCGTGCCGCGTCGGCACTCGTGCCGACGCTTGGTCCCATGCGGGAGCGAGTGTTGAGAAGAGTCTCGACACGGCACGCACGAGTGCGTGCGCCACGTCAGTCGACAGTGATTTTGCGTGGTGAATCCGCCCGCGCTGACCTACCTAACCGGCGGATCCCATCCTCTGGCGGTGCAATTGACCGATTTCGTGACTCCGGAAGAGATAGTCAGCGAGGCAGTACACTTGATGGCTTTGCCTGTGACTGACACCGTGTGATTGCCGGGAAAGACAACATATGTCGCATCTGTGGGCCGAGGCATTTGCCGATTGTCAATGGTCACGATGGCGCCGGGCGGCTCCGAGCTGACCTGTAGCCTACCGGGCGCCATCTGCGGGTGCAGTAGCGCTGGGAACACCAAGAGGTAGAACAGCGCCAGTTCGATCAGCCGTTGCGTTCTCATGTCAGTCCGCCTTGCCCAGGTCTTGCATCACAAAGTCAGCAAAGAAGAAAACACCCGCCAGCAGCGTGAGGAAATGAGCCTTCTGCGGCCATTGAGCGAGTTCGACTTGGATGGTCCCGATGGAGTTACCGACTACAAACTCGACGTTCACGAAGGAAACGTACCCGAAGTACAGAGAGACGCCCACACAGACCACGCTTAGGCTGGCTGGCCACAGATCTTGAAACCGGTACTGCCGGTTGGGTTTATTGGTCAGCAGGAACCCCATCGCTCCCAGGATTCCAGTACCCAGAGTGATCAGCAGGTTGTTGATGTTCTCGTAGGCGTCCACGGCTCTGCCCGGATCCGCCTGATTGAGCGACGCGGGATCGTAAGGCCTGGCATTCATGTAGTTGGTGAACCGCCACACTGCCACCGCCATCAGGATAGAGACAAGATAGAAACCGAGTCTGGCCATTGGCAGGCGTCCGATGAGTGGCTTCGCTGTCATTTTGGCGAGTATAACCGAACCGGGGTGAAGCGTCAATTCAAATCTCATTCGAATCTCATTGACATTCGAATCTCATTGCGCTAGTGTTCGCGGATCCAGGTGAGGATGCTTTCGTCCAGCCAGAATCGGTGCTGGCCGCGGGCCAGGAAGCCGAGGTGGCCGCCGTGTTCGGTCAGAACAGTCCGGATGTGTGGATTGCCGCGCACCGCCGGATGCTCGAGGATCCGCCACGGCACAAAGGTATCGTCCTTGGCCTGAATCAGCAGGGTGGGCACGCGAATCCGGTCGACATATCCGATCGCCGATTGGGTGCGGTAGTAATTGTCCGCGGTGCCCATGCCAAACGACGGGGCAGTGATGCGGTCGTCGATTGCGATCAACGAATCCAGGCCGGCGAGATCGGCCGCCCGATACCGGCCCGTCGAGAGCAGGCGCTGGCGCATCCTGCCAACGAAGCGGCGCTCATACAGGCGATTGTCTCCAGCGGAGATGCGGCGCGCGCAGGCCGAAAGGTCCAGCGGCACGGACACGCCGCAGACGCCGCGCATGAGCTCGGCCGCCGAATCGCCCAGTTCTCCAGCCAGCTTCAGGGCCACGTTGCCGCCAAGCGAGTGCCCGACGAGGTAAGCTGGCGGGCGGCCCTCCTGGCGGAAAATGCGCAGCACCGCGGCCAGATCGCCGGTCAATCCGGCGTGGTATAGGGTGGGCGAAAGGCGCTCGGTGCCGCCGCAGGTGCGCATGTGGAAGCGATGGGCGGCGTAGCCGGAGCGTAGCGCGGCGGCGGCGAGGCTTTCGATAGGGCCAGCCTTGCCCGAGCCCTCCAGGCCATGCAGCATCACGATTTCACCCACCGCCGCTTGCGGACGCTGCGATTCCACCAGTACACAAACGCCCGGTTCTGTTTCGACGATGCGCCGCTCGATGGGTTGGGCGGCGCGCGGCCGCTGCCAGAAATGCGCTGCGATGGTTTGCAGGTGCGGGTTGCGGAAGAGCGGATGGAAGGGGGTCATCGGGCGGTGGGACGGACGATCGGTTCTTGCCGTGGGTCAATGCAGCGCGATTCGTCGAGGAGTGACAGCCCGCGAAAGACGATGGTCTGTCCTACCTCGGCACGCGGGGCGCCGGTCAAGGCTTGGCCACCACCGTGATGGCGGTGACGTAATACTTCACGTCTTCCACCACCACCGTGGCTTTGATGTGGTCGCCCACTTTGAGTTTGGCGAATTCGGAATCGGGCTTGACGGGATAATCCATCGTCATGGCTTCCATCCAGTCGCCGATTTTGCCGGCGGCGATGGTGGCCGTTTTCATCGAAGCTTGGAGCGCCTGGACGTCGCCTTCCATTGGGTAACGCTTCACCGGCCCCGTCGAGGCGCAGGCGCCCAGCGCGACAGCCAACGCAGCCAACAGGATTCGCCGCGTCAAGGCTTTCGCTCCCCGCAAACCGGAGGGGTGGGCAGGACGAACTTGGGATCGATGGCATCGCCGGGCGGCGCTGGCACGGACATCCGATCGCTGAAGCTCTTGGGTATCGGCGCGCGCAGCAGGGGAATCGCGCACGACCTGGACATCGTGGTGACCTCCGCTCCGCCACCGGGCAACTGGAATGAGGGTGACGCGTACACATGCCATTCCCACCCGTTTTGCGGCGAGTGGGCGCAGAACCGTAGCCAATCGAGCCGCTGCGGCAGTTTCTGGAAAACGTTCGGATCGGCGGGCTTGGGCGGGGAAGTCTGCGCCAGCAAGGCGCACGGCAGTAGGGTGATAAGAATGCAAAAACGCACGTGGACCTCCTAGCAGCAAGTATCGCGCTCGACGCCAGACGCCGCAACGGGGTCGCGCGCGCCGCGGCTCATCGCCTCAAGTAGGCGTCGTCCTTGTCGATCCAATCCTGCCGGATGGGGCTGAAGACATCCACATCCACCGTGTCCTCGAGCGCCTCCGCGCTGTGCGGCACGTTGGAAGGAATCAGCAGCACCTGCCCCTTGCCGACCGTCACCTCTTGGCCCTCGAGGCGGAACAGCAGGGCGCCCTCCAGGATGTAACTGATCTGCTCGCTTTCGTGCTGGTGGGTGGGCACCAGCGCGCCCTTCTTGAAAAAGATCCGCGCCAGCATCGCCTTCTTGCCGGTGACGTACTGGCGCGACGATTTTTCGGTCAGGACCTCTTTTTCCATCTCATCCCAGTTGTAAAGTTCCATGGCTGTCGGCTCCTCGCGTTCACTTTTTTCCTTTGGCGGTTTTATACGCCTCGCGGATCTCGCCGATCTGGCGGGCGTGCGACTCGGTGTGGGCGGACCCGTGTTCCAGCAACTGGCCGAGCGTGACGCGGCCGCGTTGGGTGTGATTGCCGGCACGGTCGTAGGCGCTCTCGGGCAGGGCCTTCAGCAGATCGTAGTTCTCCGCGCGCGTCCGGCGCAGAGTTTCGAGCGACTGCTTCGGCTTGCGGCGCGCGTAGTCCAGATGGCTGGCCCAGGCGTCCTGATCGAACCAGACCATGGTCGGCGAGTCCTCCGCAATCACCTGGCGAAAGCGGTGCGCCAGCACGATCTCGGAATCGGCCAGATGCGCGACAATCTGGCGGATGGTCCACTTGCCGGGCGCCGGGAGGAAATCTTCTTCCTCACCGAAGACGCCGGTGAGCACCACGGCCAGCAACTCCGGGCCGCGGCGATAGCGTTCGAGTAGTTCGGGTATGTCGGGCATGGGTGGTTCAATAATAATCCGCGCAGCTCATATAGTAGCCGCACTGTCCGCAAAGCAGCTTGCACTTCCGCGCAGTGAGCCGGGTGGAGCAGACCGGACAGTAGAGCATGGGTTCGTGTTCATCGCAATGCGGCGCGACTGCGGAACTGTCGCGCGGTGTAGTCTCAGCGTCCATCGGCAAGCGCTCACCTTCGTGCACGGCTGAAGCAATTATACAACTGTGGGGCGGGCGGTCCTGTTTGCCGGCGGTCTTTTTCCATTTACAATGGACCATGGTGAAACGGAGGGCGGCGGACACCCGCTGCGGGGGGCCATGGTAGGGCCGCTGTTCGAAGAGTTGGCGGGCTTCGATCGGGCCGGGCTGGCTGGGCGGCTTCGGGCGCTCGCCGCGCAGAACGTTCTGATCGGCGGCAGTTCCTGGAAGTACGAGGGCTGGCTCGGGCAAATCTACTCGCGCGAGCGCTATCTGGCGCGTGGCCGGTTCTCGGCGCGGCTGTTTCAAAGCGAGTGCCTGCGCGAATACGCCGAAACCTTCCCTACCGTCTGCGGCGACTTCGCGTTCTATCAGTTCCCCGCCGCGGAATTCTGGCGGAAACTGTTCGGCCAGACGCCCTCCCATTTCCAGTTCGCCTTCAAAGTGCCGGAACAAATCACCTGCAAAGTATTTCCGTCCCATCCGCGCTACGGCTCGCAGGGCGGCAGGGAGAACCCGGGGTTCCTCGACGCGGGCGCGCTCGATGAAATGTTTCTGCGTCCGCTGCTGCCGTACCGCGGGCAGACGGCGGTGCTGATCTTCGAGTTCGGCGCCTTCGGCCAGCGCAGTTTTGCCAGCGTCGACGATTTCCTTGGCCGCCTGGACCCGTTCCTGGCCGCGCTGCCGCCCGAGTTCCGATACGCGGTGGAGATCCGCAATCCCGAGTTCCTCTCCGCCGATTATTTCTCCTGCCTGCGCAGCCGCGGCGTGGCGCACGTGTACACCGCGTGGTCCCGGATGCCGGAACTGGGGCGCCAGTTGGCCCTTCCCGGTTCCGCCACCGCCGATTTTCTGGTGTGCCGCGCCCTGCTGCGGCGCGGCCGCCTGTACGAGGACGCGGTGGCTTCCTTCTCGCCTTACACCGAAGTGCGGGACCCCAACCCGGAAGCCAGAGAGTCGATGCGCGTCCTGATCGGCCGCGCCCGCGAAGAAAACAAGTTTCTGTTCCTGTTCGTCAACAACCGTCTGGAAGGCAACGCGCCGCTGACGATTCTCTCGTTGGTGGAATCGTAGGCAGCGGAAGGCGGTTCGCTGGGGGCTGTTAAGTAATGTAACATCGGCGCGGTTGATAACCTTAGTGAGTTACATATTGTAAGTGCCCGTCGCGTCTTTCGCCGAACCGCCAACGTCTTCCACTTGGTACTATAGAATTCTCCATGAACTTACAGTGGCTACAGATGCGCATTAGTGAGGAGCAGGACCGGCGCCAGCGCGAAGACCACATCCGGAAAAGGTTGCCAAGTGCGCTCGAAGAGTTGCATGCGAGCCTGACGGAGTGCCTGGAATCCTACACCGAAGCGTTCGGCTCGCGTGCGGCAAGCATCCAGTTCGGCTCCGGGCGCGTGCGCATCGAGATCCGCGACGAGGCGGACACCGGCCGGTGGGCGGAGCGGGCGGAAATCATCATCGCCAACGATCTTACGATCCCCGGTTTCCGGATCGACCGCGGGGGCGAGCCGTACCTGGTGGAAGTGGGAGTGCTGGCCGGCGACAAGCTCTTCTACCGGGACGGCGACGAATACATCACGATAGAAGAACTGACGCGACGCATTCTCGACCGCGCCCTGTTTCCGAAGCTGGTGGAATGAGGCAGCGGAGCTGGAGCCTGCCGAACATTGGCAGGCGATAGCGCCTGCCCCACACTTCGACAGCAAAGTGGGACACACGCTTTCGTCTGTCAACCCGTCAACCCTACTTGCCGGCTGAGTACTTGGCCCACTGGGCGGCGATGCCGGCTTCCTGCACATCGCCCTGGTGGAGGATTACCCGATAGCGGAAGCGCACCGATTGGCCCGGCGCCACCGTCAACGAGCCGTCCTTGGTTTTGTCGCCGGTGAAGGCCGCCAGCGCAAACGGGTTGGCCGCGAACAGGCCGTAGCCGCGCGCGTGCCAGCGCACCGGATGGCGGGGATTTTCGGGGTGGTCCAGAATCGCGATTCCCACCTTTTCGCCGTTTACTGCACCGGAGTAGTCGCACCAGTTGGAGGGCTTGCCCCACAGTTGCCGCTGGCCCGCCAGGCCGTCGGCGTTGGTGATGTGTCCGGTGCCGCCGGCTTCCTGTAACACCGGCCGCATGCGGACGCCGAACGCGCCATCCTTGGCGTCGCCGAAGGTTACGGCGTCCGCCGCCGCGGTCAGCGTGATGTCGAAATCGATGATGCGTAGCTTCGGGTCGGCATAGAACGTCATCCGCCGCGATTCCCTCAGCAGCTTGTGACCCGCCAGGTCGGTCCAGTCGAAAGTGGCGGCGATCACGCCCTGGTCTTTGCCGCTGCTCACTTCGTCCAGATTAGCGAGGACTATTTTGCCGCGATTGGGCGTGGTGTAGGTGGCTTCGTTATTCCAGAAATCGAGACCGTTGACTTTTTCGTGCGCGAACCACAGACCGCGTTGATGCGGGTGGTCGGGTTTGGCGATGGCGGCCTCTTCTTCGACCTTTTCCATCGGCCACATGCGCGTTACATAAGTGCCAGAGGGCGTGCGCAGCGGATGCAGATAGGGCTTGGTGACGGTGGCGCCGGCAACGAAGAATTCCGTGAACGGCCGCCCATCGACGATGATGCCGATCTTCTCCGCGCCTGGATAGATCTTCATGACGACGCCGGTTTTGTCCGGTCCCGAATCGGTTTTGACTTGCGCGGCCGCCGGCCAGGCCAGCGCTGCGGCGGCGAAAAGAAGCAGAGTGCGGTTGATCACCTTTTCATCTTACTCGGGTGAGAAAGGCAGCGCCTGCAAGCGGGCGTTGGCAGGCGAGGAACCTGCCCCACCTTCACACCTCGAAGCGGATCCCCTGCGCCAGAGGCAACTGGCCGGACCAGTTGATGGTGTTGGTCTGGCGGCGCATGTAAGCCTTCCAGGCGTCGCTGCCGGATTCGCGGCCGCCGCCGGTGTCCTTTTCGCCGCCGAAGGCGCCGCCGATTTCCGCGCCGCTGGTGCCGATGTTCACGTTGGCGATGCCGCAGTCGGAACCGCGATGACTCAGAAATGTTTCGGCGGCCACCAGGCTGTTGGTGAACAGAGCCGAGGAAAGGCCTTGCGGCACGCCATTGTGCCAGTGGATGGCTTCATCCAGACGATCGAACTCGACGAGATAGAGAATCGGCGCGAAGATCTCTTCCTGGAGAATCGGCATGTCGGGCCGGGCGCGCACCAGCGTGGGTTCGACGTAGCAGCCGTCCAGGCGTCTGCCGCCATACAGGATTTCGCCGCCTTGCTCGCGAATCCGGCGAATGCCATCCATCATGTCTTCCACCGCTCGGGCGTTCACCAGCGGTCCCATCAGCGTGGCTTCCTCGATGGGCGCGCCAATCTTCACCTGGCGGTATGCGCCCTCGAGCGCCTCGGTGATCCTGGACGCACTGCCGCGCTGCAGGAACAGGCGCCGCGTGGTGGTGCAGCGCTGGCCGGCCGTACCCACCGCGCCGAACAGCACCGCCCGCACGACCAGGCCGGGGTCTGCGTCATCCATCACGATGATGCCGTTGTTGCCGCCTAATTCGAGAATACTGCGGCCCAGCCGGTGCGCCACCACTTCGGAAATGTGCCGGCCCACTTCAGTCGAACCGGTGAAGCTCACCAGAGGGATGCGGCGGTCGCGGATCAGCATCTCACCCACGGACGAGCTCTTGCCGATTACCAGATTGAAAACGCCCTTCAAGCCGTGCCGGTCGAGCACGCGGTTGCAGATCTTTTGCACGGCGATGGCGGTCAGCGGTGTTTCAGACGACGGCCGCCAGAGCACGCAATCGCCGCACACGGCCGCAATCATGGCGTTCCAAGACCACACGGCCACGGGAAAATTGAAAGCGCTGATGACACCGACTATCCCGAGCGGGTGCCACTGTTCGTACATGCGATGGCCGGGCCGCTCGCTGTGCATGGTGAGGCCGTAGAGTTGGCGCGAAAGGCCGACCGCGAAATCGGCGATATCGATCATCTCCTGCACTTCGCCTAAGCCCTCGGCTAAAATCTTGCCCATTTCGAGCGTCACGAGCGCGCCCAGGTCCGCCTTGTGGGCACGCAACTCGTCGCCGATCTGGCGAACGATGCCGCCGCGTTGCGGAGCCGGGATCATCCGCCACTCGTCGAAGGCCGCGACGGCGCGCGCCATCACGGCTTCATAGTCGGCCGGACCGGCCATTTGCACCCTGGCCAGGGTCTCGCCGGTGGCGGGATTCAGAGATGCCAGTTCGCCGCCGCCTGGGTTGGCGATCCAGTCGCCCGAGCAGGCGCCGGAGTTCAGCGGCTCGAGGTGCAGACTGTCGAGAATTTCCGGAATAGCATGGCCAACGGTAAGCACGCCCCCATTTTAGTGCAGCGCGCCGACATGCGACGGGGAAGCCGGAATGGCGGTTCGCCGGCTTTCAAGACGATGCCAAAAACTCCGCCAGCGCCGCCTGCCACGGGCGCTGGGGCGGCAGTTTGGTGGTGAGCAGGATCGCTTTGGCGGGCCGCGTCGCCTTGCGCGGAAAATGCGTCGAGGGCACCGGCAGCACGGTGACCTTCCGCCCGGCGATGCGGAAGATCTCCAGGGCGAAGTCGAACCAGCTCACGCCGCCGCTGTTGGCCACATGATAAATCCCGTGCGGCGGCGGGGCATCGAGCAGATCGCGCGTGGCCGCCGCCAGGTCCGGCGCGTAAGTGATGCTGTTGATTTCGTCCGACACGGCCTGAATCGTGTCTCGCTTGGCGGAGAGGTCCAGCATGAGATCCACGAAGCTCTTCTTGGAGAGGTCGCTTTCGCCCTTCGGTCCGAACAATACGGCCGTCCGGACGATGTAGCACCGGCCGCCGGACTCGGCGATCAACTGCTCCCCGCGCTGCTTGGAGCGCCCGTAACTGGACAGCGGCGCCGGCAGATCGGCTTCTCCGTATTCGCCTTTGGCGCCGTCAAACACGTAGTTGGTGCTGTAATGAACCAGCGGCACGCCCAGTTCTCCGGTGAATTGCGCCAGTCTTCCGGGGAAGCCGGCATTCAGCGCCATGGCGGCTTCAGGCCTGTCTTCGGCGCCATCCACATCGTTGAACGCGACGCAGTTGATAACCGCATCGGGCGCTGGCCGCAAGCCTGCCACCTTGGCGCGCAGGGCGGGGAAGTCGAGCACATCGATATCTTCCCGGTCCCAGCCGGCGGCTTGCGGATACAACTTCACGAGCTGGCCGCCGAGCGTGCCCTTGGCGCCGAGAATGAGTACGCGTTGAATCGACATCGGAGTCCATTATTTTAGCCGAGGAGTTGACGATAATGGTAGATCGACTATGAAAACCTCTCGGATGTTGACAATCTTCTTCTTCACTTCGCTCGCCGCGATTTGTCAGCCGCGCCCAGGAACGCCCGGAAGACCTGGGGCGGAGCCCGTCCCGCCGGGCATCCGTACCGAGAAGAACCTCACGTTCGCCACGGTCGGCGCCCAGGACCTACGCCTCGATCTGTTCCTGCCGGACAAGCAGGATGGAAAGCTGCCGATTGTGGTTTGGATCTTCGGCGGAGCGTTCCGCCAAAACAACCGTTTGCAGCAGGAGGGCGGCGCCGCCTGGCTCGCCACCAAAGGGTACGCCGTGGCGGCCATCGAGTACCGGGTGAGTTCGGAAGCTCTCTTCCCGGCGCAGATCGAGGACTGCAAGGCAGCCGTGCGCTGGCTTCGCGCCAACGCCGCGAAGTACGGTCTCGATTCGGCGCGTGTCGGCGCCTGGGGCGAGTCCTCGGGCGGCCACCTGGCGTCGATGCTCGGCGTTACGGGCGGTGTCAAGGACCTGGAGGGCGGCTCCGGCAACCTCGACCAGGCCAGCCGTGTAGTGGCTGTCGTGGACTTCTTCGGTCCCACGGATTTTCTGCAGATGGACAAAGCGGCTCTGCCCGGAGGAATGAAGCACGATCCGCCCGATTCACCCGAGTCGCTCGTGATCGGCGGCCCGATTCAGGAGAACCGGGAGAAGGTCGCCCGCGCGAATCCGATCACTTATGTCACCAAAGACTGCCCGCCGTTCCTCATCGTTCACGGGGATCGCGATCCGCTGGTGCCATGCAACCAGAGCGAACTCCTGTTCGAGGCATTGAAGAAGGCCGGCGTGAACGCATCGTTCTACAAGATCGTCTCCGCCGGGCATGGCGGGCCGCAGTTCCATACGCCGGTCACCCAGGCGATGGTGCTCGCCTTTTTCGACGAGCACTTGAAGTGACGCTCCGCTATAGCTCGACGCGCCCGGCGCCCTACCAGCGCTGGTGCACCAGCGGGCGAATCTTCGCATCGTAGAGCGAGCGAATGGCGGTCATGTCCGCGTCGGCCAGCGGCGGCAGATCCGAAGCTGCACAATTCTCCGCCACCTGGGCCGGACGCTTGCCGCCGGGGATAACGCAGGAAACCGCATCGTTCATCAGAATCCAGCGCAAAGAAAAGGGGGCCATGCCGACGCCGGCCGGCAGCAGGCGCCGGATCTCCTCCACCGCTTCGAGTGCCACCTCGTAATCCACGCCGGAGAACGTCTCGCCCACGTCGAAGGCTTCGCCGTGACGGTTGAAATTGCGATGATCGTCGGCGGCGAACCGGGAGTTCCGCGAGAGCTTGCCGCTGAGGATCCCGCTGGCAAGGGGAACGCGGGCCAGAATGCCGACGCCGCGCCGGCGGGCCTCGGGAAATAACAATTCCGCGGGCCGCTGGCGAAAACAGTTAAAGATGATCTGCACCGTCTCGACGTTCGGAAACTCGATGGCCTTCAGCGCCTCCTCCACTCGCTCCACGCTCACACCGTAGTGGCGGATCTTTCCCGCTTCGGCAAGGTCGTCCAGCGCGCCGAAAACTTCAGGCCGGTAGTAGACCTCGGTGGGCGGGCAGTGGAGTTGCACCAGGTCGAGACAATCGGTGGCCAGGTTGCGCAGGCTGTCTTCCACGAAACCCGCCAGGTTCTGCGCGTTATAGCCGTCTGCCGTATGCGGTGAAAGACGCCGCCCGGCCTTGGTGGCTACCACGATCTGCTCGCGCCGTTCGCGCTTCAATCGCGCGACCAGCCGTTCGCTGCGGCCATCGCCGTAAACATCCGCCGTATCTATGAAATTAACCCCGCAGTCGACGGCCTGGTGCAGCGCGGCCAGCGATTCCTCATCGCTGACGTGCCCCCACGAGCCGCCAATCGCCCAGGCGCCAAAGCTCACTTCCGAGACCTGCCAGCCGGTCCGTCCCAACGCGCGATATCGCATATTTTCAATTATGCATGCCGCGAGCACCGCCGGGGGCACAGTGGGGCAGGCGCTTCGCCTGCCGACTCATGATTTTCTGTTGCAGGCCGCTTCCATGCTGGCATCCGGAACTCGCCGGACCGACTTTTCGTTTGTGGACTCAACGGCTGCGGTTGGCAGGCGAGATCCGCTTCGGACCCGAAATCTGGAGCGCCTACCCCACTGCCCAAAAAGTGCGTTGGGAGAGCGTTACATTTCAACACTCTCCCAACGCGAAGCGACTCGAATCTGCGTAACTACACAAGTGATCGGACGATTCCACGAGCGACTTTAGTTGGTGTTCAAGAAAAAGGCGTTCTTGCGTTGCGCGAGCTTATGTCCAGCCGGATGGTTGCCGATATATCCAGGTGACGCCCTACGGCAGTGTGAAACGTAACGAGCCGAAAACCATGTTGGCGTACGCCGTGTGGGGAGTTCCGGGCGCAACGTACCAGGGCGCCCGCGTCAGATAGGAGTATTGTGTGATGATCTGAAGCGCGCCGTATCTCGGGTTCTTCCAGAAGGTGTAGTAGTAGCCGAACATCGGCTCTTGAAACTGCCGGTTGGCCGAGGATGAACCCGGGAAGCCGAATCCCAAGTAATTGCCCGGCGAAACCACCGTGTAGTTCCGGTCGAAATACGCGCCGCCGTAATAAGCGAAGAACTGCGATTTGGCCGTGGGCGCGTACTCGAAGCCGGCGATGCCCGACATGGAATGCACCGGCGAGATGGAGCCGTTGGGGCCGACAACTATGTCGGGACCAAGCCCCACCAGGAGACGCCCGCCGCCGCTCGAGTAAAACGAGGTGGCGATCAGGCGGAAATTCTTGGCCACTTCGAGGACCGTGTTGAACGATCCGGCCAAGCCTTGAGCGCCGAAGTAGGTTCCCTGTGAAGGTGAGACCCGGAACTGCCGCGAAAGGCCGGCCAGTTCGAAGTGCAGCGCCTTGCCGGAAACCTGCGTGTCGTAAGCGACTTTGGCGACCAGGTCCGGCCGCACGTTGGGCGCGGTGGGAACGCTACCGTTGTCCACTTGCGTGGCGGCAAACGCGGGCAGTGTGACTGCGGTGGTGACATACTGTTCGGGGTTCTCAATCGAACCGGCGATCGACCAGTGCTGGTCGGGATGATAGGTGACCCGGAACTGCCCTGGCCGTCCCCACACCAGCCCCGTCAGGTAGTTGGAATCCTCACCGAGGCCGACGAATACATCCCTCGAAACCGGCGAGACGCCCACGCGGTTGGGCGTGATGAGCGTCCAGGTCTGGCCGCCCAACACCTCCCACTTTCCCTGCTGCACACTCGCCCAGAAATGACGCATGCGGAAGGTGCCGCTGTTGCTGGTGACATACAGGCTGGTCGGCTGGTTGCCGTAGAAATCACCCTCGACATAGCCGGTGACCGCCATGCGCTTGGTGGGGTTGTCCGTGATGGTCAGGGTAAGCCGCGAGTTGGCGGCGCTGGAGCGAAACTCTTCCATCCTGCCCGCGACGGTGTTACTGAACGGAACGGCAGCGAAGGAAGTCGCGACGCCGCTCCCGATGTCGTTGGATCGCCAAACCGTGGAGAAGTCCATGAAACCGCCCGGGGCGAAATCCGCGCCGCCGATGTGGAAGGCAAGCGGCGAGAACGGGCGCCCCTTGTTGTCGAGTTCGACGGCGGGTGGGGCCTGTTGAACGGGCAGCGCCACCGCGGAGGGCGTTGGAGCGGCTACCGGCGCGCTCTGCGCGGCCACCAGATGGTCCAGCAACTTCTGCTGGGAATCGATTGCCTTCTGCGCCGATTCCAGTGCCTTCTGCGCGGTTTCGAGCGCTTGCCGCTGTTCGTCGAGTTGCTTCTGTTGGGCCGCAATCTGTTCGCGCAGCTTTGCCATGTCGTCCGTCTGGGCAGAGCCCTGTGCCAGACACGAGACGGGGAGCAGCAATGCCAGCGGCAAGAAAAAGCCGACGATCCTAATGAGCTTCATGTATTTCTCCTGGGGCTCGTGCGTGAGCCGGACCCGATTCGGCGAACCAGGGCTCCATCGGGTACAAGTGAATAGATTAACATCATCAGACCCTTTTATCTTGGACGGGTGGATGGTCGACGCTCAGCCGGAAGCGGGTTGGCCCCGGGGTCAGGTTATCGACAGTGGCGAAACGACGTACTTAGGGCCTGTCTAGAAATAACAGTTTCATATAAAAATGTTTTGGCGTACACTTGAGTAAGTGAACGCCGAGCCGGGAATCAAACTACGCTTCGATGCCCTGAGTCCTTTGGTGGACGAG
>Ga0181518_10003128_pt1 | contig 15499 bp, 23 predicted proteins | sample PEATcosm2014_Bin_28_FD_119751 | JGI IMG/M metagenome (GOLD analysis project Ga0181518, IMG submission 119751) | Peatland microbial communities from MTU Mesocosm Facility, Houghton, MI, USA - PEATcosm2014_Bin01_60_metaG | ecosystem: Environmental > Terrestrial > Soil > Wetlands > Peat | place... | reverse complement strand
GGCTGGCGCATATTCGCGAGAGTTCGGTAACCGCCGAGGAGCAGATCGTCGCGGTGGCCCGGGCATCTTCTACTCGGCCGATCACAGCCGCCCAATGGCATTTCAGACTGCCGGTCCGCCGCGCCAATGCAGCACCCGTGGCCCATCGCTCTCGGGAGCAAGTCTCAACCCTTGCCAATGCGACGCAACTGGAGCGTCTGCGTAGCCCTCGATCGATGGGCGAATCCGCTGCGCTATGGCGCCGCTGACCGCTGACGCGATCTGCCAGCGTCAGGGTCGCCTGGGCGGCGGTCGCGCGCAACGGGGTCCGTCCTGACGGAATACAGGCTACGTTCCCGGGTTGGTCGTCGTCGTCAGCCGGGGTCGTGGATGAATCTGAGCGTTCGCTGTGCGGCTCTCTGAACGGCGATGACGAAGCACACCCTTCCCGGGCTGCGCACCGGGAAGGGCGCGCTGGTGTACTTCATCGCGATTGGGTCCATGTAGCGACAGTCTTCGTCGGCGCGGACCTCGACGACGCGGCCCTGGATCGCGGCCATTCGGTAGGGTTGGCCATCTCGTTGACCGAGAGAGCGACGCGGGGGTCGCGGCGAATGTCCCTGGCCTTCCATGTCGTGTCTCCGGTGCAGATCAAGATGTGGTCCGCTTCCAAGCCCGCCCACACACCACCCAGTTGCGCGGCAAACAGTCAGCTCGCAGCGTGGCGAGATGGACATAGTTGGGGGCATTGAGCAGGGCACGAACGTCGTCGGGAATCGGGATGGCCACGGCGGCTCCTTCGGTCGACTCTCTATCACAGGGAATCGCCAATAGGGGCGTGGTTACTGGGCGTTGGGCATATGACACATGGGCGCCTCTGAAGTAGATCTCGCGGCGTTCGGGGAAGTGAGCGAGCAGCTTGTCAAGGAAGTCCATGATGCGTAGCTCGCCACAGGTGCCTTGGTCCCTTGAAAGATGTCGAAGACCAGCGTGCCGTCGGCGCGCGGCCCAATGCCGACCCATCGCCCAAGGACGCTTTCGAACGGGGATTGAAGGCGCCAAAGTCGAGTCAGTTCATAGATTTTGTGCTGGCTGTCATTCGGGATGCGAGCTCGGGCGAAAGTGGCTCAGGCGATCCGTGATCACACTGTCGGCGACGGTCGCGCTTTGCGAGTAACCGGCTACGGCCGTGACGAATATCCGCTGGCTCAACATGCACACCGTCAGCGCTGTCGTGGCGCGTACCGATGCTGTCCGCCGGCATTCGCGGAGCAATGCGATCTCGCCGAACCCGTCCCTGGGGCCGAGCGTGCGAATCGTTTGCCCGTCGCCGACCACGCTCGCCTGCCCTCGTTCGATCACATAGAACTCCTGTGCGTCGTCTCCCTGCTCGAACACCGTCCCCCCGGCCGGTAGCTCCGTTCGCCTCAACCCCGCTGCGAGGTGCTCGATCGTGACCACGGGCAGGCGTTGCAGCATCGGGACACGCTGCAGCAGGTCGATGTCGGCGTCCCGGACACGCACCCGGCGGTCGAGCGCGTGCAGCGCCCGCCAGCCCCCGAGCACGCCGACAGGGGTGATGCATCCAACGATCACCAGAGCGGGATGAATTCCAAACGCATCGATCAGCCCAGAAGCAAGCACTGCCCCGGCGGCGACCCCGAGCGTGATGATGCCCTCAAACGCCCCGAACACACGCGCGAGCACGTCGTCGTCGGAGAGACGAGCGAGAAGTGTGAACACTCCGACGTCGACTAGCGCGTTGCCGACGCCGACGAGCGCGAGCATCACGATCGCCACCGACAAAATGCGACGCCACGCCAATCACCACAAGCGGCGCTCCCCAAAGTGCGACGCCGATCCCGAACCATCGCGCCAGGCCACCGCGACCGACCAGCAGCGCAGCCGACAGCGAGCCGACGACGGCGCCCGCGCCGACCGCCGCGGTTAGCACCCCCACCCCTGCCGAGCCGCCGCCGAGCACGTTGATCGCCAGCACAACCGTGAACACCGTCAAGGCACGCGCGTAAGCGTCTGCAACGTGGCGAGCCCGGTCAAGAGGGTCAACGCACCGTCCTCTGCGATCGCTCGCACACCCTCGAACGCTTGGCGCAATGATCTCGTGCCGGCAGTTCCCGACAGCCGCGGGGGTGCTTCATAGTCCACACCCACGATCAGCGCGGCTGCCAGTGCCGACGCGGCGGCCGCCGCGATAAAAACCGCCGACGGACCGATCACCTTGAGCAGCACTGCCGCCGAAAGTGGGCCGACCAGCGTAGCGGTTGAGTCAAGCAGTCCGCGTACCACGTTCGCGCTTGTGAGCTCCGCTGGCGTCTGGCACAACGTGGGCAGCAGTGCCGAGTGAGCCGGCCGAAACAGCGTCTGAGCCACGGTGGCAACAACAAACGTCGCATACACGAGCGTGATGGGGCCATTCGCCATGATGATCGCGGCAGCGATACCAAGCGCCAGCGCCCGCACGACGCCGACCCAGACAAGAACCAGCTCGCGGCGTGATCGATCAGCGATCATCGCCGCGAACGGCGCCACGACCGCCGCGGGAATCATCCGCGCAACACCGACAAGCCCGACCGCGGTAGCTCCACCATCACGATAAGCGACAACCCCGATACCAACCGTCGCCGCCCACTCGCCTGCCCAGATAGCACCAAACGAAGCCTGCGCGCGCCTCAGATTCGAATTGCGGAGATTGACCCCGCACGCCGCAACAGAGTCCACGATCGGCCCTCGCACCCGAAAGAGCATGAAGCGATTATCCAGATCAGCAGGCGCTCGCGGCTGGCTGCGGCGCCGAGCTCTCACTCACGGGCCAGCGCTGATGCGGCGGGGAGCGACTCGAGCGTCGCGGTCGCTTCGGTCAGGGAGCGGCCTGGGTCGCCGCTTCGGTCTTGGTTGATCAGCCAGGCGGCGAGGTCGGTTTGAGCGAGCCAGTAGGGTTAGCCGAACGACCGGAACCCACGAGATCCCGGCGCTCAGGTCCGCCTGGACGACGTCGTGGTCGCCGTCGGCGGGGGCGGCGAATGCGCGAGCGTCTCAATGGCGATCCGGTCGGAACCGATTCTGTCTCACTTGGCGTGACGCGCACAATCGTGGCGGCCGGTTCGGTCAGGGTGCGCTTGTGCGGATCGACGCCGGCCAATTGACCGCATGATCGGACTTGCCCAACACGTGCGACGGTCCAGGACCGCGCCGGGCTTGACACCCCAGGTTGACCGGACACTCGTTTCGTGCGTGCGAGCGTCCGCGTGGTGCCCTGGCCGGGTGGCTGTCCAGCTTGTCGTGGTGTCCGAGAGCGCGACGGTCTCTCGTCTCACGGATTGACGGCGAAACCGAGCACTGCGCGAGGTGACGCCGGCGTTCCCCGCTCGCGGTTGTCGGCCGGTCCGTCGGGGTCGATCGAGATGACGACCTCGAACAGGCAGCAGCGCCGGACGCAATTCTCGGCTCTGGATGTTCGCGGCCCAAGCGACTGGCACCTTTCGGGCGCGGGCCGTGACACTGCCATTCACACAACGGCTGCCAGTCGACCCAGCGTTGCGTCGGTCCGCTCGACCCACGGCGTCGCGCCGAGCTGCGTGAACAGGGAACGAGCCTTCTGCAGGACCGCGGTGGCTTCACCGTTGCGACCGAGCGCGATCAGGACGATGCCATCGTCGAGCAGGGCACGGGCGTGCGCGAATGGGTTGCCCGCGTCACGGAGCGTCTTGGCTGCCTGCGCCAACGCCGTCTCCGCTTCCGCGAGATCGCCGCGGGCGTGCAAGAGGCCGCGGGCGCGCTGGAGCTAGGCTTGCGTCGCCGGATACGCCATGACCGAACCGGTGAGTAACTCGTCGAGCACGGCGGAGTATTCCTGATCCTCGAGCAGCACGTCAAGGACTTCGCCGATGTAGTAGACCTGGGTAAGAGCGCCGACCTTGACCAGCTCCGGTGCGGCTTCGGCCAAGGATTGTGCAGCTTGCTCGAGCTGTCCAAGGGCCTGTTGCGCGACGCCCCTGGCGATGCTCTGGAGGACCGCCGGCTCTTGCCACTCGGAGTCCTCCGAGGGGTGGGTGAGCCATGCATCCAGTCCGGATTGCTCGCCACGGGCGGCGAGGATCAGCGGTGGGAAGACGTCGGCCAGACGGACGATTCCGGTCTCGCCTGCGCTCAGCGTCTGCTCCCGCAGGGCAAGCGCTTCGTTCCATTCGCCGCAGTAGGCGTGGACGCCGATCCGTTGGGCGAGGAGGTCTCGCTCCCAAGGGCGATTGCCACGCTCGCGAGCCAGCCGCAGGCCGCGCTCGAGGAGCCCCGATTCCTCGGGATGTCCGGTGATGAGATGGAGGCTCGTGCACGAGACCCGGGACGACTTGCTCGCGTACGCGATGCGCAGGGTAGCCAGCCAGGAGATGCCGCGGACGTGCTCTCAGAGACCTACCTGATCGCGTGGCGCAAGCTCGAGCAGGTCCCGCCGGGTGACAGCGCCCGGCTGTGGCTATTCGGAGTCGCCGCCAACGTGATGCGCCGCGGCGCCCAGCGCCAGCGATCGAGCCAGGCGCTGATCGAGCGGCTCGCCAACGAGCCACAGGACGATGCACAAGCCGAACCGGTCGGACGCGAGGACCGCACGGTCCGAGCGCAGCGCGCCGGGCTGGCAGGCTTACCGGCGCGCGACCGAGAGATCCTGACGCTAACCGCTTGGGAGGGTCTCACCCCCAAGCAGATCGGCGCGGTGACCGGCATGCCGACCAACGTCGTCCGTGTGCGTCTGCACCGAGCACGAGCCCGACTCAAACGCCGACTCACCGAGACCCAGCCGAGCGCACCCGACACCGACCCCTCAACCCTGACCGCACGAGGTTGGTAAGTTCATAGCCCACAGGGTTATGTACAGCAAAACGGACGGGTGTGCCCGAGGGGGAACGACCGACGGTCAAATCAGCGAGTGTCGCGAGGACCGCATGAACCTGAGGATTGGCCGATCGGACGCCGCGCACCGTCCTGCCTAGCGCGCCGGCGACCTCGTCGTGGCGGACCTCCGCACATCAATCAGATTGGCAGGACTCGGGCTCCCGTCCGCAGAACGTCGACGAGCACCGTCATGTCGGTCGGATCACTCGTCACGATGGTGTCGCTCGGTCCGGCGAGCAGCGCAACTGCCGCATGGGCGATGTCGCTTGCCCGAGCGCGGCCCAGCAACACTCCGGAATCACGCGCGGCTGCTGGATCGAGCGGCCGCTCGATCACGCCCGCGAGCGCTCGGGCCAATCGTGCCTGACGCGCGGGGTCACGCCATGCCTCGCTGACGCACGCACAAGACGTGACGACGTCGAGCTGGTCGCGAGCTGCCGCGTGCAGCAGTGCCCCGACCCGCCGGTCTCCGCGATCGATCGCGATCAGCGCGCCGGTATCGAAGACGATGGCAGCCATCGGCGAGCCTCGTCAAGCTCCTCGGCGCTGTACGGGCCGCCGGACTCATTGGCGATCTCCTGCGCGACGCCGAGCAACGCCTCAGCACGCAAGCGCGACGACGCCGCTTCGGCCAACCATCCCGACACGCCCGCCTCTCCCGCGGACGCGCGAACTCGCTCGTAGAGCTCATCATCGAGGCTGACACTGATCTTGGCCATCCGCATATGGTAGCACCGCCGGTATGACCATAGTGATCGCGGGTGTGTCCACGTGCGGAGCGGATCGACCACCGCGCATTCCGGAGCGCTCGATCAGGACGCTCCGGAACGGACGCGCCGACGTCTCAGTCCCAACGGCGAGCGCACGTCCTCGACTGGAGCTGGTTTCGCTCAGACCAGCGGTAGCGGGGCCGCCAGCCGAGCACCGTCTCTGCGACTGAGCAGTCAAACAACGCCCGCCACAGATCCACGGTATAGCGCTCCGTGTCGCGCACGGGGACGTCCGGAGCCAGCCGGACTGCGAGCTCGAGGCTGGGAGCGCTCGCCGAAGTATCCGCGGAGCACAACAGCGCTCGATGGTGCGCGGACAGCAGTACGTCGAGTGCGCGCTGGACCGCTGCGGCGACGTCACGCACGTCGACGAAGGCACCGTACTCCCGACACGGCTCCCATTCCGACGTCGGGTACGCGCCGCGCAGCTGCTCGACCCGCGCGTAGACCTCGGGGCCCCAGATCCCAACCGGGCGCAGGGAGACGGTCGCGATCCCCGTCCGCGCGGTTGCGCCCTCGCACAGATCCTCGGCGACGCGCTTAGGTTAGGGTTAGAACAGATCTGCGCGTACCCGCGTCGGCGATGGCGCGGATCGGTCGCGATGCTGAAGACATGCCCGTGAACCCCGCTCAGCCCTCGCGGACCAGGTGCCCGGGCATCGCAAATGCCGCATGCCGCGCTGACGACGCCCGAACTCGCGTCGTCGACCACGAAGGCGGCGAAGATTGTGGCGGTCGAGCCGATCGCGGAACCACGCCTCGGCCGCGATCCGCCAATCGGCGTTCTTGTCCCCGGCCGGGAGGTCGATGGCGTCAAACATGACGGTGCGAAGGCGCACAAGCGCCGGGGCATCGTCGACACCCGCGCGTCGCGCTGGCGCTCCTCTCAAGCCTTCACCGCTGGCCAGGGCGTGGATGACGCCGCGACGGCGCCGTGGCATGCTTCGCGTCCTCCTTCGGATGCGCGTTCATACTTCCGGCCCAGATGAGCACGGTGGCCGTTCGCTCGGCTCGGCTTGACGACGTCGATCAGCTCGCTCGCCTGTTCGACCAGCTGGGCCACCCACAGACCCAAGACGCCTTACGCCGCGCACTGGAGAACATGCTCGTTGAACCTCGAGCCGATGTGTTGGTTGTCGAACACGATGGGGCGCTCGTAGGTGCCGCGACCTACTTCTTCGTGCCAGTGGCGCACGACAGCCGCCCCTGGTGCAGGATCACGACCCTTGTCGTCGACGAGGCGCACCGTGGCCACGGCATCGGCCAGATGCTCGTGGAAGCGGCGGAAACAGCCGCCCAGAGCGCAGGGTGCTCTCGCATCGAAGCCACCAGCGCGCTCCATCGGACCGGCGCACACCGGTTCTACGGAAGGATCGGTTACGGCCGAACGTCACCGCACTTCCTCAAGCGGCTGTAGCTCCCGCTCGGCCGAGGCCAGATCCTGTCATTCGGCTCAGAGATGTTCGGGCCTCGCGACGCCCCTCTGAGCTTTCACGAGCGTCCTGCGCTGACCCGCGATGGCCTGGTGCTCCCCGCCAATGTGCTGGAAGTCGTTGAAGCCCAGGTGATCGGCATCGCTCGGCATCGAAGCCGGCTGGTGGCCAGCGGCCAGCACCTCAAGCGTGGTGTGCTGCTGCACGGCCCCCCCGGGACGGGCAAGACACATACGCTGCGCTACCTGATGAGCCGCCTGACCGACGCCACCGTCGTCATGTTGTCCGGCAACGCGCTGCAGTTCATCGCCCCGGCGGTCTCGATCGCACGGGCGCTGCAGCCAGCGCTTGTAATCGTCGAGGACGTCGACCTGATCGCCGAGCAACGCGGCATGCACCCCGGCCAACATCCCCTCCTGTTTCAGCTGCTCAACGAGATCGACGGACTGGGAGAGGACGCCGACGTGACCTTCCTACTGACCACCAACCGAGCGGACCTGCTCGAACCCGCACTGGCCCAGCGACCCGGACGAGTAGACCAGGCGGTGGAGCTTCCGCTGCCCGACGCCGAAGGCCGACGCCGGCTACTGGCCCTGTATCGAGGCAGTCTCGACCTCGAGCTCGTCGATATCGAGCCGATCGTGGCCAAAACGGAAGGCGTAACAGCGTCGTTCTTCAAGGAGCTGCTCCGCCGCGCCGCCTTGCTCAGCGCCGAGCGAGCAGGTGCAGACGGACAAGGTGCCCTAGCGGTCGGCGACGCGGAACTCCAAGCCGCCCTTGACCAGTTGCTCGCCCAGGGCAACCAACTCACGCGAGTTCTGCTCGGCGCCAGCCGCGACGACGATCCACCGGATCCATAGCACCGCTCGTCAGGCATGCGCGAGCCGGCGAGGCGCCTGCCGGCACGCCTCTCTGCCGTCCGGCCAGTCGGCCATGTGAGACTCCTCGGCGACGGCGGATTCCCTCGAGCGCCGAGCGTGCGCGGAGGCTCGGATGCCGATCCCGGCGCGAACGCTTGAGCCAGCCACCGGACCCGCGTCGGTCGAGCAATCCGGATGCTTGCTACGGCCGCGTAGGTTCCTGACTCCGACACGCGGAGATCGATTTCGGCAGCAATGCTGCTAATCTGACTGCAATAAGCGTGGCTATAACTGTTCGAGATGTGCCCGACGAAGTTCGCGACGAGTCTCGCGTCGCGTGCTGCCCGCGCTGGCAAGTCCCTCCAGGAATGTCTCCGCGGCATGCTGATCGACTCCGCCGCCGGCCCGCCAGTTGGCGACGTGATCGCTCGCGCTCGCGCGCGTGTCGCCGCTACCGGAGCACGCGTGGACGCGGACGCGATCCTCGCCGCGCGGGACGCTGACCGACGGTGACCCGCCGCGTCGTCTGCGACGCCTCCGCCCTCACGGCCCTTGTGATCGATGGCGGCCCCGACGGCCTTTGGGTCACTGCATCTCTGACCGAGGACCTCACCGCACCGAGCCTAGCCTCGTCGACTTCGAAACGGCGAACATCATCCGCCGCCACGAACTGGCAGGCCTCATCGGCGCGGACCAGGCCGAGCCAAGCGCACGCCGACCTGCTGGACCTCGCCAGCGAACACTGGCCTTATGAGCTCCTGGCCAAGTGGGCATGGAAACTTCGCCTCAACCTGTCCATCTACGACGCCAGCTACGTCGCGCTCGCCGAACTCCTCGACGCGGAACCCGTCACACTCGACCGCCGCATCGCCCGGGCACCCGTTAGGGCGAGCACCGAGAATTGCTCCGCGGCTTGGCTTGCCAAGGCCTCGATGAGTCGAGCGCTCGCGCCTTGGCCGCGAGCGCCCTCGGCGAGTGCGATCGTCATCTCCGGGATCGCCGAACCGGCGGCCATCACGAGCATCGAAGGCTCGTGCAGATGCCAGATGCCACCAAACGGCCCCGATTGGCTTCTCGGCGTGATCGACCGCGATCACAGCAGCTGCCGGCACGGCGGCAAGCAGGCGAACACCTCGGGCGCGTTCCCCTCGGGCAGCGGACGGTCCTCAGGCGTGCAGGGCGAGACCCACTGCTTCCTAAGCCAGCGCGCTTTCGGCTCCCAGGGTGTCCAGCCTGGCGAATGACCGGCGCTGAAGACGACGGACGAGCAACCATCGATGCCTAGGTCAAGACTGTTGCTTCGGGCTAAATCCCACAGCCGGCGCGTCTGCGGGGGATCGACAATCGGACGCTTCCAAGCGTGCCGCTGGGCGCGCCGGGACCGCCTTCGAGCTCGTCGCAGAGCCTAATGACAAACGAGCAGTGTGTGGGCCGGTCGAAGGCCGACAGCCGGCTGGTGTCGACGTCGAGGTCCTCGCGGTCGACGATCCGCGCCGCGGCGCGCATCGGCTAAGCGGGGAACATCGTCAGTCGCGCCGAAGGCTTCGTGGTCGCGGGTTGGCTCTAGGATCCGGCCGTGGATGTGATGTCGCTTGCCAGCCGATCGCGGTCAGTCCTAGGTCTGCTGATCGGCTCTCACACGCGGATCTACCGCGTCACCAGCGGCCTGATTGGTCACCGGTTCCCGGGCGCGCCGCCTATGCTGCTGCTCGACCATGTCGGCGCGAAGAGCGGCATCAAGCGCACGACCCCGCTTGTGTACGTCGAGGATGATCACGACGTCGTGATCGTCGCGTCCAAGGGTGGTCATCCCCGGAACCCGGCGTGGTATCACAATCTGCGCGCCCACCCGGACACGATGGTGCAGATCGGCGCCGGGCGCCGTGCCGTCCACGCACGCGTCGCGACGCCCGAGGAGCGTGAGCGACTTTGGCCAAGCGTCGTGGCGACATACTCCGGCTATCGCGCATACCAGCAGCGCACCCGCCGGGAGATCCCCCTCATGATCCTCGAGCCGCGCCACGCGCCGTCCGCGCCCTGAGCTGACCACACGACGAACCTGAGGCAACGCGCGAGCAGCAGACGCCCGACGCGGACGGCACCGGTCGACTCCTGACAGGGCAGCTTGGCTTGGCTTTGCGCGACCAGCGGGAGCGTCCGGCCCGGGCCGGTTGGACGCTCGCGATACGCGGAACTGAGCAGCAGAGCAGACGCCAGGTCGTGTCGCTGAAGCATCGACCGGCCGGCGCGCTGGAATCGTCCGAAGAGGTCTCCTGCCAAGCCAGGAGACCCGCCGGGCGTCCCAGCTCAAGCCCGTAGGCCTCCGAGGCGAGCCTGCCCGTCGGCTCGGCTGAACGGCGATGGCGCGGGCGATCGGCATCAACCGGCCCGGAGGGCCGGAGGTCTTGGAGGTGATTGATCGCCCGGTGCGCGAGTCCGCCGACGGGGAGATCCGGATTGCTGTGCGGTCGGCGGCGGTCAACCCACCGACATCGGGCTGCGCCAGCCGGGGCGGCGGCGAGCTTCCCCCGCCGTGGACGCCGGGGATGGATGCCGCGGGCGTCATCGAGTCGGTGGGCCCGGGCGTGGATCGCCTGGCCGCCGGCGACGAGGTGATGGCCGCGGTCTCGCCGCGGCGCCCCGAGGGGGGCGCACAGGCGCAACTGCTCGCCGTCCCGGCCGCCTCGGTAGCGGGCGACACGATGGCGGTGAGCGGCGGGGCAGGGCTGCTCGGGTCCTACGTGATCGGGCTGGCGCGCGAGCGCGGGCTGCGGGTGATCGCCGATGCCAAAGCGGAGGACGAGGAGCTGGTCCGCGGGCTCGGCGCCGACATCGTGATCCCGCGCTCAGACGATTTCGCGCGCGCGGTTCGCACCGTCGTCCCCGAGGGGGTGGCGGCGGTGTACGACACCGCGCTGCTGAACCGCGCCGCGTGTGGCGCGGTCCGCGATGGCGGCGGACTGGCCGTCGTCCGCGGCTGGGACGGCGGTGAGCCCGAGCGCAGCATCACGATCGTGACCGTTATGGTCGCCAAGGTGCTGCAGCGCACCGACTGGCTGGAGCATCTGCGCGCGCTGGCATCGGATCGACGCCTGGCGCTTCGGGTGGCCGGGACCTACGCCCCCGAGCGGGCCGCCGAGGCCCACCGGGCGATGGAGGCAGGCGGCCTACGGGGCCGGGCGCTGATCGTCTTCTGAGATCAGGACGGTCGGCTGTGCGGTGAGAACGATCGTCCCAGACCCCTTGAAGCAGCGGCCGACGCCTCGCAGTCGGCGCTGCGCGACATCAGGCCTGTCGGCGTCGCAGAAGTCCAACGACCAGCGGACGGTCGCGCGGGCCGCTTTGGGTCCGATGCCGGTCGCGGAAGGCCGTCTCAAATCCCGACGAACGATCTCTGCGACAGCTCTCAGAGCCGATTGGTGCGCAACCCTGCGGCCAGCTCACGACGTAGGCTCTGGACCGCCCGGTCGGCTCCCGTACCGAGCCCTGACTCTTCGCTGCCCGCTGGACCTGCCGCCGCCCCAGCCGACCGCATCACGACGCCTTGACGACGCTCACCTGTGTCCACTGTGACGTCCCCAGGATCCGCGGGGGCGTCGGGTCGATGGTGGACCGCACAAGCCCCGTCGTCAGCGCAGCGTGCGTGGCGGTCGGCCACCGCCGTGAGCACCGCCTGTCGCGTCGCAGCGCGTGGGGCGGCGCGCCGGGGCAGCGACGTGCTCGCTCCTGGCATCTCGACCGAGTCCAACGCGTCGAGCGCGGCCCGCAACCGCTCGGCCTCTTCTGACAACTCCTCGAGCCGCTGCTCGATGCTGACCTGTAGCTCGTTTTTGCTCACGACCACGGCAGCCTACCGGCCGACGAGGTCGGCCCCGCGAAGCAGTTAGCGAGGTTGCGTTGAATGTGGCGGAGAGTTTCTCCAGAGGGTAGGCAGACCAACGTCAAGTGCAACACGCCGACATGAGACCCGGGCGGCGTCTGGCTTGGGGCGGCGTCGGTGGGACACCCCGAGCAGCGGAGCTGGAGCCCGGGAGGTGCGGACGCTGACCGTCGAGCAGATTGCGCTCGTGCCCGATCCGCAGGCGGGCTGGCCCAGCGCCGGGGGCGCGAGGCGCGCAGTGCGGGCCAGCCCGCTGGCCGCCTCTGGCCCGGCGATGCTGGTCCGTCGCAAGCTGTTTGCGGCGGGCGGCGCCGGAACCGCCTTCGCGCTCGCGGCCCACGTTCCATCCGCAGTCAGTGCGGTGATCGATGAGCACTATGGCGGCGAGCCGCGACATGCGTTTTGAACGTGTTTCCCCCGCCTCCGCCACAGGGCTCCTGCACGCTGGTGTGGGCTCACTGCGGCGGCTGTGCCGGCGGGGCCAAGCAGGAGGTCCGGGTCTACTTCAAGCCGATCGCAAGCCACGGCTGTCACCGTTGTGGCGCCGGCTATCATAATCACTCGCCCTATCCACCGCGACGCAGCAGGTGAAGCGGACCGTGCAGGCCAACGCGCGGCGGCTCGGCACCGATCCCGATCGGCTGTCCTTGCCGGCGACTCGGCGGGCGCCCAGATTGCGGCTCACGTCGGTGCGCTGGTGACGACGCCAGAATACGCCGATGCGGTGGGTGTCCTCCCGACGATCGGTTCGCCAGCAGCTCCGTAGGCTAGGCTCGTTCTGGCCTGCGGCCCGTACGACCTCCGACCTGGCCCAGCCGGATCGACACGCCGACGAGCCGGCGCTTCCTCCGCATCGCCCTCCGGGCTATTGCCGCCCGGGGCGCTACGCCGATGATCGGCTGTTCGCCACCCTCTCGGTGGTCACTGCCTCACCGAAGCCTTCCCGGCCGGCGCTGGTAACGGTTGTGAACGCCGATCCCCTCCGAGGACACCTAGAGCCGCTGGGCGAGAAGTCGTATCTCCGTCTCGCGGTGCGCGAGACCCGTTGTCAGTCGCGTTCGGCGACCGAGATGTAGGTCCGCGATGTCCGCGGGCCACCAGCGGGGTCGGGCGAGGCGTTCGATGTTGGCTTGTCGTCACGCACGGAGGACTCGTTGATCTCGGACTCGATCTGGCCCAGGTTTCGACCCGTCAGCAGGGCAACCTCGATCTTGGTCAGCACGTCGCTTGCCCTCAGCGACCGTGTCATGCCAAGCCTGCCGCTCACAGCAGATGAACGAGATGAACGTGTTGAAGTTGATGGTGGACCGACGCGGTCTCGACACCAACGTCCGCGAGCGTGCATTGCAGCTGCGTCAGGCCCGCGATGGCCTCGGCGACGCGCGGATCGTCGTTGGCGCTGTGCTGCGCGATCTCCTCGCGTTGCCTGCGCACCGGGACCACGAGATCTGCCATGCATTCCAGCAGCTCCCCAAGCCGATCAGGTCGTTGCTCGCGCTCCACGCTGGGCCCGATCATCGTCAGTGATGTGCACACCGTGTCGGTCATCGCTCATAGCCCTTCGGTTGGTTTCTCATCCGCCGCATCACCTGTCGCGCCAACTCCGGTTGCCGCGCCGATCGGGGACCGGACGCCGAACCGCCGGAGCGTCGGCCGTGTCGAGGCCGGTCGGCGACTCGGTCACCTTCGGTCGGGGTCGTCGCTGGCTCGAACTCCTCGGTCACTTCGCGGACCGCGTCGGCGACAGAACCCGGGGAGTGGCGAACGTAGAGCGGGCTATTGAGACCATCACTGACGAGCCGTCGGGCAAGCACAATCCCGACGGGGCTCACCCGAGCCGTTCCTTCCAGACGCTCGGCAAGCTCCAGCAGCGGCGCCCGGCCTACCCGGACAGCCTCACGGTCGACCCTGAGTGGGGACACGAACCGGCTTGACCCGACACGATCGACATACTCAACGACCGCGCGGAGGTCAGCGGCGATCCGCCGTCGTGTTGACGGCTGGGTCAACTGGGCTGCACGCAGCACAAGCGGCGTAGTTGGCGCGGACGGCGAGCCGGCCGCGATCCGGTTGTCCAGTGCGCGGCGAGTCAGACGCACCCTGAGCCGCAGCCAAACCGAAGCGCCCGCCCCGATCGTTTCAGACGGGTCGGGCAGAGCCCCGCCGGATGAGACGACGGTCATCGCGGCATCTGTGCGTCGGGCAGTGATCCATCGACCCCGCGCGCTGGTAGGCCGAGTGAATGTGTCGACGCGATGTGGTGCGCTGCCGCCGCCAGGCTGTCGACGATCTCACCGCAGCCCGCGCACGCCCACGTGGCCTGGCTCGGCCCGCGGAGCCGACGGTTGTGCACGGCTTGGCGCAGCCGCCGACGGCGGGCGGTCCTCACCGTCCCCGCGCGTCCCAGCGGCCTCGGCGATGCGTGCCACGCCCACGACGGCAGACAGGCTGCGGACCAGACCGGCAACTCCGGACCGGTTCTCGGTGACTGACGATCGTGATGAACCCGCATCGGACACCTCCCCTTTCGCTGATCGAATCGGCGGCCTACTGCCGCAATCGAAGTCTGCTGGCGAAATCGTCAAGAGCACGTGAAGAAACCGGACCAGGCATAACGATCTCGTGAAGATCGCCGCACACGACCCGACACGACCACCATGAGGAACCACCGCACCGCGCTCGCGACCGGCGGTTCTCGCAGCTCGGTCAGCGACCCGGCGCTCACCCGGGCCGCCTGGCGACGGCTCTCCCGATGTCTCACCGCGAGAACGGTAAGGCCACCCCGAGATCTCAGTGCCCTGGGACGTCTCACCGTTTGACGGGGTCGGACGGGCCGGACGCGAGCTGGCCGGCCTGAGCCCATTCCCGGGCCTGGCGTACCGCGGTGAGGAGTGCTTGCAGGAGTTCTGCGTCTTCTGCTTGGAGGCGGCTGCCGGTGATCGCGAGCAGGCGCCGGTCGGCCAGCTCGATGGTGTAGTGGGCGTCTTCGGGGCGTCGCGGGACGGGTGCGCCTACGGCGTCGTCGATCTCCCAGCCGGCGTCGGACGGTCGCAGTAGCGCGATCGAGTCGAGGTCGAAGATCCGCCGCAGAGCGCTCATCGTCTCGGGTAATGAGTCGGTGTCGCAGGCAAGGCGTTGGGCGAGCAGGCGGGCGAGGCCGGTCGCCTCGGCGCGAGCCCGCGCGATCTGCACCCCCTGTCGGGTGAGGACGTCGACCAGCGCGCCGATCACGACCGCGACGACCGCGAACACGACCAGCGCGACGACGTCGACGAGCTGGTTGATCTGCAGGCTGTCATGCGGGCGGGTGTAGAGGAAGTCGGCGAGCACGAAGCCGGCGACCATCGCCAGCACGGCCGGACGCCACCCACCGATCACCGCCACGAGCACGACCGCGAGCAGCATGCAGAACAGCTCGCTGGCGATACCCAGCGAGGAGCGCAGCGGCAGCAGCGCCAGTGCAAGCACGACCGGGGCCACCACCGCCAGAACCCACGCCGCGAGCCGTCGACGAGCCGGCAGGGTCACGCGCCCCGACGGCGGGGGCTGCCCCACGCTGCTCGGCTTGGCCAGCTTGGAGGGCCGGCGGCCGGGAATCACGTGAACCTCGATCGCGCCGGCGCTGCTGATCGCCTGATTGATCACCGAGTCGTGCCAGAACTCATCTCG
>Ga0181518_10003126_pt1 | contig 15500 bp, 11 predicted proteins | sample PEATcosm2014_Bin_28_FD_119751 | JGI IMG/M metagenome (GOLD analysis project Ga0181518, IMG submission 119751) | Peatland microbial communities from MTU Mesocosm Facility, Houghton, MI, USA - PEATcosm2014_Bin01_60_metaG | ecosystem: Environmental > Terrestrial > Soil > Wetlands > Peat | place... | reverse complement strand
GCCTAACTGAAAACCTTGCCGGAGCGTTAGCTTATATCTCTATCTTCCCAGCTCTCTTTTTCTTGGTGGTTGAGCCTTACAACAAAAATCCATTCGTGCGCTTCCACTCTTTCCAGTGCATTTTCTTAAACGTCGTCGGCTTCGTTCTGGAACTCGCACTAATGCTGATTGGTTCCGCACTCCGCTGGGCCAGTCCCCTTTTGCCTCTCTGTCTTACTGGAGCCGGCCTCTGGTTTGTCCTTTGGATTGTCACTCTTCTTATGGCGTACCAGGGAAGCGTATTCAAGCTACCCATCATCGGAGACTTGGCCGAAAAACGAGCTAACAACGCGTAATTCGGAAGGGCGTATCAGCCGGGCGGGAGATGCCAATGGAACCTTTGCCCCCGCAAGATCACCAGGAAAACCATGAGACCAACTGCGAGACCTACGATCCTGGCCCTGTTGATACTCTCAACCGTGGTGGGCCGCTGCGACAAGCACACAACTGAGATCGGGGAAAAGTACGACCAGCTAGTGCAAAACCGCCAGATCGGCGAAAACCGCGATGTTGTGAAGAGAATCGCTTGGAATCATTCCGGGAGCGGCGTTGCTGGCCTCGTCCTTCCGCCCGAGATTCATGCTGTCACGGTTCACGGAATAACCGCCCATTTTGGCGGGGAAAAACCTTCTGTCGCGGTCGGTTCCCCTCTGGAATTCGGCGTTCGGGCTCTATGGTTCACATTTGACGGCGACTCGAAATCTTATGTATTCAAGCCCAAAGGAGAGCTGTTCTTCAGCGATTGGAGCTTCGACCTGTTCTCGCCTGACGGCGCACACGTACTCCTACTTCAAGATCACTACGGTCCGTATCACGTGATCGCCACGCGCAGGCTGAAAGACTATCTGATGGGGCGAGCCAAACCTAATTACGTCGTCACCAAGCCAGGAAGGCCCACGGATCCAGCAAAGGTTCACAGAGATGGCCACTGGATTTCTGCCAGAGAAATCCAGTTCACCGTCGCTTGCTGCGGAGGCCGCGAAACTCTCACCTATCGACTGAGACCAGACTAGCAGCACTGAAGGCGTCAAATGCCGATCATCCGCTTGCGAGCTCCTGGCAGGTAGGACTACCGCCTTCAGTGCACGTTCTTGACATAGAGAGCCTCAGGGACTACATTCCTCGCTACTTCTTGCCCAAGCGTTGCTCTATTAGCAATGGGCCCCGAACTCGGAACCGGATCCGGTATCTGAACGACTGCTCTATTACTGAGATTAGGAGGTGGCAAGATGAGGTGCTCTCGAGCGCTGATGTTATTGCTGCTCTCAACGATTTCTCAAGTAAGCTTTTCCGCGGAAAACAGAGCGAAGGATTTCACGTTGCCGTCGGTTACTGACACCTCGCTGATCCACCTGTCCGATTACAGTGGCAAGGTCGTTCTCGTCAACTGGTGGCGGACTTCATGCCCTTGGTCACAAGAGGAAAGCCCGAGACTGGTAGAGCTTTACAAGCAGTATCGTGACAAAGGTCTGGTGGTTATCGGCGTCTCCGACGATACGGCCGACACTGTGGCCCAAGTTCCAGCGTACTTGAAGCGTTATGGAATCAACTGGCCGGTTGGCTTGAATGACCAGGCAGAATTCATGCGAGACATTCGCCCCCTCGGCCAGGGTGACACCCCCGGCAATTACCTTGTTTCGCGCAGCGGGGAAATCACCTATTTGGGTCTGGATCGGAACCCAGGGGATTGGCCGAAGGTTGAAGAAGCGGTAGTCCGCGCGCTCGGACAGCCGTCGCCGGCCAGTCCGGCAGTAAAACCACAAGAGCTTCCCGGTGTGCTGCCGCTTTCATTACCCGACTTGCAAGGGAAGCTCGTCAACATCCGGAGCTTCGCTGGCAAGCCTCTAGTGGTCAACTTCTTTAACGCGCAGACGTGTGATTGGGCTGGAGCGGCCGTTTCAAAGCTCTATGCAGAATATGGACGAGCCGGTTTGCAGGTGATCGGTGTCGATCTCTTTGACAGTGACGCCGACTCGAAAGCCTGCATGACGAAATACAAGGTTCAATATCCGGTTTTGCGAGGCGATCAAGCCACACAGATGGCGTGGGTCGGCGGTTCAAAAGCCTGGGGCACTTTTTTCATCACAACCGACGGCAAGGTGTTAAAGAAGATCGTGGATTCAATCGATAACGGCCTGGAAGGTCCAGTGTTCTCGAAGTATGTGGAATACATGCTGGCGAATCACTGAGCAAAGGGTTGCAGTTCCGCTCGGCCCCTTGGTGGAAGCACCATTATGAGAACTGGCGTGCGACGCATGGCGCTGCTGATCTTAGCCGTCTGCACGGTCGCCGTGTGTGGTTTCCAGAGCTTGGCCGAGGGGCAGAAAATTGAGGACGGACCCGTCGACATTTCCTCCTTGCACTTCAAGCTCTTGACGGGAAGGGCGCGCTTTATCCTACAACTCGATCTGCCCGAGGGCGAGAAAAAGCTGACCATCCCGCGAGCTTGGCTGGTTCCGCCGGATAGGTATGTAGATGCTGATTACGTGTCCTCGGTCCTCTACAGCACGCAGGTTACTTCGTTTCCCATCGGCAATGGCAGGATCGGTCTGCACCTCTCTTCGTTTGACTCGCAGAAAGATGGCTCGGCCGCCGCCGCTGCCGGCAGGGACGTATTTCTGATCTATGACGCCAAGTCTTCCACGCTTGCCAGAGGAAACTTGCATTTGGGAGTCACCAAGCAGCGGCTGCGGGACTCGGGATGTCTCACTGCCGGGATGACTCATTTTTTGCTCGCCGATGTAAACCACGATGGACTCACCGACATTGGCGTAATCAAGGAAAATGTATTCTGCGGCCCGGAGGATTCTGATGGAATACGTGGACCCCAGTTCTACGAACAGCACTCCGTTCGCTGGTACATCTACACCGCTGAGGGCTGGAACGAGGACACGCACTACTCCGGGAAGCTTCCCGAGAAGTATTCAGAATTGCCGCTTATCGGGATCGGGTTGGGCACGGTGGACTTTTTCGCATCCATAATCTGGCATAGCTATGACCCGGCCAAGTGGAAGTCCCGAAAGGGCGAGACTCCCGAGTTTGTGCCCACGTACAGACGAGAACTGATGCACAGCGAGGAGAGGAAGTGAGGCATGTCGAACACCTGGGACACCTAACTTTGAGGCGTCGCGCTTCCCGTTTTGTCGCCGGTACCCCCAACCAGGCCAGCGTCGACGCGCCAGAAGTTGCCTGGCTTGGGTTGCTTTCTGGGGTTTGTTTCGGGAGGTTCAAGCGTGCATTTGACACTGGCCGCTATTGCGAAATTCAGCGTGAGGATGCTGTGGGTGGTCGGTTTCCTGTTCGTTGCGGATTTCGCCGCCATAATTCTCTTGGTTGTTCGAACTGGGAAGGTAGATCAGGACGAGGGGCGTGTTGCAACAACGGGAGGCGGCGGCAACTTGCTTGGGGCATGGGGCAAAGAAAAAATTCTTGTGCACCGTTCCGAGTTCATCAGTGGCGAGTCTTTGGTTGACGGCACCGCGACGAAAAGCCAGCGCCTCCTGGTCCACTGTTTTTGGCTGGCTTTCTTTCTCTTCTGGCTTCTATTCGTTTTCATCGGGCTCAGTCTTTTGCCCGCGCAGCCGATTCGAGGCGCGTTCTTCGTCATTGTCCCGAGCATCGGCTTCTTCAGGGCTGCAGTCGGGATGCATAAGGGACATACGGATGCACTACGCAAACTGCAAGCGAGGGTGGCGCGGCGAAAGGCTAGGCAGAAAACATGAGAGCCGGAGTCGGCCATGTTTGTTCGGCTTTTGGCTCCGGACCGTGCAATTTGCGCAAGCAATGCCGGAGGGGACATAGGAGTCGACGCACGAGCGCCGAAGTGGCTGACCAGCTGTGAAAGCGCTATGAAAACCATTCTGAAGACCATCCTGAACATCGTGCTCGCGGTGATAGCCGCCATAGCCCTGAATGCAGCGAGCAAGTTGCCTGCCCTTAAGATGGCGGAACAGGCTTTAGCCAGGAACAGGAACAGTCTCTTGGCGTTCACCATCCCGGTCGCCATGCTCGGTTGTCTGCTGTTCATGGCCGGAATCGTGCTTCGGGTCTATCAGAGCGGCAAGCCGATGTCGCACGCTGAAGTGGAGGACCAGTACCGCATAACGCAGAATATGGGTACACCGTACGTGGCGCGCTGGTCTTTCTATCGAATATTTGGAAAGACCGTGGGCAGGCAATTTGGCGAGGAACTGCCGTTTAGAGACTTCAAACTCGCCTGGCAAAGCGGTGCATGGCGCCGAGATAAAATCTGGAGAGCGCGCTTCACGGTGGTCAGCGGAGCACTGATGGCGGTTTTTGGGGTGTTTGCAGCGGTAGCAGTAGTCAGCCCCATTCTGTTTTCACTGGTTTGTGCCGCCTTGCTGATTTACTCGGCCGTGCGTCTGACATGGGCACTGTGGCACGCGTGAAGAGCTCCAACTGCGGAGTGCGGACGCGTTCACCTAGGAAGGTCGCGCAGTTTTGAAGGGTAGAAAGGACGTGGAGCCATTGAGCAACCCGATCCCGATTCGTGTCGCTCTGTACGGACTGTTGTCGGCGTTGTGTCTCTCCTGTTCTGTGGTGTCACAGGTTGCTTCTCCATCCAGTTCTGAGCAGATTCTGGACTATCACAGCGACATCCAAGTACAACAAGATGCGTCCTTGCGAGTGCGAGAGACCATTCGCGTCCACAGTGCGAGCGTACAAATCCATCATGGCATCTACCGCGACTTTCCTACCCGCTATAAAGATCGTCTGGGGAACGGTTACGTCATTCGTTTCGAGGTCGTGGAAGTGTTGCGCGATGGACAGCCGGAGAAATTCCACGTTGAAGATCAGGTCAACGGAGAGCGCATCTACCTTGGGGATCAGAACGTAATCCTAGCTCCTGGGGAGTACACCTACGCGCTGGTGTACACGGTAAGCCGGGAAGTCGGGTTCTTCGCGGATCACGACGAGCTCTATTGGAACGTCACCGGGACAGGCTGGCTTTTCCCGATTGCGCATGCATCGGCGACCGTGACGCTCCCGGAAAACGTTCCCGTTTCATCCCTGCGCATGGACGGCTATACCGGTCCGCAAGGCGCTCGCGGGAAAGCTTTCACCTCCTCAGTCGCAACCGGCCCTGTCGTCAGCTTTGTTTGCACTCAGTCCTTATCTGCAGGCGAAGGGTTCACCCTGGTCGTCTCCTGGCCCAAGGGGTACATTCAGGGACCAAGCGGCGAAACTCGTTTCGGCTATTTTCTTGAAGACAACCGAGCGACCCTGGTGGGTGCTGCCGGCCTGCTCGTTGTGTTGGTGTACTACGTTATCGTGTGGTTGCTGGTGGGCCGGGGTCCGGCCAAATCGTCGATCATGCCGATATACGAGCCCCCAGCTGGAATATCTCCTGCGGCTATGCGCTACCTGGTGCGCATGGGCTTTGATGACAAGGCTTTCACTGTCGCTATTCTGGATATGGCGGTCAAGGGTTATCTCTCTATAAAAGAGAAGGGCGGCATTTACACTCTAAAACGGAGCGTGGCGGCAAAAGAGAGCACGGCGGGACCCGAATTGTTTCCTTACAAGCTCAAGCGGAGCAAGGCCGGCCAGCAACCGCTGTCGGCAGAAGAGAGCGCGGTGGCCGCCGAATTGTTTCCTGCGGGCAAAAAGGGTGACAAAGATGAGACGGACGATGGCGACAATACTGCAACCGAAGTCAGGCTGCAAACGAAGAACCACGAGATCCTCAGTGACGCTATCGCCGCCCTGAAGAAGTCTCTTCACGCCGCCGAGGACAAGATCTATTTCGTTACCAACCAGCGGTATCTAATCCCCGGCGTGATCTTGTCCGTAGCAACGCTGGTGGGTATTTCGTTTGCGGAGGCGGGGGCCCTCAGGTTTGTCCTTGGCGGCTTCTCGGTGTGGCTGACGATCTGGAGCATCGGAGTTGTCGTCATGGTGCGCCAGAGCCTGCAGCTCTGGAAGGGAGCCCGGGCAGGAGGGAGCATAAAGCCAAAACTGATGAAACAAGCGCGCTCTAGCACGTTAATGGCGTTTGTTTTTATCGGCCCGGAAATAGTTGCTCTGTCCGCATTTGGCTGGTTGTTTTCTGTGCTGGTGTTGGTGCTTCTGGTTGCCTTAGTCGGTATAAACGTGGTGTTTCACTGGCTACTCAAGGCCCCTACATCCGCGGGGCGTCAACTTCTGGACAAAATTGAAGGTTTCGGCATGTTCCTCCGGGCCGTCGATGGGGATCGCCTGAACCGGCTCACCCCACCGGACAAGACCCCGGAGCTGTTTGAGAAGTATCTGCCCTATGCGGTGGCGCTCGACTGCGAAGAGGCGTGGGCACAACAGTTCTCTACAGTGCTCGAAAACGCAAGGCAAAACGCTGGTTATTCACCGGGCTGGTATAGCGGGGGCCAGCCTTTAGGAACGGCTGCCTTAGCCTCTTCCTTCGGCGGGTCCTTTTCCAGTGCGATTGCCGCGGCGAGCACAGCACCAGGAAGCAGTTCCGGAGGGGGTGGTGGAGGATCTTCAGGAGGTGGTGGAGGTGGCGGAGGCGGTGGGGGCTGGTGACCCAAGGGGCACTTTGTGCTCGCAGGCGCTCGGCGAGCGAAAGCAGCGTTTCGATCTGTGGAAGATGCTCACTTAACCAGCTCGTATGCTGCTGCTGTTGACAGTGTATGAAAACGGGGGTACGATCCCGGCCTCGGGCCTATGATCCAGTACTACTGCGCTGGCAAGGGAGCGTAGGATTCTGAGGACTGAGGAAGCGAGGAGAGATGCCATGAGTCTGATGGACAAGGTCAAGGAGAATTTCGATAAGGCAAAAGATGGGGTCAACGAGTTTGCAGAAACCGCGAAGGTCAAGCACGAGATCAGCAAACTCAATGATCAGAAGGCGGCACTGATCGGCGAAATCGGCCGCCAGGTCTATACCCTTTATGGACAAGGCCATGTCGTGGCCGAGGTGGAGGCCAAGTGCCGTGAAGTTCAGGCGATTGACGAACAAATCAAACACAAAGGCGAGGAGATCGCTCGCATTAACGCAGCCTGACCACAGATTGAAACTGACAAGGTGCGCGGCGCCCACTGTAGGGGTAGCCTCGCTTAAACGGCAGACCCCTGTCAAAGGCGACGTAGACATTGCTTCATTCCCGCGGCATATTCCGCGCCTGAGGCTGATATGACCAACTGCGCCGCGCCACAAGTGCCGAGTCGCCAATTGAGAGCGGCACGGCAAACCCGCCTAAGCAGGACCTACTCCAAAGGCGGTGACGAAAGGGACGTGGATGAGCGAACAGCAGCAGCAGGACACTCCAAACCCACCTGATTCAAGAGCAAGTGCACCCGCCGCACACTCCCCCTCAAAGTGGCTAGAAAACGTCTCCACAGTGTGTGCAGTGCTGGTCGGCATCGCGCTTCTCGACACGGCCGTCGAAACCTACATGGCAGGCGTCCCGATGCGGCTGGCCGTTGTTCTAGCTGTTTTCGTTTCCCTCGCCCTTCTTGGTCTGCTATGGAAACGAATGCAGCCCGCGACGAAGGCGATCTTGTCGTTGTTGTTTCTTCTCCTTTTAGTGGGGGCCACGGCGTGGCTGCCAGGCGGTCTGGAGCACGGGATCGTCATAGCGCGACAGCCCACCAGCACGGTGCTAGTTGCGATTACCGGCTTGGCCGTTCTGGCTGCGGGCGTTTGGTTTGTACAAGTGCGCATTCCGTGGTGGTTACGGGTGGTTGGCGTTGCGCTGGCGGCGTATGGAGTGGCGGCTTTCGTGCTGGCTGCGCTGACGCATCAACCGTACGCAGCGTTGTTCCACGGCCAAAGCTTTTGGGGGCGGGCTCCCTTCTGGCTGCAGGGTTCGTACGTGGGTGTGGCGGTGATCCCGCTGGCGATCGTGGCCGATGTCATCGCAGTTCCAGGTGAACGGGAGAGCACGCCCGCGTCACACTGGCGCTGGCAACCGGATCTCTTGCTGGCCGTCGCGGCGTTGATCGCGGCGGCGGCTTTCGTGCCTCATCCCCACTGGCTCATGCCGGCTGGCGGAATATTTTCGGAGCGCAAGGATGTGGTCGTCAACGGGTCCCCGAAGAACCCAGGCGTCTCCGAAGTCAACAGTCCAACTGCTTCCAACGGCGAAGCGGGTAGTCCCGCCAATTCAAGCAGTCAGCAGCTCGAAGCGCTGCCCCAGAACGTGGACGTGGCCTCGTTCGAAGCCGGCGGTCACATTGAGAGTGTCACCTCTCAAAGTTCTGGCACCTACAATTGGGCCGTGTCACTCCTCGAGTCAGATCCCAAGAACTATTGGGCGAGTGCCGCAGGTGTCGTTTTTCCGCAAGAGATCGTCCTCTCCTTCTTCAGGCGCGAGGCGGTGCTCATCTCGGCGGTTATTTTCAGTCTGGCGACGCCTCAGCCGGGTGCTTGGGTAAAAGACATCGAGATTTGGACATCGAGCACGAGTGCGACCGAGGGGTTTTCCAAAGTCGCGGGTGCGACTTTGCGGCCGGAGCGGGTCGACCAGCGGATCGACTTCGCACCCGTCGAGGCGCGCTACGTGAAGCTTCGCATTCTTTCCAAGTACGGAACTGCATACTGGGTGGAGCTTGGCAAGGTGAAAATCTTCGAAGCACAGAGGCCCGGCTATACCCCGCTTCTCGTGCGCTATCCCGCTCTTGCCATTATGTTGCGGTCTTCGCTGCAGCCGGTCGCCACGTCCCCGGCTTCGGACGCAGCCGTGCAAGGCGACTCGGTGGCAGGATGCAATCCGTCTGCAGGCAAGACGCCGATACCACCCCGGAAACCGGGCAGTGAAAATGTGCTCGTCGTCGACTATGATCCCGAAGACTCTTACCCACCAGTTAAGGTTCAACGAAGGATAAAGTCTCCGCCCGCCACCAACTCCGAGTTGCAAAAGACTCAGCAGACTCAGGAACGGCTCAACATCTCCGATCCCTCGATCTATTCGCGCCTGAAGTTTAGGAGCGTGAAGCCGCGCGAAGCGTCGCCAGCCCTCTTAGCCGAGGACATTGACACAGTGGTGCTGGCGCGAGTCTGCGACATCAAGACCAGCGTCTCGCAATCATTTAAGAACGCATTGATTGCATGGGTCGGTCAAGGACACAAGCTGATTCTGCAGGATGCGGACTCTTGCAAGAATATCGACTACGGATTTCTGCCGTACCCTTTGGTCACCAGCAATCCAGGTGCAGGAGGTGCACCCGGCGACAGCCTGCTATTTGTCGAGGAAAATACACTTGGCAACGCCCAGCCCGGGGATCCCGGGTTTCTGAAGCTGCAATCTTGGCTCGCCGGGCAGGACTTTAATTCCAACCAGATCGGCGATGCGAACACGATTGTCCAGTACGATCCGCACTGGTGCGGTCAGCTTTTCGGCACCAACAGGCTCAAGAAGAACGGGTTCATGGAAGCCTATTCCCACTACGGTCGAGGCCTCATCATCTTTGATGGCTTCGATTCGGATGATGCCGGCAGTCCGGTTTACAGCCAACTCCTTACCCTAGAGCTGGCACAGCCCTTTGACCCAGATAACCTCCCTTGCAGCGCCCACCTGAACGACTTCGTAATCACCACCGCGCAGCAGCTCAAAGACCAGCCGATGGTGCCTGGCCGGACTTACACCTACCCGCTGACGCTTCTTTCGAATCAGGGCTACAAAGGCACGATCAAGCTCGGGATCACGTCCACTCCACCCGATCCAAGTCTGACGGAACGTTTCGAACCCGAAACGGTCGAGCTTTCAGAAATCTCGAACAGCACGTTGACGGTTACCACGACCGCGTCGTCGCCCCCGTCGTTGCATACATTGGCCGTCCGTGGCACGGATCTTGACAACAAATCGAACGCCGTTTGCCTGTCCCTCAAAGAACGGAAGACCGGCAGTCTGCAGATCGTGGCGGAAACGGATCCTCGGAAGGCGATGGCTGCGCGCAATATCGAGATCATCCTGGACTGCTCCGGCTCCATGCTGTCGCGGCTCGGCAAGAGCACGCGCATCGGTACGGCGCGACAAGTACTCCGTGATGTGCTCGCCAAGATTCCCGATGACTTCAATGTTGGGTTGCGGGTGTATGCGAACCGGTATAGCTGGAAAGACATGCAGCATTCCTGTACCGATACGCAGCTGCTGCTGCCCATCCAGAAGCTGGACCGGCAGCGCATTCTCTCCACTGTCGACAGCCTCAAGCCCAGGGGGGATACGCCGCTGGTGTACTCGGTACTGCAGACGCCGGCGGATCTGAAAGCGGTAGGCGGAGGCTCGGTAATCGTAATCACCGATGGCCAGGAGACCTGCCACGGCGATACCGTGAAGGCCGCCGCAGAGCTGAAAGCATCTGGCTTTCCTATGACCCTCGACATCGTCGGCTTCACGCTGAAAGGCAAGGAGAAGCAGGATGTAGAGCGGCTGATGAGTCCGTTCGCCGAGGCCACCGGCGGCCACTACTACTACGCCGAGGACGGTGAGGCGCTGGCCCGTGCGGTTTCCCAAGCGGCGCTGAATAAATTCCCCTACGAGGTGTTTGACTCGACGGGGCAGCAAGTGGCCCAGGGCGAGGCGGGCGCTTCGCCCGCGGAACTCCAGCCGGGCGAGTACAAGGTGGTGGTGCACGCGGGCGACCAGGAGTTGACCGAGAAGGTCACCGTGACTATCAAGACGGATACGGTACTCAAGGTAGCGCGTAAGGGCAACCAGTTCGTTCTGCAACGTGCGGGTGAGCTGGCGAAAACCGCTTCAACGGGCCCAGCACAGCCCTGAACGGGAATGCAGGTAAAGAATTCCCGATCACATCGAGGCCGAGCGAGAAAGCAGTAGCTGCACAGACAGTTACGGACGCAAGGAAGGAAGGATGACCATGGCCGCAAGTCCTGAACCCACGAAACAGACTCCAACTCCGTCATCGCCATTGGCCGTAGCTAGTTTGGCCATTGCTCTGTACATCGCTGTGATCGACGCGGCGGTCGAGACGTTTCGAGGCGGGTCGCCAGCACGCTGGTGGGTGGTCGGGGCTGTTGTGGCATACCTCGCAATTAGCGTCGGACTGTGGCGCTATCGTCCGTCGGAGTGGCAGCGCATGGGATGGTCTGGACGCGCCAGCGCGTCATTCTTCTTGCTGCTCGGTTTGCTCGCGTTCACGGTGTGGCTGCCGGGCGGACTTACCGATGGCCTCCGAGTCGCCGGACAGCCAACTTCAAGAGTGCTCTCGCTGTTCACGGCCGTGGTGATTGTGCTCGCCGGCCTGTCGCTGGTGCGTCTGTCCTGGCTGCCGCGCTGGGCCAAGATCGTGGCCGGACTGCTCGCTGCCTATGGCTTGGCCGCATTCGTGACAGGCATAGTCACCGGCGCCGAATACGCCGCCCTGCTGCACGGCGACAGTTTGTGGACGCGCCTGCCGGCGCGGCTGCAGGGCGCATTTGTCGGAGCGTTGGTCGTCGTTCCCGCAGGACTGCTGCTGCGCGCCGCTCACATGCTCAAAGCCGCCCCCGGTGTATCGCGCGCGTGGGATCTCCGCCAAGGACTTGCCATGGCGATGAGTTTGCTGATGGCGGTCTCAGCTTTCACGAGTAGCGGGGCCATCGGTCCCGAGCCCTCGGCCGCAGAGATTGTCCAGCCCGTTACCAAGTCATACCAAGAGCTTGGTGAAGCGATGGCCGGGCCGAAGCCTACGACTCCGCTTACTCCGGACCAAACCGCGGACAAGCTGGGGAAACTCTTTCCACAGCTCGAGCAGGCGGAGCGCGAGATTCCACGCGACACCTTCGACATGCAGGCGGTGATCGACAAAGTCGGAAAAGATCCGCAGAAACTGTTCGAGTGGGTGCGTGACAACACTTACTTTGTTCCGTACCGTGGGCTGCTGCGAGGCGATAAAGGTGTCTTGATGGATCGTCTCGGCAACAGCCTGGATCGTGCAATGTTGTTGTATGCAATGCTGCGAAATGTCGGGCAGCCAGTCCGTCTCGCGCACGGGACGCTAACTGAGGGCCAAGCGCAGGACGTGCTCGGCAAGGTGAGGCCGTTTCCGAGCTTCGAGGAATACACGAGTTCGGCGTCGTCTGCGGCAGCCACCGATGCTTTCGTAAAACAGTATGCCGACCAGAACCATGTTGACGCGGCCAAAATCCGCAAGGCTCTGGATCAACTTACAGCCCAGCAGCAGCGTGTCAAAGAGCTGGTACAGAAGCGAGTCGCGGCGCAAGCCGCGATGATCTCTGCCGCTGTGGGTCATCCGCCCGCGAGCGCACTGGCTGAGGAGCGTGCTGATCAAGTGCGCTCAGTTACCGATCATTGGTGGGTACAGTGGCAGAACGGTCCGAACTGGATCGACTTGGATCCCACTCTGCCCGATGCACAACCTGGTGAGACGCTGACCGCCGTACAGGCCACTCCCGCACCCGGCAGCTACACCGACCTCGGCGAAGACTTGTTGCACACGGTTCAGATCCGGGTGGTGATCGAGGTCTGGAAGCACGGGAGTGTCACTGAAGTGCCAGTGTTGACTCAAGAGCTGCTGCCGGCAGACTTGATTGGCCAATCCATCGTGTTGCGGCAAATCCCGGTACGTTGGCCGCAGGACCTCAACATGTTTCAGGAAAAGGACCCGATCGAAAAGTTCAAGCAAACGGTACTCGCCCAAACGGAGTGGCTGCCCGTGCTCAGCGTAGGTTCCCGAAATATCTCCAGGTATTCCTTCAACGACTACGGCGATCTCACCGATTCGACAATGCCAGGGTACATGCAGAACGTGATGTCCGGCCGCGTGTTGGCGCACAAAGAGGAGGAGGCTGTTGCGGTCCTGGGGAACAACATTAAAGGCCTTCTGAGCGGTCCACGCGGACCGCAGCAAACGCCGGATCGGAAACCAGCGGCTGAGCCTGAGCGAACGCAAGTTACCGCCGAATGGATCGATTATGAAATACGAACCCCCGGCCAGCCGGGTCGAAAGATCCGTCGCCAAATCTCCGATCTCCTTACCACCACGCGACGGAGGGAAAGAGACTACTCATCCTGGCGGATGAATGACCAGCTTTTGATGGAGCGTGCAGCCGAACTTTTGACACAAACAGAGATTCTTCCTTTGGTATGCCAGCTCTCGCCAGAATTTGTCAGTGAACTGACAGCTGGAAATCTCATCTCTGACCGGCGCCCGTTGCTTGGAATACTTTCACAGAACAACAGCGATTTGGCCTCAGTCCTGATGCAAGCGTCACAATTGAAACCGCTGCCTGGTGCTCTTTATTCATTTGCACTTGCGCGGAGAGCGTGGAGTCGTGGGGAGTTCTACCTGAACAGCACAAATGTCGTCACCATACATGAATCCATACGGATAGATGCACACGGCGACATTGCACGGCTTCACGGTTTCGACATCGTCGACAACGATGTCGGCACAATCGCGCGCGAGGCACGCAATCCAGTCCCACTCCGAATTGAACAAGGCGTGCTCGACACCAATGCCGAAGCCATTCTCACATCAGACTGTCGGGAAATATCGAATGTCCTCCGGTGTCCCGACGTGGAAAATGTAGCGGAGCTTACGGCTGGAGGGCTCCAGAGGAAAATAACTGTTCGACCGGATGGGGCGGGTAGATTGCAACTCGTCGGATTGCCGAAGGAAATACAAAGCCGCGTTCGGTCGGATTTAGACGCTGGTAATGAGGTTATTCTGCCTATTGGAGCACACTCTGGCGATGCGAGTGGGATCGTTAGCTGGTGGAGGGTCAAACCATCGACAGGACAAACTTTAGGCGTGGGAAACCGCGGCTGGGGTCAAGTTACAGTAGAATATGTCGTGTCAGCGGCATTAATAGCTGGAACAGTCGCAAATCTTTCCCTCGCCGCCTGCCTTCTAGGCCGCAGACGGGCATTAGGAAAGTATAAAAAAGTGGCGGAAGCAGGCGACCGCTACCAAGAGGGTTGTGCCATCGCTTACGCCGGCTCTTTTGTTGCCACCTTCTGGCTGTTAATGAATCCTGCAGACACAATGGGACTTATGTGGTTCAATGTCACCGGAGCTGGGATCTCAGGTGCACTCGGAGGCTACACTGCGGGAGTTATGCAATGAGAACTGCTATCAATAGAATCTTCCGCTCTCGATCGGAATCTCCCTATCCTGGCTAGCTGTCAAACAGCGTTTGATCGAGTTCGCCTACAGGCCGGCTCGCAGCACCCGTTTGACGTCGGGCCGGCCAGCTCTCCGTTGTACTTTACCGAAGCCGATTCGAAGGGAGGCGTTCAGCCCGTTGCGCGATACCGAACTTCTCCAAGCTTTTGAGTTGACCGACTGACCGTTCACCAGTGGCGTCTCTGCGGCAACCGTTGCGGACCGCGTGTATCGCAAAACAAACCACGTCGGTGTCGTGGGGATCGTCCGTGTGCTTCTTGAATCGGACGACCGCCTCCTTGGCCGAGTGGGACGTAGTCTGACGCCGCCGTGATCGTTTCAAGCGTGCCGCTGAGACTCCGCAGCCGAAGTTGCCCTGCCGGTCACGAGCCGCGCGCTCCCTCGGACTCTGACGGAATCGCGGCGATCCATTCGTCGTCAAGTACTGCCGACTGGTCTGGATTTGCGGGGTTATACCGAACTCGAAATTTTTTTCCCTGGAGTCCCCGCATGTAATCGGCGCCGGCTTGTTCACTGGAAACCCCGCGGTCCGTGTAACCGCTGTAGCGCGCACCGTCCACTGAAAACGAATATTCGACACGGACCAGCCAGGTGATGACTGGCCCATCGAAGGCGGTGCCGCGGTATGGCAGCAACTCCCCCAGCGGCCGAGTGTTTAGACCGATGGAAAAGAGAGAGCTCTCAAGCTCCTTGGGCTTGTCGCCATTCATCGACAGGGCAACTGCAGAGGACTGGATGGTGGCTTCCGCCGATGGCCAGGAACGGGCAATCTTAACCGCGAGCGGCCGCGAAAGTAACGATACGCCGGGTAAGCAGACAAGACTACGAGAATAATGAGGCTTAGGATCAAGCCGTTTCTATCCCAATAACCAGTGAAGAGCGCCATGGCGGCGCCTATTATAGTGGTTTCGGTTCCGCCGATACCAACCGTACTTGGCGCCGGGTTATGATAAGTCTCTTGTCCGATGTTCTTGCTCCGATGATTTTTGCCGCCGGCACGGCGTGGGACCAGCAGGCTCCCGCGCCCAGGCTACCGACCGACCGGAGAAGTCGGCACAGTGAAGTAGTGGCCATTCTATGAGACTTGGGCGATCACTCCCGAATCACGGGCTAAACGGCCGTAATCCACTCTGAACGAAGGAACAAAGACTGGCTGGCTGAGAATTTGCTAATCAAATGGCGAAGTCACGCCGGTTGCTCATTTAATCTGTCAACCGTGTGTTTGCTCTGACACTTACGACGCACCCAATAGGCACAACGCCTTGTTGAATTTCACAGCATTGAACAAGTATGACCTAAAGCTAGACAGATGCATTGGCCTCAGTTTCATTGCCGAGGGAAATGGCACGTGGTGT
>Ga0181518_10003122_pt1 | contig 15508 bp, 13 predicted proteins | sample PEATcosm2014_Bin_28_FD_119751 | JGI IMG/M metagenome (GOLD analysis project Ga0181518, IMG submission 119751) | Peatland microbial communities from MTU Mesocosm Facility, Houghton, MI, USA - PEATcosm2014_Bin01_60_metaG | ecosystem: Environmental > Terrestrial > Soil > Wetlands > Peat | place... | reverse complement strand
GTGGGGGTCAATTTGCTGAACAACGGGGGGTTTGAATCTCCCCTGGCCGGCACCAGCACGACCACGACTCCCGACGACTGGGGAGACTGGGGACCGTCGTACATCAGCACCCAATACGCCCACAGCGGGCTGCAATCGGTGCAGACGCCCGGGACTAGTGGGGGTTCCGGCGTGAATCAGGCGTTCTCCGTGACCCCGGGCGTCTCTTACACAGTATCCGCCTACGCCATGACGCCTTCCACGTCCAAACTCACCGGCGCGGAGGAAGGGATACTGAACCTAATCTTTGATAATTCGAGCGGAACCCAGGTCGGCACCCACGGCATCACCGTGCTCACCGCCACCAGCGCGACCGGCGGCCCAATCTCGGGGAGCGTCGGCGGCCAGGGCTGGAATTTTTATTACACAACCGGCGTGGCGCCCAGCGGCGCGGTTACCGCCTATGTCGCCCTTCAGGTCGGACCCTACAGCGGCCAGTCCGGCACCAACGGTGGATCGGTTTTCTGGGATGATGCCCAATTCGGACCGACCGCCGCGACCTCTGCCGTCGTCACCGCTGCCAGCTTATCCAACAGCGGCGCGATCACGATCGGAGCTGCCGACAACGTCAATATTGCGGAAGCCTTTTCGCAAACCGGCACCGGAACCCTGACCATGCAATTGGGCGGCCCGGCGTCCAGCCTTTTGTTCGGCACGCTCAGCGCGGGCGGGACGGCGACCCTCGGCGGTACGCTCCAGGCAGTCCTCGTCAATGGATACAGCCCCTCGATCAACGATAGCTTTACCCTCCTGAATTATGCCGCCCAAACCGGCGCGTTCTCTTCAACCCAACTGCCTTCCGGCGCTTCCTACGCCTTCCAACCGGCTGTCAATCCCACCTATCTCGGGATCGGCGCATTGCCCACTTCATTGACCACCGCGGTCAACATCGCCTCGGTGATCGATCCAGCGTCGACCAATTTGCTCGGCGTAAACCTGGCGTATTGGGATGACAAGTTGACTACGGCGCAAACGCAATCAATGGTCCAGGCGGCGGGGCTGGATATATTTCGCTTCCCCGGCGGGTCGGCTTCCGACGATTACCATTTCAACCAATCCAGCAACGACGGCGATTCCTCGGCAAACACGATTCCCCAGTTCGCGCAGTTAATAGACAACGTCGGCGGCCTGGGCATCGTCACCACCGACTACGGCTCAGGCAGCCCACAGGAAGCCGAGGCTGAACTCGCCTACCTCCTCGGCTCGCCCACTGACACGACGACCATCGGCATGGGAATGGAATGGAGTGATAGCGCCAGCGCATGGCAAAACGTCAATTGGCAGACCGTCGGCTACTGGGCCAGCCTGCGCGCCGCCACGCCGCTGGCACAAGATGATGGGTACAACTTCCTGCGGATTGGCCGCGCCAGTCCGTTCACCGGCATTAATTATTGGGAAGTCGGCAACGAGCAGTACGGAACCTGGGAGACCGATCATTACAGCCCCACCGGCGTTGGCGGCAGCAGCACCACGTCCGGCGGCTACAACTACCCCGCCGCCTACGCCCAATTCGCCGCGTCGTTTTCCGCATTCGTGACCGCCGATAAATCGCTGCCGTCCATCCTGATCGGCATCGACAGCGGGGACCCGACCGGCACTTCCGACAACAACTGGACGAAAAACGTGTTGGCAGACGGGCTGGCGGATGGGTTCGTCCCAGGATTCATTTCCGATCACAGCTACATGTATGGGCCCGGCTCGGAAAGCGATTCGGTCCTGCTCAACGACACCGTCTCAAACCCCGCCAGCAATCTCGATTGGTCCACTCGCTACAGCGATTACGAAAACATCCTCCAGCAGACCGTGGGCGCCAAGGCATCAAGCGTCCACATCATGGCCACCGAGTACAACTCCAATTACGGCACCCCCGGCAAGCAGATGACCAGCCTGGTCAACGGCCTCTTCGTTGCCGACTCCATCGGCAGCCTGCTCGACAGCGGATACACCGGTGGATTGTTCTGGGACCTCCGCAACGGCTGGGGCACCAACGGAGACAACTCGCCGACTTTATTCGGTTGGCGCGAAGGCGGCGACGAGGGAATCCTGGGCGATCCGAATTACAACGATCCGCCCATCACCGGTCCATATGTCCCATATCCCAACTATTTCGGCTTCCAACTGGCGTCCAAAATGGTTCAGAGCGGCGGCACGGCCGTCTCGGCCGTCAGCAGCTACAGCGAATTGGCCGTCTACTCGGTCCTGGAAGCAAACGGCCACCTTGACCTTATGGTGATCAACAAGAACCCCGATGCCGCCATTACCGAGCAATTCAATCTCCAGGGATTCACGCCCAGCGGGCAAGGGCAGTTCTGGCAATACGGCGAAGCGCAGGACTATGCCCAAAGCCAATCGCCCACCGGCGCGGCTTCGCTGGCGAATTTCTCCACCGCGCTCAGCTTCTCCGGCGGCAGTTTCAGTTATGCCTTTCCGGCATATTCGATGACGGTGATCGATCTGACGCCGACGCTCTCGGTCGCAACGCCGGCCGCGGCCAACCCCAATCCGGTCGTCGGCGCATCGGTTGCCCTGAGCGCGCTAGGATCGGAAAACGGCAGCGGCACGGGGCTGACTTATACGTGGTCGGCCACCGGACCCGCGCCCGTGACCTACACCGGCGCCACCAACGGCGCCAACGCCGCAAAGAATATCACCGCCAATTTCACGCAGGTCGGCATTTATAACTTCAACGTCGCCATCACCGACACGGGCGGGCAGACCGTCAACAGTGCCGTGCAGGTCATCGTGTTGCCGGTTTTCGCCAGCCAGTCGGCAACCACGGTGACCATTACGCTGAATAATATCGCCCCCATCGCCGTCGCAACCTCAGGCAGCAACGTCACCGTCAACGAAGCGGGTTATCAATATTCGTTCACGGGCGTCAGCGCCATTACCGTTAACGGATCTGCAAAAAGCGATGTATTGAATTTCAACGGTCCTGTCGCGTTGCCCTTCAGCGTCGTCAATTGCGGCAGCTCGACCGTGAACGTGAACGGCGGAACGTTAATATTCGCCGCCGTCAGCGGAGGGAGCATCAATCTGGGCACGCTATTCGTGGCCAATGGCGCTGCCGCGATGATAACCGCCGCGACCACGCAAAATCCCACCACCTTGAATTTGGGCTCCCTTTCGATCGCTGCCAGTGGCGTGCTGGACGTGACTAACAATGAGGTGTTCATCAGCTATGCCGGCGCTGCCGACCCAATCGCGGCGATCGCCGGGTACATCACATCCGGCTACAACAGCGGCCACTGGAACGGTACGGGCATCATTTCCTCAGCGGCGCAAACGCCCACCAACGGCCTGATCTACGGCCTCGGCTACGCCGATGGGAATGACAACGTCGTCTCCGGCCTGTCGTCGGGCCAGATCGAAGTGAAGTACACGCTGCTGGGCGACGCCAACCTGGACGGCCTGGTCAACGCCGCGGACTTCACCATCCTGGCGGCGAACTTCAACCAGCCGGTCACCGGCTGGGACCACGGCGATTTCAACTACGACGGACTGGTGAACGCCGCCGACTTCACCGACCTGGCGGCGAACTTCAACCAGAGCGCTGATATTGCCGCCGTTGCAAACGTGGCCTCGGTCGCCGCCGCTCCGGTAGTCGTTTCAACCGCTTCGGCGGCGACAACTTCCACCACCCCCGCGGCGTCACCGGCTTCGAAGTCCAAGCCAGCGAAGGTTTCCAGGCCAAATGTCACCGATGCAACGAACAGGAAATCGAAGGTTTCCGCTGTGACGACTTACGCGGCCGGCTTCGTAACGATCCCCACCTCCGGCTCGACGGCGACTCCGCAGAACATCAATAGGGACGCCAAGTTTCTCGCGGATCGATAAGCCGCGGATGAAGCAGATAATGGGCGCCACTGATCCATTTAGGATTTATTTTAGGGACGATTTATTTAGGGACATTCAAGATTTCAGTCGCCGCGCGTGCGATCGCAGAAATCTTGGAATGTCCCCTTTTAGCCTTTTTGGCCTCCCACCTTCTCAATTCGACTGATAGCTCGATATCCTGTCCGTGCGGCGGGCGAGCTCGCTGGTGTATCGGCGCCCGAGCCTATCCTTGTTTTCTTCAATCCAATCGCTCAGCCTTGTCGCGCCTAGTGGAGGAGCATCCACGTATAGGCGTTCCTCCATCAGGCCCCGGATTTCCTCGCGCGTGATAATGACATCATGCACTAGCGAACCGAGCAGCCGCGAACCCCAATAGCAAACCTTCGGGGGAAGTCCGACGATTGGCCTCCTCAGGCCCAGCGCTCGTCTGATCGTGTCGACCAACCCGCGATACGTGAAAGTCTCCGGCCCAATCGCATTCAGCACTTCGCAACGGTCGCCCGTCGCCTGCTCAATGGCGGCCAGCGCAAGATCGTCCACGTAAATAGGCTGGAGCCGATATTCACCCGAGCCGAAAACCGCCATGACCGGAAGATGACGCAGCGCCCACGCGATGTTGTTGATCAGGATATCTTCCTTCCCGAACAGGACCGTCGGCCGAAGAATGCAGTACGAAACGCCCAGAGATTGGAGTTCCAATTCAACTTCCGCTTTCCCCCGAAAATAACGCAGATCGCAGTTGATGTCCGGATGGGTAATGCTGACGTGCACAATCCGCCGAACCCCACTGTCCTTCGCGGCATGGAACAGGACCTTGCTGTTGGCCACCGCTTGCTGGTGCGAGAAAAGGCGATGATCGAATCGCACCCAGTACGTGTTGATGAGCGCATCGACCCCCCGAAGCGAATGCGTTAATAGGTCCGGCTGATCGAAATGAAAAGGAACCGCCTGGACCCTCCCGCCAAATGGGTTATCGCGCCGCAGGGAGTTCGTCAGCGTGACAACGCTATGGCCCGCATCGAGCAGACGCTGGGCGATGTAGCGGCCTGAGAATCCAAATGCTCCCGTGACTGCGATCTTCATAGCGCAAGCGGATAGTAAGGGGACATTCAAGATTTTAGTTGCGGCGGCTGCGGATGCGGAAATCTTGTATGTCCCCTTTTTGCGTGAAACGGCTCCATCGCCCGCAAGCCCAGCAGTTCCATCAGATGCGCATCGGCATCGTATTTCGGCGACGGCACGGCGGCGGTGAGCATCTGCCCGTTGTCGCTGGAGAAAATCGAATTCGCCCCCGCCAGGAAGCACAAAGCCTGATCGCTCACCGAAAGTTTCGCCCGCCCGGCCGACAGCCGCACGACGCTCGCCGGCATCAGCAGCCGCGCCAACGCGATCATCCGGACCGTTTCCCAGATCGGCAAATCCGGCCGATCCCCCATCGGCGTCCCCGGCACCTTTGCCAGGACGTTGATCGGCACGGATTCAGGATGCGGCCGCATCGTCGCCAGCGTGCGCAGCATGGACAAACGGTCTTCCATCGTTTCGCCCATGCCGATGATCCCGCCGCAGCAAACCGTCACGCTCGTTTTGCGGATTTGTTCGATGGTATCGAGGCGGTCGCCAAATTTGCGCGTGGTGATGATGGTCTGGTAAAACCGCTCGGAGGTGTCGATGTTGTGGTTGTAGGCATAAAGCCCGGCTTCCTCCAGCCGCCGCGCCTGGCCCTCATTGAGCATGCCCAGGGTGCAGCAGACTTCCAGGCCGAGGTCGCTCACGTCTCGCACCATTTCCAGGATTCGCTCGAACTGCTGGTTATCCTTGACTTCGCGCCAAGCCGCCCCAAGGCACACCCGGCTCGCCCCGCTTTCCTTGGCACGCCGGGCGAATTCCACAACCTCTTCCCGAGCCATCAGCGCCGTCGGCCTGACTTCGGTTTCATAGCGCGACGATTGCGAGCAATACGCGCAATCTTCCGGACACGCCCCGGTCTTGACGGAAATCAGTTTGCAGACCTGAACTTCCCCCGGCCGATGAAATTGCCGATGAACCGTCGCCGCCCGGAACACCAGTTCCAGCAACCCCACCTCCGCCAGCCCGCGGATTTCCTCCAGCGTCCAGTCGCTACGAATCTCGACAGGCATGATGGATGAACAATTCTTCCTCACCTGAACGCATCCGTCACCGGCCGCGCCGCACGCGGAACCACCGTGCGCGTATTCGTGTCGTAGGTCATAATCGCGATCAGGCCCGTGCGGTTATCCACGATGTACAGCCCTTCCCCGCCCGTTTGGATTTCCGCGGTCACCGCCTGGTAGTCGTGGCTGTTCGCCGTCGCCTCGGCCTGCGCCGGCGGCGCCGCGAAATTCGCGATCATCAACCCCACCGCCGAAACCGTCAGCACGCAAATCCCTATCAGTTTTCGATCCATGGTAAACCTCATTTGCTCATTTTTGTTTTTTGATTGAATCAGCGCCTCTGTCCCTGGGCGGCGATGCTGTAAATCCGATTCAGATCGATCGGCTGCATCGTCTGGAGCGTCCGGCTCGAATCGTCATACGCCATCGCTCCCAACTTCCCGTTCGTCGAGTCGATGATGTAAACCAGCGACGTCGACCCGCCGTTCACCCTTCCGGGCACCAGCAGATAATCCGCCGGCCGCCGAATCTGCGCCTGCGCACGATTCAAATGATTGAATTGCCCGGCAAACATGAACAACAAAACCGCGTTGAGGCCTACAAGACCCCAAAAGACAGGCGATTTCATCGATGCCTCCTCGTGTTAAAGACGTAATCCTTGATGATTCAATCCAGGTGAGATCGCTTGGCGTCCTTGAACATCACCAGCAGCCCGACCAGGCCAAGACCGATCCAAACGAAATAACTCAGCGCGGCCCCGCCGTCGAGCGTGACGCTTTTGTTGCCGTAGTCGTCCAGCCGCCCGTCATAGCTTTTCGATTGATCGTCCGCCAACGCCGACAGCGGAGCGAACCCCACCGTCAACAGGACAATAATCGTCGCCAATAGCTTCTTACGCATGCTCCCCATCATAACCAGCTTTCCAGCGGCCGGGCAAGCGCACGGAATTCCTGCGCCGGAAGGCAGACGGTTTCCCACTTCGCCGACCGCCGCCGCATGTGCGCCCGGTATTCCGCCAAATCTATCCCCATGATCAGATACCATCGGTCTCGATGCTCGTACATCCCCTCTCCCGCGCTCATCGGCCGCTCGATCCAATAAACGAACGTGAATATCGCCTTGAATCCCTCCCCGAACACCTGCTCCCATTGCATCAGATCGTTCACGTCCTGTTCGGTCGTCCAGGTCTCAAACCCCGCCCGGTCCACCCGGTTCCGGCAACTTCGCCCTTTCACGTCCACCAGTAAATTCGGGCCCTTCTTGCTGTAAACCACGAAATCGAACGATTTCAGCCGGGCATTGGCAAACAACGCCTTCTTCGCCTCATCCACCGCCACGTACGGAACGCCCCGGTCACGCAGGAACGCCTCGAACGCCGCCTCATAATGAATCGTCCGATCCGCCATAAAAACTGACTATCCCTGAATTCTAGCGGAACCGCCCCGCCTTTGGCTATACATTGGCGACATGCGAATAATCGCCGGCGAATTTCGCGGTCGAAAGCTCCTTGGTCCCGACACAGACCTCACCCGCCCCATTACCGATCGCGCCAAGCAATCCGTCTTCGACGCCCTGACGCCCCATCTGCCCGATGCGGTCGTCTATGACCTCTTCGCCGGCACCGGCAGCCTCGGCCTGGAAAGCCTCAGCCGCGGCTGCAAACACGCCACGTTCTTCGAGTCCGACCCATCCGCCCTGGCCCTTTTACACAAAAATATCGCCACGCTCGGCGTGGCCAATCGCGCCACCACCATTCGCGGCGACATCTTCGCCTGGTTCGCATCCTCCGCCAAACCCGCCCAGCCCGCCGACCTGGTCTTCCTCGATCCGCCCTACCGCTTCCTGACCGACCGGCCCGGCGATCTTCAAACCCTTGCCGAAAAAATCGTCTCCGCCCATTTGTCGCCCACCGGCCGGATCCTTTTCCGCCACGACCGCCGCGACGTCCTCGAACTGCCGATGCTCCGCCCCACGGCCATCCGCGATTACGGCTCGATGCGCGTGGAGTTCCTGGAGAAGGAAATTCGAAACTCGAAACTCGAATGACGAATCAAGCCGCTGCGCGGAAACTCGAAATTCGAATGACGAATCAATTTCGAAATTCAAAATTCGAATTTCAGACTTCGAATTTGATTCGTCATTCGAATTTCGAATTTCGAATTTCCCCCGCCCCCTTCATCCGCTCCATGATTTCCATACATCCCTTCGCCGCCATATCCAACATCCGATCCATCTCCACCCGGCTAAACCCCACCCCATTTTCCGCGCTCGCCTGAATCTCGACGAATTTCCCGCTGGCCGTATATGCGACGTTCATATCCACCTGCGCCCGCGAGTCATCCTCATAATCCAGATCGAGCAAAACCTCCCCATCCACCAGCCCCACGCTCACGGCCGCAAGCTGATCCACCAGCGCCGCCTTCGGCTCATACAGCGAAGGATCATATCTGGGCAGCGTCTCCCCATTGATCGGATCGATCGTACTTTTGGAAATCACCTTCGGCGTCGGCATCAGTTCCGGCAACTTCCCCACCGCATCCCGCAGCGCCACGTACGCCGCCGATATACACGCCGTCCGCGTCCCCCCATCCGCCTGAAGCACCTGGCAATCCACCGCCAGCGTATGCGGCCCGATCTTGCTCAAATCCACCGCCGCCCGCAACGACCGCCCGATGAGCCGCTGAATCTCCGTCCCCCGCGAATCCGTATGCCCGATCTTCGGCCAAGGTTTCCTCTGCGGCGTAGACCCCGGCAACATCACGTATTCCGCCGTCACCCATCCCCCCGCTCTCCGCTCATCAAACCACGGCGGCAAATCCACCGCCTCCGAAACCGTGCACAGCACCACGGTCTTCCCCTGCTGCCAAAGCACCGACCCCGCCGGCGTCTGCGTAAACCCCCGCGTGATCGAAATCTCCCGAAGCTGATTGGCTTTTCGTCCGTCAGATCGCATTCCCAGAGGCTACCGCCGCCGGCGCAGGATGTACATGCGAGCCCGCGTCCCCTGTTGCTTGGGCTTTTTAAGGGGACATTCAAGATTTCCGAACTTGCGAGCCAAGAACAACGAAATCTTGAATGTCCCCTTTATTACGACGACAATTTCCGCGCGTAGCCGGCGATCTTTGCCCGCCGTATTGATCCAAACGTCGCCGCAAAAACAGAATATCTCAAAATGACCCACTGCCAAATTTCCCCTTGCAAATCAAAACCGAGTTAGGCATTGGTTAGGACATTGGTACGGCCCCGTCGCCCATCCTGCGCGCGGGCATTGCCGGGTCAAGTTTATTGGAGGATTCGCAGGCCATGCCGATTCTGTGCCGAGGTTTGCCGACTCGGGTCGTGCAACGCCCCGCCGTTCATGTTTCCAACCCGCTGGTTCCGATAAATAGCCTATGGATCGCCCCAAAAATCGGGACCCGCAATGGGTGGACACCGCGCGAAGGCTTCGCGACGTTCGCCGGGCTTGTTTACTGTTTCTGGATCGCTGGGCTATTGGACAACTGCTGAACGACGTGCCCGCCCTCGATCGGGTAGCCGGCGATGTCCAGGCCAAGACCGACGCCGCCATTGCCGATCCGGCCAACCGGGATTGGTCGGTTTTATATCGCGGAAGCGTTTTGGACGATTAGTTAGATAGCTCACTTCCATGGCGCAGATCACTTCCAACATTGGCATCATCAGCGGGATCAACACCGGGGCCATTATTGATGGGCTGATCTCCATCGATTCACAGCCCGTCACTCTTCTGCAAACGCAGATCACCTCCGCGAAGGATCAGCAGCAGGCGTATTCATCGCTCGAAACGCAATTGACCGCCATGCAGCAGATCGGGCAGAACCTGGCCTTGCCGCAGACTTTTCAGGCAGCCACGACCAACAGCAGCAATCCCAACGTCCTGACGGCCACGGCCGGCGTCGGGGCGGCCGTCGGCAACTATCAGTTTCAGGTCGCCCAGCTCGTCTCCACCCAGCAGAGCATCAGCAACGGATTCGCCAACACCAGTTCCGCCCCCGTCGGCGCCGGGACCATCACGCTGGAAGCCGGCGGCGGCGAGGCCTATTCCCAAACCCCGCTCTCCCAACTCAACGGCGGCTCGGGCGTCGCCCAGGGCCAATTCCGGATCACCGACCGTGGCGGCAACTCCACCGTCATTAATACCTCGAACGATATCAACCTCGACGACGTGGTCAGCCAGATCAACAACGCCACCGGCATCAGCGTCCACGCCGCCGTCACGAATGACGGCCTGCAAATCACCGATCAAACCGGCGGAACCGGCACCCTTTCCATCGAGGACCTCAACGGCGGGACGACGGCGGCGAACCTCGGCATCGCCGGCGCCGCTTCCGGTAACACACTCACCGGGTCCGACATCAATTACATCTCCACCGCCACGTCCATTTCGCAACTCAACGACGGCAACGGCATCGCCACCACCACCGCCGGGCAGACCGACTTCACCGTCACCGTGAGCGATGGGACGAACGTCAACGTGTCGCTCAACGGCGCAACCACGGTCGGCGACTTGCTCAACGACATCAACACCGCCGGCGGAACGAAGCTCAAGGCATCGATCAATTCCGCGGGCAACGGCATTACCCTCACCGATACCAGCGGTGGAAGCGGCACGTTCACCATCGCGCCCAAGAACGGCTCGCAAGCCGCCTCCGACCTCGGCCTCACCGCGGCCGCCTCCGGCAACACCATCCAGGGCGCGCCACTCATCGCCGGGCTGGATTCCGTCCTCGTGCGATCCCTCAACGGCGGATCGGGGTTGACCCTTGGCGCCATTTCCATTACCGACCGTAGCGGACACTCCGGCCAGATCGACCTGTCCGGCGCAACCTCCCTCAGCGACGTCATCAACGACATCAATACCAACACCCTGGGCATCGACGTCACCGCAGCCCTGAACTCATCCGGAACCGGCCTGCAAATCACCGACACCAGCGGCGCCGCCGCAAACGGAAATCTCGTCATCGGCAACGTCGGTTCGACCACCACTGCCACCGCCCTGGGAATCGCCGGAACTTCCGATACCGGCGCCGTCGACGGCACAAATCTTCAGCGGCAATACGTCTCTCTCAACACGCTGCTCAGCAATTACAACGGCGGCGCCGGGGTGAGCCTCGGCCAGTTCCAAATCCAGAATTCCACCGGCGCGGTCGCCACCGTCGATCTCACGCAGGGAACCTACAACACCATCGGCGACGTGATCAACGCGATCAACGCCAAGAAAATCGGCGTCACCGCTTCGATCAATTCCACCGGCAACGGCATCCTCCTGACCGACACCGCCGGCGGCACTGGAAAGTTGACGGTCACCGATGTCAACGGCGGCGCCACCGCCGCGAATCTCAACATCGCCGGCGCCGCCACCGGAACCACCCTCGACGGCGCGGAGCAAAAAACCATCACCGTCACCAGCACCGATACCCTGGCGTCCCTGCAATCCAAGATCAACAAACTCGGCTTCGGCGTCACCGCCAATATCATCAACGACGGCTCCAGCAGCGCGCCCTATCGGCTGTCGCTCACGGCCGTCAATTCCGGCGAGGCCGGCCGCGTCGTCATCGACAGCGGAACCACCAACCTGGGCATTCGCAACCTCGTCAATGCCCAGGATGCCGCGGTTTTCTATGGCGGATCCGGCGGCTCCCAACCCCTGCTCATCACCTCAAACACCAATCAATTGTCCAATGTCATCAAGGGCGTCACCGTCAGCCTCGTCAGCGCCAGCAGCAGCCCCGTGAGCCTCAGCGTCACCCCCGATCCCACCAACGTCTCCGCCCAACTTCAGAACTTCGTCACCGATTTCAACTCCCTGGTCGGCACCATCACGACCGACACTCAATACGACACCACGAACAACACCGGCGGCATCCTGCTCGGCGACGGCGCAACCCAGCAAGTCCAGGAATCCATCTACAACATGATCAACACCGTGGTGCAGGGCGCCGGCCAATACAAAGACCTCGCCCAAATCGGCATTACGGTCAACACCAACGGCAACGTCAACAGCGGCGCGACCCTGAACTTCGACCCCAGCACGTTCCAGACCGCCTTCGCCAACGATCCCAATGCCGTTCAGGACCTTTTCAGCACCGCATCCATCGGCCTGGGCAACGTCATCAACAACGCCATGACCGCCCTCACCGATCCGGTCAGCGGAACGCTCACGCTTCAAAACAACACCCTGACCACCGAAATACAACAATACAACGACCAGATTAACAGCCTGAACTCCATTCTTGCCGAGAAGAAAACGCAATTGGAGAACGAGTTCAACAACATGGAAAGCACGCTGGCGACGCTTCAAACTCAGGGCACTCTGTTGACCGCGTTAAGCAGCATCAAGCTCTCGACCACAAGCACCGGCGGCACCTCGATCGGATCATCGGCGAGCAGCTCGTCCTCCAGCTCATAGTTGGAGTTTTGTAGAGCGATATGAATCCACAAGCCGCGCAAAAATATCTGCGAACGAAGGTGTTGACCGCGACGGCCGAGCAGTTGCAGATGATGTTGTTCGACGGCGCGATCCGCTTTTGCGAACAGGCCCGGATCGCGCTTGAAAAAAAGAACTTCGAGCAAAGCTACCAGGCGCTGACCAAAGCCCAGGCCATCGTCAATCAACTTATCTGCGCCCTGAAGCCCGATGTCTTGCCCGAACTTTGCAAACGGCTCAAGGGTCTTTACACCTTCGCCTATCGCCGCCTGGTCGATGCGAATCTGAATCACCACGTCGAATCGTTGGACGAAGCGCTCAACGTGCTGAAATTCCAGCGTCAGACGTGGGCGATGCTGATGGAGAGCCTGGGCAAGCAGAAGGCCGCCGCCGCCGCCGCCAAGCTCGACATCCCCGCCCCCGACGGCCGGATGGAAGCCAGCATCAGCATGCAAGGCTAAAATTCTCTCTCCATTAGCCCCGGCCTTTGGCCGGGTCATCCCCCATTAACCCCACCGATAAAACCCCATCGCATTGGCGGTCGTGATCTGATCCAGTTTTTCCAGGCTGATCCCCCGCGCCGCCGCCACCACCGCCGCGGTGTGAACCACCATCGCCGGCTCATTGACCTTTTGTTTGCGCATGGGCTCGGGCGTGAGATACGGGGCATCGGTCTCGACGAGGATTCGATCCTGCGGCGCATCGGCGGCGATTTCGCGCAGCGCCTGGCCGTTGCCAAACGTCACGACCCCGGTGAATCCGGTCAAATGTCCCGCGTCCCAAATCCGCCGCGCTTCCTCCGCCGTTCCGGTAAAACAATGGAACACCGCCCTCACCCCGGAAAACCGTTGAAGCATAGCCAGGCAATCCTGGACCGCGTCCCGGCAATGAATCACCACCGGCAATCCCACTTCCCGCGCCAGGTCCAACTGCGCCTCAAAATACTCCGCCTGTTTGGGCCGGGGCGACGAATCGTAATGATAGTCCAATCCCATCTCCCCCAGCGCGACGACAGCCGGGTCGGGGCAGAAATCCCGCAGCCGCGCAAGCTGCTCAAACTGAATTTCATGGCAATAGTTGGGATGCGCGCCCACCGCGCAGCGGACGTTTGGGCGCCGTTTCGTCACCCCCAGCACCGCATCCCAATCCGCCGGATGCGTGCCGATGGTGACGATATTCCCGACGCCCGCCGCCGCAGCCCTCGCCAAAACCGCATCGAGTTGCTCGACGAGCCTTGGATCGGTCAGATGGCAATGCGTATCGATCATTGCAATTGTCAATTATCAATTGTGTTCTAAAACGTCGCCTCGAACGCGTCGGTCGTGTGCCGAATCTGCGGATCGCGCCCGCTCGGCCAGACGATGGCGACCACGTCGAACCTGGCCGGCGGCTGCGGAGTGCCGTAACGCGACAGGTAAAACGTCGCCGCCTTGGTCAACTGGTGCCGCTTGGGCTGATTGATCTGATCCTCCGGCGTGGGATCATCGTACGCCCGGGTTTTGACCTCCACGAAAACCAGCGTTTTCCCATCCCGCGCGATGATGTCCACCTCACCCACTTCGCACCTGAAATTCCGCTCGATGATTTTGTAGCCCTGATTGCGAAGAAACCGCGCGGCCACGTTCTCCCCGCGCTGGCCCAGCGCATCGCGCGGCGACGCGGGCTTGAACCAACTGGTCAACCATTCAAACATGATGGAGGATTATGCCCTGCGGCCGTTCGGCTGCAACCCCAATGGGAAAATTCGAAACTCGAAATTCGAATGACGAATCAAATTCGAAATTCAAAACTTGAAATGCCAACCAAGATCCCGTTTCGAATTTTGGACTTCGAATTTGATTCGAATTTCGAGCTTCGAATTTCGAATTTGCTCTCACGCTCCCGACGCGGCCAATTCGGGCTTCTCCGTGGTCTCCGGCCCCTCGCCCTTCTTTTCTTTGCGCTTCTCGGTAAGCCGGGTCGCCTTGCCCACGCGATCGCGCAGGTAAAAGAGCTTGGCGCGCCTCGCCTCGCCGCTCCGCTTCACCGTCACGCGCGAGATAAACGGCGAATGCAGCGGGAAAATCCGCTCCACGCCTTCGTTGTTCACGATTCGCCTCACCGTGAACGTCTCGTTGATCCCCGCGCCCTTTTTCATGATCACCACCCCGCTGAAGACCTGGATGCGCTCCTTCTCGCCTTCGATGATCCGAGTGGCCACGTCCACCGTGTCCCCCACCGCAAACTGCGGGACGTCCTTCTTCAAATGCGGCTGCTCAACGTATTGTACGAGTTTGTTTGTCATGACCTGCTCCGATCCACCGTCTTTCGGCGGGATACGCAATTATACTACGGTATTCGATTCATCACTTATCGGCTACGCCGTCCGGTTTATCGGCTACGCCGCCGGATATCTTCCGCAAATAGGCCTGCCACAAATCCGGCCGGCGCTCCTTGGTCCTTTGCTTTTTCTGTTCCAGCCTCCACTTGGCGATCTCGGCATGGTTGCCGCCGAGCAAGACCTGGGGCGCCGTCATTCCCCGGAATTCCCGCGGCCGGGTGTACTGCGGATACTCCAGCAATCCATCGGCGAACGACTCATCCGCCGCGCCTTCCTCCGCCCCCAGCGCGCCCGGCAAAAGCCGCACCACCGCGTCCAACACCACCATCGCCGCCAATTCTCCGCCGCTCAATACGTAATCGCCAATGCTCAATTCCATCGGCTGCAAACCCCGCGCGATCCGGTCATCGAAACCTTCGTAATGGCCCGCAATGAGCAACAATCGATCCTTCGCGGCCAACTCCTCGGCCACCGACTGATCGAACAAGCGTCCTTGCGGGGTCAGCAGAATGCGAACGCTCTTGGAAGCCGCGGAGGGCGAAGCCCTTTCCGCGGCGGAGGGCGAAGCCCTTTCCGCGGCGGAGGGCGAAGCCCTTTCCGCATCCTGCCGCTCGACCGACTCGACGGCGTCGAACAGGGTCTGGCACATCATGACCATGCCGGGACCGCCGCCGAAGGGTTTGTCATCCACCGATTTGTGCGCATCAGTCGCAAAATCGCGGATGTTTGTCAGGT
>Ga0181518_10003116_pt1 | contig 15521 bp, 9 predicted proteins | sample PEATcosm2014_Bin_28_FD_119751 | JGI IMG/M metagenome (GOLD analysis project Ga0181518, IMG submission 119751) | Peatland microbial communities from MTU Mesocosm Facility, Houghton, MI, USA - PEATcosm2014_Bin01_60_metaG | ecosystem: Environmental > Terrestrial > Soil > Wetlands > Peat | place... | reverse complement strand
TAAATTGGCGCTCTCGGTGCCGCCTGACGTGAAGACGACTTCGCTGGGTTTGCTGCCCAGGACCTTGGCGGCGCGCTCACGGGCCTCGTCCAGGAGCGCTCGCGCCTGCCGCCCGAGGTGATGCACGCTGGAGGGATTGCCCCAGACCTCGCTCAGAAACGGCAGCATCGCCGCGCGCACCTGAGGGTCCAGGGGCGTGGTGGCGTTGTAATCGAAGTAAACCGTTTGCATGACGCCAGTTCTGCTGTTTGTAAGGCATAGGCTACCTCAGGCCCGGTCCGCCAGCCAGAGTTTCCCAATAAATGTGATTTGCGGCCTCGGCGCTTTCGCCTAAGTTGCCGCCATGTTCAATGCGGCGGACTTATTCGACCTGAGCCAGACGGAGCATGCGGCGATCTTTGATGGCTGCGAATATGCTTGGGATGCGCTCAAAAAGCTAAAAGCTTACCTCGAAGCAAACCTCCGGCCCGGCTTGCGTAACCGCTGTGAAGGGGTAGCATTTATTGGTGAGCGGGTGTTCATTGGAGAGGGCACGCTGGTCGAGGATGGGGTCATGATCAAGGGCCCGGCCCTGATCGGCCGCAACTGCCACCTTCGCCATAACGCTTACCTGCGCGAGAACGTCATCCTTGGCGACAACTGCGTCATCGGCAATTCCTGCGAGGTGAAGAACTCGCTCCTCTTCAACCACGCCGGCGCCCCTCATTTCAATTATATCGGCGACTCTATTCTCGGTTACCATGCGCACCTGGGCGCCGGCGTGAAGATTTCCAATGTCAAACTCGTGCCCGGCAATATCACGGTGGACATCGACGGCCGGCCATTCGATACCGGCCTGCGTAAATTCGGCGCGTTGCTGGGGGACCATACCGACATCGGCTGCAACGCGGTGCTCAACCCGGGCAGCATCATCGGGCGCGGCTCGGTGGTGTATCCGAACACCAACTGGCGCGGCATTCTCCCCGCCAACATGATCGTGAAGAACCAGGCCGCACAGGAAGTGATTGTCCGCCGCCCCAGGTAGGGACTGGCGTCCCGTCTGTTCGCATTTCCGATGATCAGCACTGTCGAATCCCAGCCCGCCGGCTCGACTCATGATCTGGTGCAACAGGTCGCGGAAATCTTTTCTCCGAAGGGCATCCTGTCGCGGTCAAAGAACTTCGAGTTTCGGCCCCAGCAGCAGGAAATGGCGGTGGCGGTGGCGCAAGCCCTTGCCAACGGCGAGCACCTGGCAGTCGAAGCCGGCACGGGAGTCGGCAAGAGCCTGGCCTACCTGGTGCCGGCGATCCTGCATGCCGTGGCCAACAAGAAGAAGGCCGTCATCTCCACGCACACCATCAACTTGCAGGAGCAGCTCACGCAGAAGGACTTGCCGATGCTTGAGCAGATCCTGCCGGTGAAGTTCAGCTTCACCATGCTCAAAGGCCGGGGCAATTACGTTTGCACGCGCCGCCTCCACAAGGCCGTCCAGCAGGCCGGCAACCTCTTTACCTCCTCCGAGGCCGAGGAGTTGCAGCGGATTCACGAGTGGGCCAAGACCACCACCGACGGCAGCCTGTCGGATTTCGAGGTGGAGCCCGACCCAAAGGTGTGGGCGCAGGTGTGCTCCGAGCGCGGTTTGTGCGCTCCCAAGCTGTGCGGCTACCCGTCCGACTTTGGCAAGGATCACCCTATCTGCTTCTTCCAGCGCGCGCGCAACCGCATCCTCTCGTCCGATGTGCTGGTCGTGAACCACACCTTGTTTTTCACGCTGCTTGGCGGCCTGGAAGAGGAAATTGAGGGGGGCATCCTGTTCCGCAATGACTTCGTGATCTTCGACGAGGCGCACCACATGGAACACGTCGCTTCGCGGCACATCGGGCTGAGCGTATCGAGCGGCCAGGTGCGCTACGCGTTGCATCGCCTCTGGAATCCCCGCACCGAAAAGGGCCTGCTCGCGACGTTGCGCAAGGGCGCCGCGGTGAAGCTCGTCGCCGACCTGTTGAAGGAGGCGGATGGCTTCTTTGGCAACGTGGAAACGGCGTGCGAAGCCCTGCAGCAGGCGGCCAAGAAGCGCAGCTTTGGCGGCGGGGAGTCGGCGGTGGCCCGGCGGCGCGAGTGGACCGAACTGCGCATCCGCCAGCCGGAGCTGGTTCAGGACAACGTCACGCTCCCCATACAGCGGCTGCGTGAGGCCGTCAGCGAGCTGATCAAGCTGAGCGAGGATAAAGAAATTGGCCAGGAATTGATGGAATGCAACCGGCGGCTGGCGGAGTTGCGGGAGGAAGTCGCCATCTTCCTCAGTCAGGGCGCCGAGGACTCGGTGTATTGGGTCGAGCGGACGGGCCGGGCGCAAAAGACCCTGGCTCTGAACGCCGCGCCGATTGACGTGGCTGAGTACCTGCGCCGCCGGCTGTTTGGCAGCGACACGTCCATTATCATGACCAGCGCCACTCTGTCGGTTTCGGGCGTGGTGCGTGGTGCGTGTTCCGAGGAGGATTCAACGCACCACGCACCACGGACCACGCAGCGCGGCGCCCGATCACGAAACACGTCAGGCTTGAACTACTTCTCGCACCGCGTCGGCGCCGAGGCCGCCACGCTGTTGCAAGTCGGCACGCCGTTCGATTACGAGCGGCAGATGAAGCTTTACGTGGTCGGCAAGATGCCGGACCCGCGCACCGAGGGTTATCGGGACGCGCTGACCCACTGGATCGAGCATTTCGTCAAGCTGACGCACGGCAAAGCCTTCGTGCTCTTTACTAACTTCAAGCTGATGCAGGAAGTCGCCGAGTTGATGCAGCCGTTCTTCGACAAGATCGGCATCGCATGTTTCGTGCAAGGCACCGGCACGCCCCGCTCACTCATGCTCGAGAAGTTCAAGGACGACGTGGACTCTGTGCTGTTCGGCACTGACAGCTTCTGGCAGGGCGTCGATGTGCCTGGCGAGGCGTTGTCCAATGTGATCATCACGCGCCTGCCGTTCGCGGTGCCGGACCACCCGCTCATCGAAGCGCGGATCGAGGCTATCGAGGCTCGCGGCGGCGATTCCTTCCGGGAGTTCTCGCTGCCGGAGGCCATCCTGAAGTTCCGCCAGGGCGTCGGCCGGCTTATTCGCACCAAGACCGACCAAGGCATCATTGTCGCGCTGGACAATCGCATCCTGACCAAGCAATACGGCCAGGCCTTCATCGACGCCCTTCCGAAGTGTCCGGTGGAAGTGGTGGCGTAGGAGCGTGCTGCCCAAGCCACCCAGGGAGGACGCTCGCCCTCCCATAGGAGCGACTTGGGCAACACGCGCGTAGGGGAATACATTCCGCATGCCTTGTAAGGCAGGGCAGTGCGTTTCGCCTCCCCATTGTTCAAGCCGGGCTCTTGGACGGCGCGGCAGGCCGATGCTAAGATAGCCTCGAATAACAACTTGGTTATGAGTTCTTACCAATCATATCGCCACTTGCCGCCGCTGGCCGGGGTCTGTTCCATGGACGAGGCGGTGAAGCCTGGCCTCTCAGTAGAAGAATGCGTCCGGCGGCTGAAGCGTTATCACTACGCTTTTAAGCGGCTCCACCAGATCTTCACGGCGCGCATCACTGCGGAACCCATCTATGAGCTCAAGATGGGCTTCAGCCTCCACGCGCATCTCTGCGCCGAGCACGTCACCGCGCTGCGTAAGCGGGTCGGAGAAATGCGTGAACCCCCGCTTGGCCTCGAAGCCGTGCCCGACCCGAACCTCGCGGCCTTCTTTGACGAAATCCTCAGCGCCCCGACCACTGAGGATTTGCTGCCGGGGCTTTACGAGAAGGCCGTTCCCGCGCTGAAGGCCGCTCTCGAACGACAACTGCGGGACACCAACCCGCTGGCAGACCAACCGACCGTCCGCATTTGCCGGTTCGCCTTGCTGGAGTTGGGCGACATGCTGGCGTTTGGAGCGCAGAGTATCACCGCGCTGGTCGATTCCAGTTGCCGCCAGCGCGTGGCCGATTGGCTGTCGCTGCTCGATGATTGTCTCGCCGCGGCTGGCGGGCTGGATGGCACAGAGACCCCCAGCGGCAATTCAATCCAGCGCCGGCATTCCGCCAAGCCCTATAAATATGACGGCGTGCCAAAACGGGACCACCGCTTCCCTGATCCCTACAACATGGGCGTGAACGCCGAAGTCTTCCTCTACGACGAACACTTCTCGCCAGAGCCCAAGACGCTGATGATGTTCTACAAGCGCCTTCGCGAAGTGGACGTGCCCGAGATGATGGCCAGCATCATCACGGAAACGCAGGGCAAACCCTGGGAGTATTACCGCGACATGACCCGCCAGCTCTGGGACGAGGCCCGCCACGCCATGATGGGCGAAGCCGGCTTCGCCAACCTCGGCATCGACTGGCCCACTAAGGTCATGATCAACTACACTTGGTCGCTCGCCCTCAACACGCAGCTCAAACCAATCGAGCGCCACGCCGTGCTGTACTTCATCGAGCAGGGGCTCATGCCCAAAACCGGCAAACGCTTCGAGTGGGAAGTCGGCGTCGCCTCCCACAACCCGCTGGCGGCCCTGTTCCAGGATTATGACTGGGCCGATGAAGTTCTCCACGCCCGCATTGGCCGTGACTGGTATCTCAAGGACTTCAAGAATCCACAGGAGGCCGTCCGTTACGGCGACGATTGCTGGTCTCGCGTCCTGATGAATTGGGTGAGCTGGCGGCAGCAGGGCCTAACCCAGCACCGCAACTGGTGGCCAGACCTCTATCGCGAAGCCTGCCGCCGCTGGGGAATCGAGCCCGATCCGAAAGTCCTGGCCTACTCGACCACCTACCAAACCGTTCGCGCCGACCTGAAGGAGCTGACGGGGTCGGCGTAGGCGCCATATAAGAGCCCAAAAGTGGAACGCCTCCGAGCCAGGCGTCACATGGCTGCACCCTCTCATTGACACTGAATGAGACGAACAAGTCACAGGCAGGGAGCTCCGTGTTGACCTCTCTGCGAAATGCCGGACGCCATTGGCGCGGGATCGCCGAGGTGCGACATTCTACGCGGCTTTGCCCGCGGCGAGCGCGGGGCGCCGGGTGGCGTCGGTCCAGCCAACAGGGTTGGCATTAGCCGCGAGCCTGCGCAGATACTCCTGGTTGTTCTTCTGCCAGTCCCGATTGATCTTCCAGGCGTAGAAGGAGAGGCCCGCCGCCACCAGTTGGCCGGTCGCCAGCTTCTTGAGGTTCTCAGACAGGGTATAGAGCCGCGTATGCCCGTAGACCTGGGCGCATTGGAGTTCGAAGGGTGTGAAAGCGGCCGGCCGATATACCACGTGATGCGTATCGTAGAGGTCCCAGTCGAAGGACGTAATCCGCTTTTCCGCCCCGAGGCGCTGGTAAAGTTCTGACCCAGGCAGTGGGGTCAGGATGAGCAACTGCACACTCGTGAGCTTCATCTTGCGGGCGAAGGCGACGGTGGCTTCGACGGTGTCCCAGTTGTCCTCTTCGAAGCCGAACACGAACATGCCGTGGATGTGGATGCCGGCTGCCTGGACGACTTGGATGGCTTGCTGGATGTCCTCGAGGTTTTGGCTCTTCTTCATTTCCGTGAGGCTCCTGGGATTCACCGACTCGAAGCCGATGAACACCGTGTGGCACCCCGCGCGTTTCATCAGGCGGACGAGATCGGGGTCGCGAGCCAGATCAGTGCGCACTTGCGTGGACCATTGGAAGCGGAAGCCTTCGGCAATCATCGCCTCGAGCAGTTCCCGGGCGCGGCGCTTGTTTGCGGTGAAGTTGTCATCGCAAAAGAAAACGAAGTGGTGCCGAGTGTCGTACTGCTTGACTTCTTTCAGGATGGAGGCGAGCGAGCGGAAGCGGAACTTCTTGCCGAACATGGCCGTCACCGAGCAGAAAGAGCAGTCGAACGGGCAGCCGCGCGAGGTCTGCACCATGACGGTCTTCTTGCCGCCGATCACGCAGTCGGCCGTGCCCCCGGCCAGGGAGAAATCCGGCACCGGCAGTGCATCCAGGTCGGTGATCCAGGGCGCCTTGTCATTATGGTGAATGATCCCTGTGCCGTCCTTCCACGAAAGGTTCGGGACTGCGGCGTGCCTGGGGTCGGTCGCTGCTACGAGGCCTTCGGCCCAGAGGTCCAGCAGCGCGTTCATCGCCCCTTCGCCTTCGCCGCGCACGACGAGGTCGCCATGACCCAGCGCTTCGTCGGGCAGGAAGGTGACATGGGGTCCGCCGAGGACGACTGGGATGCCTTGTGCGCGGCATTCATCCGCCAGCGCGTAGCCGCGTTGCACGGAGGCGGTGATGGTGGAGATGCCCACTGCGTCCGGCCGACCATGTTCAGTGATCCAAGCCTGCAAATCGAAGCGACGCCGGCCATCGACAAACACGCGCGCGTTCCAGCCATCTCGGCGATTCACCAGTCCGGCCAGGATGAAGCTCCCCAGCCGCGGCAAGGTGAACTGGCTGAAGATGTTGAGCTGGGCGCCCGCCGGCTCAATGAACAGCATGAGACGTTTCATGAACAAAGCCGGTTAAATAGTGGCGCGAACATCACTTAGGTTATACACAAAAGCCGTTCACTGGGGAATCCCATTCTGCTTGGGTTCTTTCTCAATCCGCCGCAGAAGCCCGGCGATATCTTGCCACATGAGAACTCAGAGGGGCGAGCACGGCGCGCAGCGGTTTAGGGTCCGGTGTTCTACCTGGTGCTTGCGGAGCGCGGGGTGGTTGCTCCTGTTAGCGGGCGGGGCGCAGGCCTTTGGGCAGGTGAGCGTACACCTTGCAGGGAACTATTGTAACGTGGCCCGAAGCACCAACAACTCCCTGTTCCGACGCTACTTCTTAGAACGAGAGTCCGGGCCACTAGCTGCGGGCGAGGGGGAAGCGGACTGGTGTTGATCGGAGGATGGCAGCGAACGGATTTCAGCGGCTTGACGAGCGCTCTTAGGAGCATAGAGGTGCGGATTAGAAGACGTTTGCGCAGCGGCGGACGCTGACTGTCCGGCAGTGCGCGCGTTGTGCAAGGCCGGCAAGCCCGCATCAGACCGGTAGCCGGGCGCAGAGCGAACTCCCTGCTTCCAATTATCGGGGGCCTGGGGCGCCTTAGCAGTGGGCAGAACGGTCGGGGCCGGCTGGTACTGCGAAGTAGCACCAGGTCTGGCGCTGCTCGACGAGGAGGGGGCTCTGGGGGTCGCGGGAGCCGGCGCCGGCTGAGAGGGCCTCGGGGTTGGTTGGTATTGGGGCGAGGATGCGGGCTTAGCGCCACTCGACCAGGGCGCGACTTTGGGCGCTTGTATTGACGGCCGGCTGGGGGTAGCGCCAGGTGCCGATCCGCTGCGGGTGATGGTAGAAGGGCGTCCCGTGCTCACCGGCGCAATGGGGGAATGCTGAATAACCGGGTGACTCGCATCGACTTTCTGGGCCACCATGTGTAACGGTCGTGCCGGCGCCTGTAGCTGCGGCCGATAGACAACCGAGGCCGACCGGCTGGGCGCTCTGGGAGAACCGGCGGGCAGATCACGGACGGTCGCCCTGGGGACGGGGACACGGGAGGCAGCGGTCACGCGCTCGATGGGTATGCCTCGATGCACAATGGTGTTGTTCACCACAGTGTAGTTGTTTATGACTGTAGTCTGACGGTAAATGGTCGTGACCCGGGCCGGCGGCAGGCAGTGATGGCCAATGTCGTGACTGCAAAAGTCGCCGAAGGAGACGAAAGCAAAGGCACCGACGCCGAGGCCAAAGTCGAAGCTCGCTGCCACACTGACTCCATTATAGCGCCAGCCGAGCCGCGCATCGAATTCAGCATGCGGTGGCAGCGGCGCCCAACCACAGGCGTCTCCAGCCGTCCGCCACGTTACCCAGGCCGGCCCCCAGACTCGGTCGGGCGTCCAAACCCAGCCGCAGCGCGGGTGCTGATACCAGCGGCCATAGTGAAACGGCGCCCAGCCCCACGAATAGTCGGACTGCCAGAACCATCCGGCGTCGGTGTACACCCAGTGGCCGCCATCGCAATAGGGCCGCCAACTGTGGGAGACCACCACCGTCCGGGGTTGCCAGCACCAGCCGTAGTCTTCCAACGACACCCAGGTGCCATAGGGCGAAAGATCGTTGTAGAAGTAGCTCACATCAGCAGGCGCGCTGGTGACATAGGCCGGCGGCGGAGCGGCGATCTGCGGCGGCGGCATTTCTGGCGCCGCGGGCGCCGGGGCGGCCGGTGTTTGCCATTGATAAGTTAAGGGCGCGGCGCCGGGCTGCGCTGCCGGCGCATATTGTTGCGGCTGGCCCCTCAGCGCGCTGTCGTGGCTCAGCATCGCCGAGGTCACCTGCGGGGACAGGCCGATGTCCTTGAGATAGAGAACATCGTCAGCGGAAAGAGCGAAGGCGGCCTGTGAATTCTGGATGTAGGCTAGGACGACATCGTCGCCAACTCCAGAGCCGGCCAGCCGGACGACTTCGGCAGCCCCCGGCGATAGATTGACCGGGGCCGCCGGCTGAGCTTGTTCCGGAGCGCCCGGAACCGGCGCCTCTGGTGTTTGAGCGTATGTGGCCACCACCGGCAAAGCCAGCGCGACGACCAACCCGACCCACTTCGCATTTTTCATAAGATGCACTACGGTGTTTACTGCTAACCCATTAGACCACGCACCTGCCTCTTTATTCAGGCAATCGAACCCAGAAATATTGTAGGAGTTACACAGTGCGCGCCAACAATTTCGTGGCGCCGTAGCAGCCACACGCGGCAAATTCGCCACAGCCGCCAACCCATTGGGCGTCCAAATTATGGCTTGGACAGCACCACTGGACGCAACGCCCCGGCCCCTTTGGAGCTGGCAGGTGGATTTGACGCTCTGTCAACCCTTGCGCGCAATCGGGGCCCAGGGAATCGGCTGCTCCGTAACTGGCTGACAATCAATGGGATGCGCGGATGTCATTGCTCTGACGCTACCCGGCGACCCATTGCAGGCGACCCACCCTGCTCTCACTCAGCCGTCACCAGACGCGCGCGAGCCCCGCCGTAGTGTCACCGGAGACTCGCCGTAGCACCTCTGTCCCGGGGACAGAGGTGCTACGGCGAGTCTCCGGTGACACTACGGCGGGGCTCCCGACCTTTCCACGGCGGTGGGCGGAGCGGGCGGCAGCCGGTGAGGGGCCAACGGCTCGCCTTGTTGGGGCGCCGACTTGGGTCAGCGGTGGCAATCAAGACTCCAGCAACCGGCAAAGGAGAGGGCCCATCACTCGCTGCGGATGGCCTGGACCGGGTCGAGACGCGAGGCACGCAGGGCGGGAATCATCCCGGCAATCAATCCCACCACGATGAGAATCGTACTGGAAATCAGAAGGGCGGAAACGGAGACGGCGAGGTGGATGTCGCTGCGCCCGGAGGTATCTTCAAACAGCGGGCCGAGGAACGGGAGCGTGCCAATCGATTTGACCAGCAGGGCCGCCAGCACGAAGCCCAGCAGGCCGCCAGTGAATGTCAGCAGCAGGCCCTCGATGAGAATCTGCAGCAAAATGTGTCTTCGCCGCGCCCCGAGCGCTTTGAGCACCCCAATCTCCCGCGTGCGTTCGGTGACCGACACCAGCATGATGTTCACGACACCGACGGCCCCGATGCTTAGCGTAAAGGTGCCGATGATGGTCAGCAGAATCTTCAGGCCGAGGCTCACACTGGTAATGATGGACAAGAACTTATTCCACTCGATGATTGTCACCGCCCGGGTGTCGTTCACGTTGAAGTTGTGGGCGCGCGCCAGCGCGGCGCGAACGTCCGCCTCAATGCGATCGCGAAACTGGTTGCTCGCCGGCAACAGTACAATGTCCTGCAGGTAATACGTGTCGGTCATACCGGAGAGCGTCGTGAACGGAATGAACGCGGTCATGTCGTCCGGAGGCGCGTAATTAGTGATCTGGGTCTTCTTTTCCAGACTGCCGATGACGGTGAAGCGCACACCGCCGATCTTGAGTTCGCCGCCAAGGGCGGGCACTCCGCTGAACAGCTCATGCCTGAGGTTCTCGCCGATCACCACAACCCGCCGGCGCTGCAGAACGTCCTCCTCGGACAGAAATCTGCCGGTGGCGATAGCGGTATTGCGAATTCTCTCGTACGAGGCATAAACGCCGGCGACACTGTAGGTGCGGGTCCGCTCGTTGTAGGCGAGCGGGAAGAAATGCCTGACTTCGGGCGAGACGGCTTCGACCGTCGGCACTCCTTCCTGGATGGCGGTGACGTCCTTGAGTTCGAGCAGCACCGGGCGTCCGGAGCGCTCACCGCCCGCCTGCATGCTCGTTTGGCCCGGAAACACCACCACGAGGTCTTTGCCAATTTGCAAGAAGGCTTGTGTGAGTGCTCGCTCAAACCCCTGTCCGTATGAAAGCAACAGCATCAGGGACGCCACGCCCCAAATGATGCTGAGCATGGTGAGCGCGGACCGGAGCCGATAGTAACTCAGCGCGCTCAGAGCCTCGGCAAAGATGTGGCGAATCATTCGTACCTCAGGGCTTCGACCGGGACCAGAAGCGAAGCGCGCCTGGCGGGGTATAGGGCTGACAGAATCCCAACCAGCACCAACGTGCTGAAGGCAATCAAAGCTGTCTTGGGCGATACCGGCAGCCCGGCAAACAAGGCCGGCAGCGGTAGCCGACTCACCGCCGAGCAAATGGCCCAAGCCACCACCAGCCCAGCCAGCCCGCTCAAAACAGTCAGGGTGACCGCCTCGAGGAAGAACTCGAAGAGGATCCTCCCCGGCGTGGCACCGACGGCCTGCTTCACGCCAATTTCCCGCGTCCTCTCGGCCACCGAGACCAGCATGATATTCATGACCCCGATCCCTCCTAACCCCAGAGTGATGAACGCCATGAAGCTGAGGAACAGCTCCATGGAATCATAGATATGACTCACCATCTGCGCCATCTGGACGGTATCCCAGCACCAGATGGCTCCTTCATCGGCTGGTTCAAAGCCGTGGCGCCGGCCCAGCAATCGCCTGACCTGCTTTACGGCCTTCAGATGATCGTCCGGTGTGACCGGCACGATCAGGAGGTTGTCGATGTGGCCGGGGCCGATGAATGGGCGGGGATCCGGGAAATGCCTGGCCATTGCGCTATACGGGATCAACACTTTGTTGCCGTCGAGACCGTTGTAAGAGTTGTTCTGCTCCTTCTTGGCCAGCTCACCGATGACCTTGAATGGTATGTCTTGGATATAAACCTGTGCGCCCAGCGCTTCGTGTCCAGCGAAGAGTTGCTTCTGGACATCTTCGCCGATGATGCAGACTGCGCGGGCCTCTTCCATGTCCTCTTGTGAGATATGCCGCCCACTTTCCAGTTTCATGGAGCGGATCTGCTGATAGACCGGCGTGATGCCGTGGGTAGAGAAGACGCCTGAGTTATATCGGCTTCGGGCCGGAAGCGATGTCGCCAACTCGGCGGTCGCATACCGGACGAGGTAGCACTCCTCCTCGATGGCACGCACGTCTTCGTAGGAGAAGCGGACGTCATGTCCAGCGCGCTGTCCCCCCGCCTGGAGGGCGGTTCGGCCCGGCCACATAATGACGAGATCGGTGCCCATGGAGGAGAGCATGTTGCGGTAGCCGGACTTGAACCCTTCCCCAATCGCGATCATGAACACGATTGAGGCGATGCCCCAGGAGATGCCGAACATGGTCAGCGTGCTCCGGAGCTTATGCGCCCAGATGTTGCGCACAGTCTGAACGAGGATTTCGCCGGCGAAGGTCACCTTAAGGCAGGACCAGCTTTTCTCCCTCCTTCAACCCTTCCAGCACCTCTGTGCGCTGGCCGTTGGAGATGCCGGTTTTGATTGGCGCCTTGACCCACCCTAGCCGCGCGGTCGGCGCCAGCCGCTGCACTGAAACCTTCTTGTCCTTGTCGTACACCAGCGCTGCCTCGGGCACGAGCAGGACGTTCTTGTGCTCCTCCAGGACGATCTCCGCGTTTGCCGTCATGTTGACCCGGAGCCTGCCCTGCGGGTTCAAGATCGACACCCGCACCTCAAAGGTGGTGACGTTGTTTTGCTCTCGGCCCATGGGCGCAATCCGCTTCACGACGCCCTCGAACGATTCGTTGGGATACGACTCGATCTTGGTCCGGACGCGCTGCCCGCAATCCGCCTTGCCGATGTCCGCCTCATCGACATCTCCTTTGATATAGACGCTGCTCACGTCGCCGAGCGTCATGATCAGTGTGGCCGCGCTGCCCATGTTCAGAATTGATGAAACCGCATCGCCGACCTCCGTGGGCCGGGTGAGGACGATGCCTGAAAAGGGCGCCCGGATCGTGGCATAGCGGAGGGTTTCTTCAGCGCGGTCCAGCACCGCTTTAGCGGCGGCGACGCGCGCGCGGGCTTGCTCAACCTGCGCGCCGGCGGTTTGCACGGTGGCATCGAGCAGTTGCTGGCGATTCTTGGCCACCTCGTGGGCGCGCGTGGCGTCGTCCAGTTGCTGCTGCGAGGCGATCTTCTGCGTGAACAAGTCCTGCATCCGGACGAAGTCGCGCCGGGCAAACTCCAAATCGGGATTGGCCGCTTCAATTCGCGCCTTCGCCTCGGCGGCAATCGCGGCCTGCAGGTTGGCGGCTTCCCCATCCCGCGTGGCCGCGGCTTCGCGCACCTGAGCCTGAAGATCTACCTTATCCAGTTCGGCCAGGATCTGTCCGTTCGTAACGCTGTCCCCCACATCAGCCAGCAGGGACAAGATGAGCCCGTTCGCCTTGGCCTTCACTTCGACTTTAGACAGCGGCTCTATCTTGCCGCGGGCAACCACCGAGCGGGCGATATCGCCCCGCTCGACCGCAACGATCTTCTCCGGTGCTATCGGCTTAGGTCTTCTGAGGGCGGCCAGTCCAGCCAGGCCGACGACCAGCAGAAGCGCGACCACACCCACCATGATGGCCAATCCTCGACTCCACCTCAGTTTCATACTCTACCTTTACTGATTTTTGGGAGAAAGTTACGCGGCGACGTTGTGGTCATTTAAGAAAGGCCGGCTTTTCGTCTTGCTCACGAAGCCAAACTTATCAAGACGGGTAACCACGTCCAGCGTCGAATCGCGCCTTAAAGCCAGTGCGTGGTTCAGCGATGGCGATTCCAGGCTAGCGCCAATGGGGCGATGGCCAGCTCGGCCAGCGGAAGCACCAGGAACCCGGCCAGTGCGGCCCAAATCCACATTTCGGATTTGTTCATGGCGAGACAAACCAGGCCTCCGTAGCCGGCCAAGAACAGGCCGCACACAAACCAGCCCCCTGCGGTCCAACCGACCGCCCAGGGGGTGATGGCATTTCGACGCAATCCCCAGGCAAAGGCGCAAATCGAGAAGACGATCTTCGCCGCCAGAAGCACGATCAAGAGTCCGGGCAACCAATGCAGCAGTGCTTTCCTTAAATCCTGGTCGATGACGGCGAATTCACCTAGCAAGAGCAGCCCGGTATAGAAGACAGCCGATTTACAGAGGAAAACCGTGACGACCCATTGGCGCCCAGTCAATACCGCTCCAATCCCGGCCACCATGTTCTTCCACGTCAGAATAACCAAAAGCAGCAATAGCGGCACGCATCCAATCGCGAGTGCCGCAGGCCCATACGGGGTGACCGCTGCAGCCTTTGAAAAGAGGGTTCCCGTCCCCATGATCACCACACAGAGACAAGCTCCGGCCAGCGTCAACAGCCAGGTCAAGACACCCGCCGCCAAGGCCATCACCAGCTTTGCCATCACAAAACCGCCGTCGGTCATGGGACGGACGGCGATATAGACCGGCAGTTCACGCGTGGTATCGAGCGGATCGAACTTCCCCAACGCGTGCCCTATCACGCCGGAAAACAGGAGGGTCATGAGCACCAGGATGCTGAGAATCACCTCCAGCGGGGGAGGGTTAAGGGCTCCTAACTTCGTGGTAGCCAGGAGAGCGATTGAAACAACCAGTAGCGCCAGCCCGCCGGAGATGCCAGGGAGCCGCCATCCTTGCCTTCGCCATTCCAGCCAGAATTGCGCTCCAAAGGCGGAATGAAATCTCCTTCGCGGGCTCCAGGCCAGGGGGGAACGAACGTGGCTCCAGAACGTGGCAATCGAGGACGGGCCATCCCATCTTCCCTGGCGCACCAGCTTAAGCCCAACCCATGCGGCGGGCACAACGGTGGCGAGCAGTGCAATCAGGATCGGCCACCGCCACTTTGTCAGAGCATTCACGGGCATCATCGGCAGGGCACCGAGCAAGGAGTGTGTCGCGGCCATCATAAGGTCGATCACCACCCTGCCCTTGAGCGATGGAAGACTCCAAGCGAGAGCCTGCATCCACCAAAAGAAGGAGAGCAGCACCGTGCCTATCCAAAGCAGATTGGATGCGGGAATGGCAATCAGGTGCCGCACCACCAATTGAGTCCATAGTGCAAACACGGCCAGTAGGATCGCGCCGCCAAAGAGCATTGGCACCAGGACAAGTTGGGCCGTGCTGACCGGCTTCAACAACAGCCGCCCCGGAAAACCGAGCTGCACTTTCCCGGCATCAACCTCGATGTAGCCGAGGCACGCCAACAAAGGAATGAACGATCCGCAGAAGCAGCCGGCCGAGATCAAGTACACGAATCCCACTGCGTTTTCGGGTGCGCCGTGCGTCTTCCAGCAAACCAGGCACGCGCTCACGGCCAGAGCGAGTCCGTGGCACGGGAAGATCCATTTGTGCCGTCCCCAGATTTCCCAGAGCATCGCGCCGGTGGGGGTTCGCCACGCCAGTCTTCCCACGTCCATAAATTAACTTCCCTTGCCGCCGGCTCGTGCCACCAGAATCTCATCCAGAGTCGGGGTCCGTTTCTCAACCACGCGGGCGCCCACTGATGCGGCTGCCGTTTCGAGTTCGAGATGCGAGCCGCCAAACAACACCCGCCATTCGGAACAAGAACCGGCGATGGCATGAGCTCCGGCCATAACGGGCGCTGTTGCCGGCGGGGCCGCAAACGCCAGCACCGCCGAAATATGTCCGCGGCGAACGTCGTCGGTGCTGCCGTCCAATAGGACACGTCCACGCTGGAGCATGACAACGTGATTGGCCACCCGCTCGACTTCGTCGAGCAGATGAGAGGAGAACAGGACGGTTCGACCTTCCTCGGCCACCACGCGGATGATCGCCTCCAGAATGTCCCGGCGCACCACGGGGTCCAGGCCAGAGCTCGGTTCATCCAGGATCAGGAGGTCGGGGCGATATGCCAGAGCCGTCAGCAAGCCGGTCTTGGCCTGCTCCCCTTTCGAGAGGGTCTTGATCTTCTGCGCAGGATTCAGTTGGAATTGCTCCAGGAGTTGCCCGGCGTATTGCTCGTCCCACCCCGGATAGAATGCCTGGGTATAGCGCATGAACTCGCCTATCCGCATCCAGCCGGGAAGGTCGCGCCGCTCCGACAGATAACCCACGCGGCCCAGCACGCCCACGGGATCGAGTACCGGATCGAGGCCAAAGACGCGCACGCTACCCTTCTGGGCTTTCAGCGAGCCCAGCAGATGTTTGATGAGGGTCGTTTTCCCAGCGCCATTCTCGCCCACCAAGCCCAGGACGCTGCCAC
>Ga0181518_10003115_pt1 | contig 15525 bp, 10 predicted proteins | sample PEATcosm2014_Bin_28_FD_119751 | JGI IMG/M metagenome (GOLD analysis project Ga0181518, IMG submission 119751) | Peatland microbial communities from MTU Mesocosm Facility, Houghton, MI, USA - PEATcosm2014_Bin01_60_metaG | ecosystem: Environmental > Terrestrial > Soil > Wetlands > Peat | place... | reverse complement strand
GCAGTCTTATTTGAAGATTGTGGCGATTGGGACCATTGCCGATGTCGTGCCCTTGGTCGGGGAAAATCGCGTCATTGCGCGCTTCGGCCTGGAGGGATTGCGCCAACCCTCACAGGCTGGCTTGCAGGCGCTACTCGAGGTCTCCGGGCTCGAAGGCCGCGAGATTTCGTCAGGGGATGTGGGGTTCCGCATTGCGCCGCGCCTGAATGCGGCGGGCCGCATGGAGAATGCGCGAGATGTGATTGACCTGCTCACGTGCTCCGATCCGCAGAAGGCGCGTGAGATTGCCGGCCGCCTGGAGGAACTCAACCGCGAGCGGCAACGAGTTGAAGACGGGATTTTGCGTGAGATTGAAGCGATCATGGACCGCCACCCTGAAAAAAGGGAACGCTACTCGCTCGTGCTGGCTGGCGAAGGATGGCACCGGGGGGTGATTGGGATCGTGGCCCAGCGTGTCGTGGAGCGGTACCACCGCCCCACGCTGGTGATAGGCGTGGGGGATGGATTGGGGGTAGGGTCCGGGCGCTCGATTAGGGCACTTCACCTCCTCGACGCCCTGAGCGCCGTGCAGGACTTGTTTGAACGCTTTGGCGGCCACGCCATGGCGGCGGGTTTTGCCCTGCCCTCGGCCAGAATCGCAGAGTTGGAAACGCGCTTCGAGCGATACGCCCGTGCCGTGCTGAAGCCGCATGATCTCGAACCGGTCCTGCGCGTGGACGCCGAGGTGAGCGGGGCTGAAATCGATTGGAGTCTATTCGAGGCGCTCGAGACGCTGGCCCCCTTTGGCTGCGGCAATCCCACCCCTGTCCTGGCGGCGCGGGATCTTCGCCTCCTGCTGGGGCCTCGAATCCTGCAGGAAAAGCATCTAAAGCTAAGAGTAGCCTGCGGGCCGAGGGCGTTTGACGCCATAGGGTGGGGAATGGCTGAGCGAGCCGCCACACTCGCCTCCGGACAATCGCTCGACATGGCTTTCACCCTGGACCAGAATGTGTTCCAAGATGTGAGGAGGCTGCAACTGGTGGTTAGTGAGATACGGAGTTGAGGGGGGGGGCAGAAGTCAGAAGAGCGGGTGTAAGGGGGGAGGAAAGCTGGGGATTGGCAACAACGGACAACGAGCTTCTGACTGCTTACTGCAACAACGGACCACTGACAACCAACGTGGTGCTTGATTCGTGGGAACGACCGGCATAGGACAACGAGGAACTCGGCGCAAGGACCTGATCACTTGGGTGGTGGGTGGCGCATTGACTGTCACTACTCTGGTGATCAGTGTGGCTTACTGGGTCGCTACCACCCACAAAGAGAAACCGGTGGTATTGCCCCAGAGTGTCCCCATCGATGTTCATCAACAGCTTTCCGGGTACACATTCACGCACTCGGACGGGGACCGGCGTGTTTTCACCGTTCATGCGGCTCGCACGGTGTCCTTCAAGCAGGGAGGAACAACGGTCCTTGAAGACGTGTTGGTGGAGTTGTTCGGCCGAACCGGAAAGCGCCGCGACATCATGCGCACCCAAACATGTGACTACAACGGCCAAAATGGAGACCTCTTCAGCTCCGGGCCTGTCCACATTGAACTGAATGCCGAACCTGATAAAGCTCCGACTGCGGGCTTGAAAGGAAGGCAGACAGTCTATCTGGAGACTTCGAAGGTGTCTTACCGACACGAGGGGTCGCTGGTAGTGAGCGAGCAAGAGGTGCGCTTTCGCATCGGACCGGCTACCGGAACCTCCCAGGGAATGGTTTACGCAACGAGGGATGGTTCGTTGGAGCTTGAGAAAGGCGTGGTCGTGCAGTTACAACCACACATCGGCCATGCCTCGGATCCCCCCCTGCAGCTTACAGCCAGCCGCCTTCGCTATGACAAGCTAAGCAGGCAGATAATGCTTTGGGGTCCAATCCGGGTAACGCAAGGGGAGCGCAAAGTTTCTGCTGACAGCGGCAAGGTGTTTCTGAATGAAGCAAATCGGGTCACTCGGGGGGATATGGAAGGCAGCGTTAAGGCTTCGGAATCTTCCGCGGATAGGCTGGTCGAGCTCTCGGCTGATCACGCTCAGGGCGACTTTGACCCGGCATCAGGGGCATTGCGTATTCTCTCAGCCCAAGGGAATGTGGCGGGGCTATCCCAGGAAAAAGGGAGCATCAGTCGCCTCGTGGCGGCGAGAGTCGAACTCAGTCTTGCCGGCATCCCCGCAAAACTTCAAAGCGGGGATGCATCGGATAACGTACAACTCATGGTTGAATCATCATCTTCCCTGAGCCAGGTTGTTGCGGAGGCAAAGCGGCCGACGACGGAGAAGAAGGCGCTCACCGCGGCAGAATTGAAGTTCAATTTTCGGCCGGACGGGAAGAGTCTTAAGGATGCCCAGACCGTCGGCCCTGGCAGACTCGAAATAGACCCTCCCGATCCCAAGGTGGGCCAGCGCATCATAACCGCCGGACAGTTCTTGATGGCCTTCGATGTGATGGGCAGCCTCGAGACGCTGCGCGGCCGCCAACCGACCCATATTGTTTTCCAGCCACCAAGGAACGCACCTCCTGGCAGTGTCGCCCAAGAAAGCACGGCTGATCAGTTATTAGCCACATTTGACGAGGTAACGCACGCCCTGAAGGAGGTCAGCCAATCAGGGAATTACAGGTTCCGTGACGCCGACCGCAATGCCAGTGCGCAGGATTCAGTTTACGTGGCTGCAGCGCAAGGTGTGACTCTGACAGGGCGTCCCCAGGTATGGGATGCAGAGACCAGGGCGAGGTGCGAGCGTCTCTACTTTGACCTTCGCAATGACACCGCAGAAGGAACCGGCAAGGTGCAGAGTACTCACCTGGAAACTGGAGATAAGATGCCAGACGGTCAAGCTCCCGACCCCACAAATGTCTTGGCGGACCGCATGGTAGCCCAGCGGCGCAGCCAATTGGTGCACTACGAGGGGAGTGTGCGTGCCTGGCGGGGCGCGGACGTAGTGGAATCGTCCAGCCTGGACGTTTACAGGATGGCGAAACGCTTGAGCTCCGGCTCTCAGGTGCTGACTTCCCATCTCCAACCGGCTTCCTATGCGCCGGGGGCGGCGCCATCCTCTGAAACGCCCCGGCGCGAAACGCGGCCCTTTACGGTTCGTGCCGATTTCCTGGAGTATTTCGACGAGGGCAGCAAAGCGAGCTACCGTGGTCACGTGAAGTTACAGACAGAGGCGACGACCATGGAAGCCGACAAAATGGACGTTTATTTCTCCCAACTTGGGACAACTCAAGAGTCAGAGGTGGAGCGCGCGATGGCTGAAGGGCACGTCGTGGTCGTCCAGCCGGGAAGGCGAGCTACAGGCGAGCACGGCGAGTACTTCGCTGGCCCAGGAAAGATCGTCCTGACGGGCGGCCCTCCCACTATCTATGATGTGGAAAAGGGCTTCACGACAGGCCAGCGTTTGACACTGTTTGTGCACGATGATAGGCTTCTTGTGGACGGAGGTAAGGGGTCACCCTCTTTATCGCAGCACCGCGTCGCGCAATGAGCGACCATGCAGATTCTCTCCACAGTCGAGTTGACGAAATCGTATAAGGGACGTAAAGTCGTTGATGATATCAGCCTAAGGATTGCTCAGGGAGAGGTGGTGGGGCTTCTAGGGCCAAATGGAGCTGGCAAGACCACAACCTTCTACATCATTGTCGGGCTCACCAGCCCAGATTCAGGCCGGGTCCTCCTCGACGGAGTGAACATCACGGACTTTCCGATGTACGTTCGGGCGAGAAATGGAATCAGCTACCTTCCCCAAGAGCCCTCCATATTTAGAAAACTTACGGTGGAAGAGAATATCATGGCAGTGCTTGAGACCTTGCCGCTCACCCCTCACCAGCGTCGTGAGCGACTGGAAGAGTTGATCGAAGATCTGGGCTTGCAGCAGGTCAGGCGAAGCGAAGGGTATATGCTCTCGGGAGGGGAGCGGAGGCGTGTGGAGATCGCGAGGTCTCTGGTGATTTCGCCCTCCTTCATTCTTCTGGACGAACCGTTCTCGGGCATCGACCCGCTCACGGTTCAGGATATACAGAAAATCATCGTGCGCCTGAAAGGCGCCGGTATTGGCGTGTTGGTGACGGACCACAATGTGCCCTATACTTTGCAGGTGACGGATCGGGCCTACATCATTAATAATGGAAGGATATTCCGTGCAGGGACGCCGGAAGAATTGGGCAATGACGCCGAGGTGAAAAGAGTTTACCTGGGCGACAATTTCCGGTTGACAATGTAGTTGTATAGCGCCAGTCTCTAGCCGCTATACCCGGGTTGTTGAATCCTATGGGCGGTGGACCCTCTCCAAGAATCGGGCTGAACCTCAAGGTGGCGCAGAAGCAGATTTTGACCCCGGGCCTTGTGCAGATGGTCAGCGTTCTTGCGCTCAATAAGCTCGAGTTGCGGGAGATGATTAACCGGGAGATGGTTGCCAACCCTGTTTTGGAAGAGGTCCCGGAGGACGTTCCGACCATCGATGAAGTCGACAAGAAGACGGAAAGCGCTAACAAAGCTTCACCCTCTTTGGAGCATGTGGCCCGAAACGGCGACCATCAGGATTCGTTTGAGGAGATCGATTTCGGGTCGTTTTTCGACGACTACCTTGACCCCGGATTTAGATCTCCTGAATCCGAGGTTGTCGAGAGACCTTCTTTCGAGAATTTTCTCTCCCAACCCACCTCTTTGTCTGCTCACCTGGAATGGCAATTGAGCCTTTCCGTGTGTTCGGATTCCGTCCGTGAGGCAGGCTATTCCATCATCGGCAATTTGAACGAAGACGGCTACGTTACAGCTCCACTGGAAGAGATTGCGCAAACCGGCGGGCACTCGTTGGAAGATGTTCAGGAAGCCTTGGGGTTGATTCAGGTTTTCGATCCGGTGGGGGTGGCAGCCCGGGACGTGCGTGAGTGCCTTTTGATCCAACTGCACACGCTTGCCCCTGACAATACGTTGGCGCAACAGATCGTTTCGGGATACCTCAAACAGCTCCAGAACAAGCAGTACCGGGAGGTCGCCCGGGCCCTTGACCGTCCCGTTAAAACCGTCGAGCGCTGCGTGGAGCTTATCCGCAAGCTGGATCCGCGGCCCGGCCAGCGTTACAACAACGCGCAGGCGCGGCTCATCGAACCCGACGTGGCATTTGTGAAATCAGGAGATAGTTATCAGGTGGTCGTGAACGAGGACGGCCTTCCCCAATTGCGACTCAGCCACCATTATCGCCGCCTGCTGGGAGAGGACAGCACGACGCGGGAGGTGCGCAATTACGTCAAAGAGCGGTTCACCTCGGCAATTCAACTCATCAAGAACATCGAGCAGCGCAAACAGACGATCGTCAAGGTCTGTGAGACGATTATTCGCCGGCAGACTGAATTCCTGGACAGGGGAATTGATTACCTTCGCCCCATGATGATTAAGGAGGTTGCAGAGGAAGTGGGTGTTCACCCTTCCACCGTCAGCCGTGCTGTCGCGAATAAGTATGCTTACACCCCGCAAGGTGTCTACGAATTGCGCTATTTCTTCTCGGAAGCGGTGCAAGGACCCTCGGGAGCGGCGACTTCCTTAATCAACCTCAAGCGCCTTGTCAAGAAAATGATCGAGGAAGAGGATCCCGCCAAGCCTCTTACCGACGAGCAAATTACGCAGCAGTTGCAGAAGGTCGGCTATTGCGTAACCCGCCGGACAGTGGCAAAGTACCGCGAGGACATGCGGATTCCCAGTACCCACCAACGCAGGGTAAAAGCTTGAAGAATTCCGCCGCTCGCTTGTTCCTCCCTTCAAGTCTCGAGGAGGTCCACTCATGAACGTTGACTTTACCGGACGACAGATGGAGATCGGCAACGACTTGCGTCAGTACACGCAGGGAAGGCTGCGAAAGATTACCCGCCTTCTGGGCGATGCCTATGAGATGCACGTTATCCTGACGGCGGAAAAGCACCGCCGCGTCGCAGAAGTCACCCTGAAATTTCGCGATCACACCCTAGTGGGCGTTGAAGAGTCGGGTGACCCCCGGATATCCCTAAACGGGGCCCTGGACAAGCTGGAACGCCAGGCAGTCCGCCTGCTGGGTAGAACGCGCACTCGCAAGCGCCGTCCCAAGCCTGCCACCACGGTCGTCTTGAACGTTCTGGGCCTGGAGCGCATTGACCACGAAGAACGCCGCACGATCGAGGCCGAGCGAGTTCCGATCAAGCCTATGAGCATCGAAGAAGCGATCTCCGCTCTCGACCAGTCGCGCGCCGGCGCTGTGGTATTTCGAAATCCCGAGACCGAGCGCGTCAACGTCATTTACCACCGCCCAGATGGCAACCTGGGATTGATCGAACCCGAACCCTGAAAAGGCGGAAAGCAGAAGGTAGTGGGCGAGAAATACACTGAAAGCCAGGTTTGCAGGCCATCACCTTGCTCGAGGGGACGGCAAACCATCGGCGGAGCTAGCAACGGAACATCCTGGTCACTGCCTTCTGCTTTCTGCCTTCTGCTTTCTGCTTTTCTATGACTGCGGCCGCCAAAAAGCATCGGAAACACTTCGTTCTGATCACGGGGATGAGCGGGTCCGGCAAGGGGTCAGTTCTCAAGGCCTTCGAGGACCTCGGTTATCACTGCGTAGACAACCTGCCCATTGACTTAATCGCCCGCTTTACGGAAACGAGTCAGCGAGGGGGGAGCAAGATACAGCTTGCGGCCGTGGTTGTGGACATTCGAGAAGGCGCGGCGCTCGGGCAACTCCCCACCCTCTATCAAGACCTCAGAAACCGCCACTTGAATTTGTCACTGGTGTTCCTGGAGGCCTCCGACAAGGCTTTGATCCGTCGCTTCGAGGAGACCCGCCGCCCTCACCCCTTGGGGCGCGAGTTGCCAGTGCGCGAGGGAATCCGGCTGGAGCGCAAACTGCTGAAGCCCATACGCCAACTGGCTGATGTCACAATTGATACCACCCGGATGAACGTTTATGAACTGCGAGAACTCATCCAGAGGCAATTCGGCGGATTGTCGGCACGCCGAGCCCTCCTGGTTTCCGTGGTTTCGTTTGGGTTTCGTTTCGGCGTACCTGCCGACGCGAACCTGGTTTTCGACGCGCGTTTTCTCCCCAACCCAAACTACATCCCGAGGCTGAAGAGCAAAACGGGGCGAGACGCGGTTGTCCAACGCTATATGGATTCTTTTCCACAGACCCAGGAGTTCATGAAGCATTTGATGGATCTACTTATCTACCTTCTTCCCAATTACGTGCAGGAAGGCAAGAGCTACCTTACCATTGCGATTGGTTGCACGGGTGGGCGCCACCGCTCGGTCGCCATCGCAGAGAAGGTAGGTCACGCCCTGGTCGGTGCGGGGTATAAGACCAGAGTTTCGCATCGCGATATCGGGCATGAGTGAGAGTAGGTGGGGAATAACGCACTAGCGATGGACATTGGGGGCACGCATTTCCGCGTCGCCCTCTTCGATCACGAGGGTCGTCGGCTTGTGATTTCGGAGGGCGACACGTTGCGTTCCGGCGGGCGTGAATGGATGCTTGACCGGATCCGCGAATTTAGCCGATCCCTCCTTGACCAGACCGACTACCCCGTTGGGGCGTGCGGAATTAGTTTTGGCGGCCCCGTGGATTTCGAGCATCAACGGGTCACCTCGGTCCATTCCCCGGGTTGGAAGAACTTCTCGTTTGCCGAATGGGTTGGCACGAACTTGAACTTGCCCTGCCTGATTGACAATGACGCAAATGCGGGCGCGCTCGGCGAGTTCCGCTATGGCGCCGGCCGCGGGACACAATCAATGGTTTATGTCACGCTCAGTACAGGTGTTGGAGCGGGGCTGGTCTTGAATGGTAAGACCTACAGAGGCAAGGACGGGTTAGCTGGGGAGTTGGGGCATGTTCCCATCTCCGACTCAGGAATCACGTGCTCCTGCGGAGCTGTAGGATGTTTGGAAAGTCTCTGTTCGGGTTCAGCTATAGCGGAGCGAGGCAAGGAGTGGGGATGGCGCCGCAGGGATGGTCTCACCCGCACCGGCGACCCGAGCGGTGAAAGGCCCCAGGGTATTAGTGCAAAGGAAATCGTGCAAGCGGCCTCCGAGGGCGACACGGATGCGCTTCGCATCGTCCGAGAAGCTGCTCGTTGGCTTGCACGCGGTTTGCTGACGGTCATCCGGATTCTGAACCCGGACAGAATTATCCTTGGCGGTGGACTGACTCAAGCCGGCCATGTTCTGCTCGCTCCCCTGCATCAGCATCTGGCGGAGCTCGCCTCGCCAACGATTGGCTATTCGACAGGGATTGTTATCGCCGAGCTTGGGCCCTACTCGCCTCTGCATGGCGCGGCAGCGATGGCGCTTGACCTCATGTGAGGCGAAGGCAAAGCCCCCAGTGCGATTGCAGAGCGCACTTTGTCCTCAGAGAGATTCTTCCAGGCTTTGGAGGCCGCGCGTTAATTACCCGCCACATATTATGCTTGCGCGTAAATAGCGACTTTGGCCCCGACTCGGTTTTCGGCCTGCAACCTCTGCCCAGTCTGACACGTCAATATGGGTGACTGCTGGTTCCGCCAGGGCTCGGGATCGGCGAAAGCGATGTGGCAGGGAACCCCCGGAACCGGACAGGAATGACCCGTCGCGGATCGAGCAAAGCGGAGGGTCAAGGAGGATAACAATGCGCAGTGCAAAACTACTTCTTGCGTCAATAATGCTGGCGATCGCGGTCCAAGTAACCTTTGCTGAAAAACACAACATCACCCCTGCACAGATTACGGCGGAAATTCAGGACAAGCTTTACCACGCCCAGGTGTTCAAGCACGGCGACGTTCAGGTGAGCTTTGAAAACGGCGTTGCCACACTCACCGGGATACTGGATAGCCTGGGTGTCAAGATGGATGCTGAACACGCCGCCCGCAAGGTGGACGATGTCACCAGCGTCGTCGACAACATCAACGTTCACGCCGAGGACGTAACCCCTCGTCAGATCGGTGAGCAGGCGCGGAAAGATATCGTTACATACTACGCGTATACCATTTTCGATAACATCACCTTGGACGTTGAGGGTGAGCGGCTGGCTGTGAATGGCCAAGTCACACAGCCCTTCAAAAAGCAAGACATTGGCAATTTCCTTGCCCACGTCAAGGGAGTGGCCGAACTTGAAAACAACCTGGAAGTCCTCCCAACTTCTGAATACGACGACAGCTTGCGCCAAGCCATCGCGCGAGCTATTTACAACGACCCGTTTTTCATTCATTACGGCAACCAAGCCCTTCCGCCTATCCACATCATCGTGAAGAACGGTAATGTGACCCTCGAAGGCGTGGTCGCCTCGCAGATGGATCGCACCAAGGCAGAGATGGACGCGCGGTTGGCGGCCACTTATTTCAATCTGACTGACAACCTGCGAATCGAAAGCAAGTAGCATCGCGTGGCTCATCGCCGCAACCAAACACGCATTGTAGGGCCGAACGGCGTTCGGCCCTCGTGCGAGCGCCGCTCGCCCCTACATAACGCGCAAAATCTTTGCGCGCCGACAAGAAATTTGGGATGACCAGCACCGCGTGCCCGGCACTGCCCCCCTGGAGTCGATGGAATCTGAACTCCAGGGAGGACAGGCCGGCGGATTAAGGCAGTGACCTACTAACGGTCGATCTCCACGATACTATCGGCAGGAATGCTGTAGGAATCAGAGCGAAGCATGACGCGCTTGTACTCGGGTGGGGCTCCGCTCGGAAGATAGAAAACAACCGCGAGATTGGGGTGGACAGAGAGGTACTTCCGGCTACGCTCGACCCCCATCACGAAAAAGCCGGCCGAACGTCCGTCGGTATCCGTACCGGTGGGCGCCAACACCGCCGTGGAGAGCATATTCTCAACCGGCCAACCAGTGTGCGGATCCATAATATGGCAATAGTTCTTGCCACCGATCCTCAAAAACTTTTCGTAACTCCCCGACGTGGAAAGCGAATAGTTCTGGAGGCGGAAGACATCCCCAGCCTTGCGTGCGTCATAGGGAGCGCGCACGGTAATCTTCCACCCGTGCTCTCCGGGAGGAGAGCCCAGGGCGTAAATGCTGCTCATGCCACTAGAGACAAGCGCCGAGGTGATCCCATTGGAGCGAAGAATCTCCACGGCGCGATCCACCGCGTAACCCTTGGCGATTCCCCCCAGGTCGATTTCGACCCCCTCTTTGTCAAATCGGATCGTCCGCCGCTCGGCATCCAATTTCAGATGCTGGTATCCAACTCGCTTGAGGACCTGGCTGATTTCAGCCCGCGACGGCAGGCGGCCGCGGCCGCGGAAGAAACCCCAGGACTTCATCAGCGGGCCGACGGTGATGTCAAAGGCGCCGTCCGTCTCTTTGCTACGGCCGACAGAGATTTCGAGCAAATGAAACAGTCCAGGCTCAACGACGACGGGATGGCTCGCGGCCTCACGGTTGATGGCTGAAAGTTCGCTCTCCGGCTTGTAGTTGCTCATCTGCTCATCCAGCCGGTCAACCTCCTCGAAGACCTCTTCCACTACCTCCGAGAGGAAAGTCCGGTCCCGGCCGTAAACAGCCACGGTGTAGACGGTGCCCATGCTCTCGTGGGAGGCCTCGTAGCGGACCACATTTTCCGCCCCGTGCCCGCCCACAGCAGTGGCAATCGCCAGGGCAGTGACGAGTGATCCCGCAAGGCGGGAACAAGTGACGAGCAAGATTATGGTGAATAGTGAATGGTGAATAGTGAATGGTGAATAGTGAATGGTGAATCGTGAATTGCGGACGCAGGGTCTATCTTGCGCGCCACGCCCGTTACCATCCCTCAGATCGCAATTCATGATTCACTATTGGATTATCTTTCTTCCCTAACACCTGACACCTGGCACCTGACACCTGTTCTTAAGCTTTCTTTGGCCAGAAGACCTTCTGGCCCGTCTCGACCGCGCGATTGCCGTAGATGACGCCCTGCGCATCCGCCACGCCAATTTCCAGCGGAGCGACGACCGGTTTCCCCTCCCGGACGCTAGCAAGGAAATTTGACATCTCACTCCACCAGGGGTCATGCGGTTCCTCGTACTTGTAGATCCCCATCGACGCCAGCCAGCGCTTGGCATAGAGCAATTCGCGGTCAACGAAAGCTGCCTCTCCGTTGCCGGCGTGCTCGGGGAAGATGGGGATACCTTCCTGCGTAGCCGCCTTGGCCACGGTGGCGCCTGCCCACCAGTTTTCCTTCAAGCCGGCTTTCGAAACTTTGGCCACTCGTTCACGATAGAACATTCCCTTCCCCAGGGTGATAATCAGCGTCCCCTGATCACCCATGATTTCTTCCTCGAACTGGAAATGCTCGTTATAGAGCACGCCGCTCCACAAGAATTTCTGGCCGCCTGGGTATTCGTAAATCGCCTGGATGTTATCGCAGACTTCGCGCCCGTCTTTCCAATAGTCGATTCCACCGGTGGCAACCACTGAGACGGGTTCCGCCCCGATGGCCCAATTTGCCACGTCCAACTGGTGGGACGCCAATTCGGCAAATAATCCGCCCGAATATTCCTTGTACATTCGCCAATTGAGAAGGCGTTCGAACTTGGGGTCGGGCACGGGCCGCCGCCAGTTGCTATTGCGATGCCAATTCGCGCGCACGAACATCACTTTGCCCACCGCGCCTTTGCGAATCATTTCGATAGCCACCTGGTAGAGGAGGCTGGAGCGGCGTTGAAGTCCGACTTGCAGCGCTTGTTTCGGATGTTCTTCCGATGCTTTGCGGATTTTATCCTCTTCATCCTCCTTGAAGTACATGGTCTTCTCGACGAAGACGTGCTTGCCGGCACTCAAGGCATCGAGCACCATTTGGGCATGGAGATTCAGCGGCGTCACGACCATAACCGCGTCGAGATCTTTCCTCTCCAGCATCTTGCGGTAGTCTTCGTACGTCTGAGGATTCGACCCGATGGTTTCAACGCCCTTCTTCAGGTTGGGGGGATAAATGTCGCAGGTGGCGATACACCGGCCCTCTGCAATGGTCGCGAGGAACTTGAGCAAGGTACACCCCTCAGTTCCCGTGCCAATCATTCCATAGTTGACAACATTATTGGGACTAGGATTTGCCAGAATGGCGGGCGCTCCCACACTCGGGAGTGCGGAAGCCGCAGCCACGGCGGCGGCCGTCTTCAAGAAATCGCGGCGGGTTACGTCTCGCTCGTTCTCCATTGCCGAAACTCCTATGAAAGGTAATATTGGTCACAGAAACATCTTAGCACTCGCGATGGGCAGATTGCATCTGCGTTGGTAGTGGGTTAGTTTGACGTAGAGGCGGCTTTACGCCGCCATCTGGCGATCGCGCACGGGATCGCCGCTACAGCAGCAAACTGACCTACTGCATCTGGGTTATACTGAATAGGGAGGATGGTTCTGACAAGTTGAAGTGCTGGGCAAAGTTCGTTACGAACAGTCTTTTCGCGGCTGCAATCTTCATGAATGTTGCCGACGCTTCACCTCAGAACCCTCTCCCCTCTGACGATCTCACCGTCGAAAGCCTGAGGTTTACAGAAGCCTACGGCGCCGTTCAACAAAACTTCTCGGAGGCGGTTGATCCCGATGGGGCGATTCTCGATGGGGGCATCCGGGGCATGCTTTCCACTCTTGATCCCTTCTCTGCCTTCTTCGACCGCGAGCAATTCGAACTCTTGCAGGAACAGGCCCGTGGTGAGGCGCTGGGATTCGGTTCTATCCTCTATGTAACGCCGGGGAAAATACTGGTGCTCCAGACCGCCCAAGGCTCCCCGTCGTGGCGCGCGGGGCTGGGACCAGGCGATGAAATAGTAGAAATCAATGGCACTCGCGTAGACCGCGTAGGCTTTCAATCGTTGGTCGAGCTCCTGCAACGCTCCCGCTCACACCCTGTCCGCCTGGGCGTCATCCACCCAGGGAAGTTCGTTTCGCAGGATTTCGAACTGAAACCAGCGGAGGTGGCCCTGCCCAGCGTGGACAAATCGTTTTTGTTGTCACCCGGAATCGGGTACATCCACTTGAGCGGGTTCGAGGAGAAAACCCCGCAGGAAGTTTTGGACGCCCTGGTCCAGCTTGCCACGCCGCCTCTTAAAGGCCTGGTGCTCGACCTGCGTGACAACCACGGCGGCGTGGTGGACGCAGCAATTGGCGTCGCCAGTCTTTTCCTGAAACCCGACACGTTGGTGATGACCGCGCGCGGCCGGTCATCGCCGGAAAAAGCCCACCGTACAACTCCTGCTTCAAAGCAATTCGACTTGCCCTTGATCATCCTGGTCAATGGCGATACAGCCAGTGCGGCAGAGGTGCTCGCGGCGGCTTTGCAAGAGCATGATCGCGCCGTCATCGCCGGCGAGTCAACCTACGGGAAAGGTGTTGTACAATCCGTAACGGCCTTGAGTGAGAGTACAGGACTTGCGCTGACCACGGCCCAGTACTTCACCCCCAGCGGCCGCTCCATTCAACGGCCTCTTCCGGGGACTGCCCTGGCCGCGCCTGGCCGTGAGCTCGACCCAGGGTCCAACTCCGGCCACTTCTTTACGGACGATGGTAGGCCGCTGGCGCCCAGCGGGGGAATCGCGCCGGACGTTGAAATCCCCTCCCGCAATCTTGACCCCTGGCTTGCTTTCTTGAACCAGGCTGGGGCCTTTACCAACTTTGCCTCGGAGTACTTGACACTCCATGGGCGGGCGAATAGGTCTTTCGAACCGGACGCCGTCATGCTCGGAGATTTCAAGGAGTTCCTGAGCCGAGGGGGAGTTCGGACGCCTGAGGAATACTGGGACAGAAACCAGGATTACCTGAGGCTAAGAATCAAGGTCGAACTGCTCAATCTGGTTTCCGGCCTTTCCGCCGGTGAGGAAGTGGAAACAAAAGGTGACCCACAGGTCCAGAAGGCCGCGAGCCTTTTCTCACAAATTCCCCAAATCCTCAAGGGCCCTGCGACGAAAAGGTAGAGCAGGCCTCCGTTTCTGTGTCGTGTAGGGCCGAACGGCGTTCGGCCCTGGGCCAGCGCCGGTCTGGCTTGTCGAAATTGCCCTGGATCTAATCACCGACGACCCGCGGCTTCGCCGCCTGTCGGGGGGAAGGGTGTCAGGTACCCTTTTCTTTAGAATACAGCATCGGAGATGTGATGACCAGAAAACCCGCCGACCTCAAAGAGGGAGGTCCGCCCTACTTGGTTTGCCGCCAGGCACCACAGGCAGCGGCATCGCCCGGCTACTTGGTCAGTGCCCTTAACAGGCTGCTAAGCCGCGCAACCTCGGGCTGGAATCGCTCAGGATCTCGCTGCGCAAGGCGTTGGTACACGGCGAGCGCCTCCTCGTAGGCCTGCCGAGCTTCCTCGCTCCGGTTCTGGGCGCGATGGAGATTGCCCAGGCCGTTCAGTGTCTCTGCCACGTCCGGCAGATAGGTCTCCGGGTTCTTCTGCGCCAGCTCACGGCGAATCTTGAGCGCCTCCTCGAAGGCCTGCCGAGCCTCATCCCTCCAGTCCTGGTCGCCATCAAGGAGCCCCAGGTTGTTCAGCGTCGTTGCCAGGTCGGGCAGATACGTCTCCGGGTTCTTCCGCGCCAGCTCACGGCGAATCTTCAGCGCCTCCTCAAAGGCCTGCCGAGCCTCATCCCTCCAGTCCCGGTCGCGATCAAGGACGCCCAGCTCGTTGAGCGTCCTCGCCACGTGCGGCAGATACGTTTCCGGGTTCTTCCGCGCCAGCTCACGGCGAATCTTCAGCGCCTCCTCAAAGGCCTGCCGAGCCTCATCCCTCCGGTTCTGGTCGCGATCAAGGATACCCAGCTCGTTCAGCGTCGTCGCCACGTCGGGCAGATACGTTTCCGGGTTCATCTGCCCCAGCTCACGGCGAATCTTCAGCGCCTCCTCGAAGGCCTGCCGAGCCTCATCCCTCCGGTTCTGGGCGCGATCAAGGATGCCCAGATTGTTCAGCGTCAGTGCCACGTAGGGCGAATACGTCTCCGGGTTCTTCTGCGCCAGCTCACGGCGAATCTTCAGCGCCTCCTCGTAGGCCTGCTGAGCCTCATCCATCCGGTTCTGGGCGCGATCAAGGATGCCCAGGTTGTTCAGCGTCGTTGCCAGGTCGGGCAGATACGTCTCCGGGTTCTTCCGCGCCAACTCACGGCGAATCTTCAGCGCCTCCTCGTAGGCCTGCCGAGCCTCATCCCTCCTGTTCTGGTCGCCATCAAGGAGCCCCAGGTTGTTCAGCGCCAATGCCACGTACGGCAAATACGTCTCCGGGTTCTTCTGCGCCAGTCCCCGGTAGGTCTTCAGCGCCTCCTCGTAGGCCTGCCGAGCCTCATCCATCCGGTTCTGGTCGTGATCAAGGGCGCCCAAGTTGTTCAGCGCCAATGCCACGTCGGGCAGATACGTCTCCGGGTTCTTATGCGCCAGCTCCCGGAAGGCCTTCAGCGCCTCCTCGTAGGCCTGCCGAGCCTCATCCATCCGGTTCTGGTCGCCATCAAGAACGCCCAGGTTGTTCAGCGTCAGTGCCACGTACGGCAAATACGTCTCCGGGTTCTTATGCGCCAGCTCCTGGAAGGCCTTCAGCGCCTCCTCGTAG
>Ga0181518_10003112_pt1 | contig 15536 bp, 9 predicted proteins | sample PEATcosm2014_Bin_28_FD_119751 | JGI IMG/M metagenome (GOLD analysis project Ga0181518, IMG submission 119751) | Peatland microbial communities from MTU Mesocosm Facility, Houghton, MI, USA - PEATcosm2014_Bin01_60_metaG | ecosystem: Environmental > Terrestrial > Soil > Wetlands > Peat | place... | reverse complement strand
CCAAAGCGGTGCGTCCCGACCTGATTCTGCTCGATCTGAATCTTCCCCGGAAAGGCGGACTGGAGGTGCTGGCGGAGATCAAGGAGGACCCCGACCTCAAACCGATTCCCGTAGTCGTGCTGACTACATCGCGAGCAGCACAGGACGTTCTTCGCGCTTATCAACTGCATGCCAACTGCTACATCGTGAAGCCGGTGGATCTGGACCAGTTCATGAGCGTCGTACAGGCTATCAAGAGTTTCTGGCTGGGTGTGGTCCTGCTTCCGCCGCACTGCGAACAATCTTCGGCGAAGCCCGCCGATTCACGGAAAATCCCGCGCGCGGCACGCGCCTGAGTGGCACGCCGGGCGAGCTGCCCCGGAACGGGGAGTAAATGAGGAAAAGGACGCCAAATGGATGTCCACCGCGGGGTACTGGCGGTGAGTAACGCCAGTCAATCCGCTTCGCGGCAGCGCGGGGAGCATTCTGGATCGACTCGGAAACGCTGGACGTGTTGCAAATCGATCTTGAAGCCTATGACATTCCACCTGGTCCTAAGATTGGATCGATAGTTGACCGCACGATGTACTGGCCGGTTCTTGTCGGCGGACGGAGGGTCCTGCTGGCGCGCAGGTCCGAGTTTCTGTTGACAGAGGCGGATGGAACCATGAAGCGAAACACATCCATGTTCTCGAATTGCAGGGAATACACTGCGGAGAGCACGGTAACGTTCGGGTCGAGTCCTGGGACACAGGTTTCGCCACCTGCGAGCGCTTGTGCCGCAGAAATCCGAGGTCAGAATGACAAGGGCTCATAAGGATGCAGTGGACGCTCCCTTCCGCAACGGTGCTCTCGGAAAACCGTGACCAGGCCTCGCTGAACGCCTCGACTATAGAGCGATTGGTTTCAAAAGAACAGAATCCGCGCAAACCGGTGACGTGCGCCAGTCGAAGGGAACCACAAGTCGGCTTCCGGCTGCCCAACTCCGGATAGCGCGTGCCCCCGCCTGCGCGATATAGAACCCAGAAGCCCTCCGATTCCCTCATGGACCCAACTACACTAGCTAGTTGGCGGCGCCCGCTATTCGTCGGACAACAACTGCTTCCACAGCCGCTCGCCGCCGACCGAACTGTGGAACGCCCAGAGCGACAGAACAACGATGGTGGCCAGCGTGAAAACGGACCCGGAGAAATACCAGGCCGAGGCGTCCGCGGTAATTGGCGCCTCCGTCATCAGGGAAGACACGAACAGACAGACGCCGAGCGTCAGAATGCCAAAACGAAGCACCGAGACGGCGATCAGCGTGAAGATCAGGGTTGCTGCCACGATGACGGCGGGAGCATTATCGCCCGCCGCAATGTTAAATGAGAGAAACACCAGAACAAACAGGGCGCCGGCAAGCCATTTCCTGCGCAACAGGAGCATAAAGACGAATATGAGAAGGAAGAACACCAGGGTATCGCGGACCGCTCCCGGGATGCGCAACAGCCACTCGGCGGCCGCCGCGCGCGCATCGATCAGGATGCCGAGTTCCGCGGCGCGCAGGGGTTTTCCCCCACGGTTCAGCGCACGGGCTGTCAGATCGATAAGCCACCACGACAAACCCAGCCCCACGCCGAACAGAACGTCGCGACCGACGATAGGGTCTTTCCAGCGCCGCGTGAGCAGGCTGGTCCACGAGATGAGCGTGTGTGGCCAGCGGCGGCGGACCTGCGGCTCCAGCGCAAGATAAATGGACATGACAACGAAGGCGTAGAAGAGGCTGGTGCAGATGGCCACAGTCCCGTTGCCGAATGAGCCTTCGAAGGAACCAAAGTGGTTGCGGCATACCCAGAGCCCCATCTGGACGAAGCCGATGAACGATGCGAGCCGTAGCGCGCCGCGACGGTCGCCCTGGCCGCGCACCGCGTTCCTGCGCGAGAAAAGCCACACCGCGATGGCAATGACGATCGAGATCCCGATCAGGATGAAAATGCCCAGCCTTTTCGAGGTCGGCTCCTGACGGGGCGGCATTCGCCAGGGCGTCATCCACGGTCCAAAGAGCACGAATGCGGTCGGCCTGCCGCGCAGGGAAGCGGCTTCGACCCGTAACGGAATGGACGTGCCTGGCCACACGCCCGTCCAGGCGGTACGGGCGTCGGAGGTGGCCTGAAATGTCCAGAGAGGCTCCGCGGCTTCGAGCTTTACGGGATCGAGTTCAGCGGCGGCAAACAAAGGCGCCCAGTCGGGGAGCGGAGCCGGCTGCTTGAGAGGATCGAGCAGTTGCGGCGGAATCGCCTCGAAGCTGACCAGGCGCCCTCGATGGTCGAGAAAGACGTTGATCATGCCCGATCGTTCGCGCGGCGGGTCGTCCGTATCGACGATGCCGGGCGTGAGGCGGTCATCGTGGAAAGCGATGGCGGTCATTGGATAGGGGCTCTGGCGATACCAGAAGCGCAGCACCGGCGGGCGGTCGCGCAGGATGCGGTCCCAGTTCGGCGCGCCCTTCTGCGCCTTGCGATAGTCGAGATACCAGTCCTCCCAGTTGAAGCCACGAGCCTCGTCGGAATCCAGTCCGCCGTAGCCCACGCGCTGGATGATGTCGCGCGCCTTCTGGGCCAAGACGTCGGGAGAATAGTCGGGCTGAATGATCTGGAGCGCGCTGGAACGGTACGCGAGGAAGATGCAGGCAGCCATCGCAATCAGGATACCGGCCAGCAGGGGCACGGCGACGCGTATGCGCAGGCCCGTACCCTCGCCTGCCGCGGCGACCATCTCCGGCGATGGCGTCTCCCCCGCGGCCAGCGCGGCGGCCAGCGGATCGCCTCCGGGAAGGGCGGCGGCCACCGCGAGAGCGGAAGCCGGGCGGGCCGCCGGATCGGCCTCGAGGCAGCGTAGGATCACGCGTTCGACCGCCGGATCCATGTCGCGAACCAGCGCGGAGGGGTTCAGCGGCGGAGCACTGGATCGCACGCGTGCCAGATCGGCCAGCGTCGCGGCCTCAAAGGGGGGCTTGCCGGTGAAGAGCTCATATAAAAGGAGACCCAGCGAGTAGATGTCGCTGCGGACGGTGACCTCTTTGCCGGCGAGCTGCTCCGGCGCCATGTAAAGGGGCGTGCCGTTGCGCACCTCGTTGCCCGCGATCTCATTGGCAATTCCGGCGAGACCGAAGTCGGTGAGCAGGACCTGGCCGCGCCCGTCGATCATAACGTTGCCAGGCTTCAGGTCGCGATGGAGAATGCCTTTGTCATGCGCGGCGGCGAGGCCGGCGCAGAGTCCGCGAGCGATCTCCAGCGCCTTGTCGGAAGGAAGGCGGCCAATGCGGCGAAGCAGCGACGCAAGGTCCTCGCCATCAACATATTCCATCGAGAGGAAAGGATGACCATCGACCTCGCCGACATCGTAAACGCGGCAGACGTGCGGATGCGACACGAGACGCGCAAGCCGGACCTCATTACGAAAGCGCTCAATCGACGCGGGATTCTGACCGAGGGACTCGGGAAGAAACTTGAGCGCCACCGGCTGGCCCAGCGCGAGGTCGTCGGCGCGATACACCTCCCCCATTCCGCCTTTGCCGAGGAGGGCGACGACGCGATATCGGCCGGCTAGCAGGTCACCCGGAAGAAAACGTCCTTCCGATGATGTCCGGACGGAAGAACCGGTCGGGGACGAGGGCCGGGTCTGCGATCTTGTGGGCGTGGACGCGGGCGTATCGGCGATGGCGACCGTCTCGGCAACCGAGGCGTCGCTCGGCATCGCGGCGCCGCAGGTGAAACAAAAGCGGCTGCCTTCCGGAATGCGGCTTGCGCACGATGGGCATTGCATCACGGCATTCGCGCTGCTGTTCGGTATTGTCTCACACGGGGCGTCGGCACTGCTCGTGAAGCGGGAATGCGACGTCAGCTCTGCCGCGCTCCCGGTCGAATCGCCCTGTGATCTCGTTTCGACGGCCTGTGGTTCCCGCAAGTCCAGTTGGTGGGGGTTTCCCTCCGCCCACAGCCCTTGGAAATCGCTGTGCGATTCCCTCATTCCCACCGCCCGGCGGTTTTCATTTCGATTTCAGAAAGGAGCCCTGGAGGCCATCCTCCAGGCTCATTCTTGGATGAGAAAATGCTTTCGACCAGTACCCGGAGTGGCCATCCTATCGGCTCGGGCGCGCGAAGAGGTGAGGTGGTACGGTTCGCGGACCGGCGAATCAGCCCAGCAGTGCCCGCGTCTCATGCAGGCCGCACGAGAATTGGAGCTGCGCAATGGCATCGCGCAGTGCCCCGATGCAGGCGATGGCATCCTGGTGCGGACTCCGGCCGGTTCGGAGTCCGCATCTCAGGCACATGTCGGGAGGGACGCCCTCGCGAGATTCGCATCAGGAAGCCGGAGTCCAGGTTGCGCCCCAATAGTAGAGCCGAAGTGGGCTCATAACCAGGTCAGAGCCAGGGCCTTCCGAATCGAAGTACTTAAAGCCGAGCGCTTAAAGCCGCGCCGCCGCTGCGCATGAGTTGATCGCCGGATCGTGGCGAGGGAGAGTCCGAGCCTCATAGGAAGGGGCCATTCGCTAAAATCGAGCAATGACATCGAGGAATACGACAGGGCGCAGCGCGGGTGATCCAGGTTCGGTCGAATCGTGGCTGGTCTCGGCAGGACGGGCGCCCGGGCTCGCCGCTAAACGTGCCGCCATGCCCGGCGTCGAACTTCGTGCTGGGCGAGCGCCGTGCGTACTCTCGCGATGACGGCACGCCAGGCTGGGAGGCACTGGAAGAAATCGTCGGCGGCCTCGAAGGTGGCTCTTCGGTCTCCTTCGCCTCCGGCATGGCGGGGATCGCGGCGATTTTCGATCAACTCCCCACCGGATCAGTCGTGGCACTGCCGGACGACTGCTATCAGGGTGTCGCGGGTCTCGCCGCCGCCGGCCAAGCCCGTGGTCGCTGGACCGTGCACCGCATCGATGTGGCCGACACCGCGCGCTGGGTCGAGATGTGCGGCGTGGCCGACCTGATCTGGCTGGAGTCACCCTCGAACCCACTACTGGCCGGGGCCGACCTGGACCTTATCTGCGCAGCGCCGCGCAAACCGGGAGCGATCCTCGGCGTGGACAACACCTTCGCAACGCCGCTCAATCAGCGCCCTTTGGCGCTCGGCGCCGATGTCGCCGTGCAATCGGTGACCAAGTTCATCGGCGGACACTCGGACCTGCTCGGAGGCGTCGTCACCGTGCGCGACGCGAATCTGCTGGCATCGCTGCGGCAGGCCCGGGAGCTCGCAGGCGCAACGCCCGGAACGCTCGAGACATTCCTCGCCGTCCGCGGGGTTAGGACGCTGGCAGTGCGTCTGGGGCGGGCGCAGAGCAACGCGATGACGTTGGCCGAGCGCCTCGCGCGCCATCCAAACGTTACGCTGACGCGCTATCCCGGCCTAGCGAGCCATCCGACGCACGAGGCCGCGCGACGCCAACTCAAGGGCTTCGGCACGATTATCTCGTTCGACGTGCGTGGCGATGCCCCCGCCGCCGACGCCGTGTGCGCCGGACTGCGGCTCATCCAACACGCCACCAGCCTAGGTGTGGTCGAGTCCACCATCGAACGGCGGGCCAGCATTCCTGGGCAGGAGCACCTGCCTCCGGCGCTGCTGCGGCTGAGCGTGGGTATCGAGGCCGTCGAGGACCTTTGGACCGATCTGGATCGAGCGCTGCACAACGTGCCGGAAGTGTAGCGCTGGACGCACAACCGTGGGATTAGGCGTCCTCGCGCCGCCCGCACACAGCTAATGCGGTCACATTCTGCGATCCACTGGTGGCCGGATGACGCGCCACTTCCATGAGAAGGCCGCCCCGTGTCAAGAGCGGAATTGGATCGTGCGACCGATAACTCTCGACCGCCGACCAACGGGAGGCGCGAATATCGTTCAAGCGTCCTCCTCTTAGGAAGGTTTTGGCGCCAGCTAAGCCATGACGCCGTGGAGATTGGCGTGGGAGCCGCGCAGGCCGCGCTCCTCAACACCGCCGCGGCGCAGTCTCCCGCTCGATTCCGTGCTCATTGGTCTGTCATGTCGGGCGCTGCCGTGGCTGCGCCACTTCCCCCAAACGGACGCTCCGCCGGCGGCCGCGCCTGCCAGGCACCGTCGGCGCCGTTATCCCTGGGTGTTGTTCGCTGCCCTCATCACGGTTGTCTGCACGGTTGGCTGGCTGGCGGTCGGCATCCTTGTTCATGACGGTAACGCCGCTGTGGCGCCAACCCGTCTCGAACCGCTGACCTTTGAATTCCAGGCCGTGTAGCGCCAGGACCATCTGCTTCTGACCTGGAATCGTGCCGCGACGCGATGCCACCGCGGCCACGCTGACCATTCACAACGGTCCGGAGAGGGAAGACGTCGTGTTAGACCTCGATACGCTGCGGCGTGGCGGCGTAGACTATTTCCCCGTTTTCGAGGATGTCAATTCGGCCTCACCCTGACCCATACCCCGGGCGGAAGCGTGAGCGAGCAAGCTCACGCCAGCCTTCGCCCCTGGCGGCCCAATCGATCGGACATCGAATGGATCTTCTGGGGGGTGTTGGCGCTTGGGCTCACGCTTCCGAGTGCGATGCTCGCCTGGGTTGACCAGCCGCCGCCGGACGAAGAATGAGCGCTAGCGGATACTGATTGCTTGCCATACCTAAGCCTCCGCGTTACGATCTGAATGGCCTCGGCGATGCCATCCACAAAAGTCACATCAACAAAGGGCGCGGCGATCGCCGTTACTCATAGCCTTGTGGGCTGGGTCTTGTGCGGCGCGACGATGGCGTTGGGGATGAAAGTGACCACTCTTGAGACCGCTCTGATTCTCCATGCGTTCGCTGTGCCGCTGATCTTTACAGCCCTGTCTCTCATCTATTTTCGGCGCCTGGAGTCATGGCCTCCATTCCGCACCGCCGTTACATTTGTGGGCGTCGTGATCATCATGGACGTTGTCGTCGTCGCACTCTTGATCCAGCGAAGTCTCGATATGTTCGAGAGCGTACTCGGGACTTGGCTGCCATTCCTCCTCATCTTTTTCTCTACCTGGTGGACGGGCATTGCCGTCCGTCGGTTGACGCATCGGGCGGCTCACTAGTTCAAACGCATCCGATGAGAGGTAGCGGCCTGCGACGCACGTGACCTCAAGCAGAAGTGAGACCTCGCGCCAGCCGACCTTGGGTGGCGGGTAATCCGGCCACGCGAATCGTCCGCTGCACGGTACCCAGGATCGGAAAACACCCGTATCCAGCCAAGCCATCTGTTCAACTCGGCTGGTTCCCGGCATCTGGCTACTCGCCTAACGACAGCTCGGGGAGGCTGCCAAGGCGATGCGGGAATCCATGCGGCGCCTGATCGTCGAGACGTTCCCGAAAGCGCCTGACCTGCCGCGACCGCTTCGGCTGGACCGCTCACTCGGCGTGGGATGCAGAATCTGCATAGTGCGATGCTGATTTTGCCGCTCTCATCGGAGAATAGCAGTGCCGAGTCAAGGGACTCGCTCTAACCAAACCGGATTTTCCACCCAGATCGGAATAAGGCTCGTGAATTGCAGTGCGGAACACGTGACAAACACGCCGAGGCTCACGGGAAGCTGGTTGATCCCAATCAACCCGCAAACACTTGTCACACTTCTTCCTTCCAGGTTACTCTCAGCCCCGACTCCGATATCAGCGAACCATAATAACAGCTCCTCTGGGCCTCGAAAGAGAGTTCCAACCAACGAGAATATGTCGCCGCACAACGGGCAGCACGGACCGGACGCGGCGACCACGCGTTCGGAGTTCGCACCGCGGCCCCTCTGGGTACTCTCATTGAGGCTGGGTTCTTCTGCGCGGCGCATGGCAGCGAAGATTCGCCGGTCGGACTGATCGATCGCGTACTGAAACAGATCGGAGGCTCGCTGAAGCTTATGACCGAAGAACTATTAGACGCGCCCATCGTCACTCCCACAAATGGCGGGCCCAAGGCGCCGCCCGCCCCTACCCAGCCAGCAGCGCCCCAGCAACCGGCTGGTGAGCCGGCTCCCGCCGCCAGCCCGCCGGGAATGCCCCAAAAGCCGGCCGATAAGGCGGCTCCCGTCCCGCCCGTTCCCAAGAAAGTCACCGGCAAGAAAATCACGGTGGCGATTGTCTTACTCGTCGTGACCGCAGCGGGCGCATACCTCGTCTGGAGAATGTTTTTCGCGACGCCAGCGGTGCCGGCAAGCATCGTTGTCCTGAGCGGCCGGATCGAGGGAGACGACTCGGCGGTGGCAGCGAAGACCACGGGGCGCATTCTCGAAGTTCGCGTGCGCGAAGGCGACATGGTCAAGGCCGGCGACACAATCGCGGTTCTCGACGATCAGCAGATTCGGGACCGCGAGGAACAGGCCCAGGCCGTGCTCGCGGGAGAGGAGGCAAAAGCCGCCGCCGCGCGTGTTCAGATCGCCTTCCTCGAAGAGCAGTTGCGGCAGAATCAATTGCAAACCGAGCAGTCGGGCGTCGATGCGCAAGGGCGAGTGCGGCAGGCCGAGGCGGATGTGGCCGCCGCGGAATCGGACCTGGCGCAACAAGAAGCCGCCTATCAGCTTGCGGCGTTCGACAAGGAAGCGTACACGGCTCTCGCGAAAACCGGGGCCGTCTCTGAGCGCCAGGGGAAGCAATCGGTGTCCGCGGCCGACCAGCAGGCCGCCGCGGTTGCCGCCGCCAAGCGCCGCGTTGAAGCGTCGCGGGGCGCGTTGACGACGGCTCGAGCCACCCTCTCGAACCCCAGCATTCGCGAAGCGCAGGTCGGAATGGTAAACCGGCAGATTACGCAGCAGCAAGCTGAGGTCTCCAGCGCCGTGGCGAATACGGAGCAGGCGCGCTTCCAGCTTGCCGAAGCCCAGGCGAATCGGCGGGACCTGATCGTCCACGCTCCCTTCGGCGGCACCGTCATCACGCGGGCGGCGGAGCCCGGCGAAGTGATTGCAGCCGGAACCGCGGTCATCAGTCTGCTGGATCTCAGCAAGGTCTACTTGCGCGGCTTCGTGCCGGAAGGGAGCATCGGCAAGGTCAAAGCCGGACAGCCGGCGCACATTTACCTTGACTCCAATCCAAAGCAGCCCGTCGATGCGTATGTGTCGCGCATCGATCCCGAGGCCACGTTCACGCCGGAAAACACCTATTTCAAGGATGATCGCGTGACACAAGTGGTCGGTGTGAAGCTGCAGTTGAAAGGCGCCACCGGATTCGCCAAACCGGGCATGCCCGCCGATGGAGAAATTCTGGTGGAGGGCTCGGCCTGGCCGGATCGCAGCAAGGCCAGAAAATGATCGCCGCGCCCGCTCCCGTCGCGTCGTCCGCCGCCCCTAAAGACGACAAGTCCCCGCGAACGGCCATTCGCGTCGAGCGTCTCTGGCAGCGCTACGGCAGCATCGAGGCGGTCCGCGGAATCGATCTGACGGTGGCGGAAGGGGAAATCTTCGGATTGATTGGACCGGATGGCGCAGGCAAAACCTCGACGTTCCAGGTGCTGGCCGGCGTGCGGGAAGCGACTTCGGGCAAGGTGGAAGTCTTCGGCAAGCCGGCGCGCGAGGCGCGATCGCACACCGGCTATCTGACGCAGACTTTCAGTCTGTACCCGGATCTGAGCGTTGCCGAAAATATCCGCTACATCGGGGAATTGCGCCGGGTCGCTCCGGACGAGATCAAAAAGCGCAGCCTCCAGTATCTGCGGATGTTCGATATGGACCGGTTTGCGGACCGGCTCGCGGCGAAATTGAGCGGCGGCATGAAACAGAAACTGGCGCTGGTGTGTGCGCTGGTGCCAGCGCCGCGGGTTCTGGTGCTCGATGAACCGACCACCGGCGTCGATCCTGTCTCGCGACGCGAGTTTTGGGATACACTCACGCATCTGGCGGCGGACGGATTAACGATCCTGGTGGCCACCCCATATCTGGATGAGGCCGAACGGTGTCACCGCGTGGCGCTGCTCTACAAAGGTCAAATCAATCAGGAGGGCACGCCGGCCGAGGTGCGGGCCAGTTTGCATGCCCAACGGCTGGAGCTGCGCACCGCGAACCTGGAGCAGGCGGAGCAGATTCTCCTGCCCAGCAGCGGACCTGACCGAGAGATCCTCGACGTGCAGCGCTTTGGCGATCGCCTGGACCTTCTGGTGCCCGACCCGGATCGCGCGAAACAGTTTCTGGAGAAGGAACTGGGCGCGGCCGGCCTCGCCGGCTTCGAGTTTCGCATCGATGAGCCAACGCTCGAAAGCGCGTTTGTCGCGACTCTGCGCAGGTTGGGGGAAGAGGGGCATGCGGGGCCGTTTCCCGGCCGGCATGAACACAAGGATCTGCGAGGCCAGGTCGCGATCGGCGCGAAGAATCTTCACATGCAATTCGGATCGTTCACGGCCGTCAAGAGTTTCAGCCTGGAGATTAAGTATGGCGAGATCTTCGGTCTTCTCGGCGCCAACGGTGCCGGCAAGACCACGGTCATCAAGATTCTGTGCGGGCTGCTGGAGCCGACGCGCGGCGAGATGCAACTCGCCGGCGAACACGGCAGCTTGCGATCGCAAACGGTCCGCCAGCGAATCGGCTACATGTCGCAAAGCTGCTCCCTCTATGACGATCTCTCGATTGAAGAGAACCTGGATTTTTCCGCCGGCGTCTATCTGGTCAACGGCGAGGAGCGCGAAGAAAAGAAACACTGGGTGCTGTCCTTTTCCGGCCTGGAGGGCAAACAGGATCAAGTGATCGGGAGTTTGCCGGGCGGATGGAAGCAGCGCGTGGCGCTGGGGGCCGCGATCCTGCATGAGCCGAGCGTCCTGTTTCTCGACGAACCGACTTCGGGCGTCGATCCGCTGGCGCGCCGCGCTTTTTGGCAGGTCATCAGCCGATTGGCGGATCTCGGCGCGGCGATTCTGGTGACCACCCACTATCTGGAAGAAGCCGAGCAGTGCAATCGCGTCGGCTTTATGGTGGCGGGCGAACTGGTGGCCGAAGGCAGCCCGAACGCCATCAAGAGCGCTCAGCCGGGGCATCTGCTCGAGTTCGTTGTCGATCAACCGCAGCGCGCCGCCGACCTGCTGAAGAAGGACATGGCGGGCTGGCGGGTATCGCAGTTCGGCGAGCGGCTGCACGTCGTCACGGACGAAGATGCCGAGCCGGGCCGGCAGCGGATCGCCAAGAAGCTCGAAGCGGACGGAATTAAGGTCGTCAGCGCGCGGGAAGGGCAGTTCTCGCTGGAGGATGTGTTTATCAGTGTGGTGGAGCAGGCGCGGCAACAAGGCAGAGTTACAGCGGAAGACTGACCGTGTGACCCATGCGGCGAATTCTGGCACAGATGCGCAAGGAACTGACCCAGTTGGTTCGGGACCGCATGTCGCTGGCCATGGCGCTGGTTCTTCCCGTGATGATCGTATTTCTCATCGGGACATCTTTCAAGCTGACGGTGAGCGACCTTCCAATTGTGGTGCAGGATCTGGACGGTTCGGCGGCGTCACGCAGCCTGATTGACGCTTTTCGCGCCTCGGTGACCCTGCACGTCGTCGCGTGGCCGGTGCAGCAATCGCCGGAACCAGCCTTGCAGCACGGCGCGTACGCCGTCCTCATCATTCCGGTTCACTTCGGACGGGACATTGTGCGCGGGATCAATACGCCGGTTCAACTGCTGGTGGACGCCTCGGACTCGAACACGGCCAGGCTCATGTCGGGTTACGCGAGTCGAATCATACAGGCTTATAACGCCGCCAACGCACCGGCTCCCCGGCCGGTTCAGGCTTCGATTCGGCTCTGGTTCAACCCCGGACTGTCGGATAAGTTATACCTCGGCCCGGGCGTTTTTGTGCTGGCGCTGTCGATGTTCGTTCCTTTGCTCTCTGCGCTCGCCATGGCGAAGGAAGGACAGCGAGGCACCATTCTGCAGGTCTACGTTTCCAGTATCTCGGCGCACGAATACCTGCTCGGGAACACGTTGGCGTTCATGGTGGTGGGCCTCGCCGAATGCGTGCCGCTGCTCGCGCTGCTGTTCACGTATTTCGGTGTGCGCTTTGCCGGCGATCCCGTCCCGTTCCTGGTCGCGACGGCACTGTATGTCTTCTGCGTCGCAACGTTCGGAATCATGGTCGGGGTGGCGATTCCGAACCAGATAGCGGCCATCTCCGTGGTGGCGCTGGGCGGCTACCTGCTGGTGTTTCTGCTTTCCGGCTTGCTGTTTCCGATCGCGAACATACCCGCGGGAGTCCGCTGGGTCTCCAATTTCGTGTGGGGTAAACACTACATCACCGTGGTGCGCGACGCATTTCTGCAAGGCGCGGGCTGGCCCGCGACGTGGCTCGAAATCCTGATTATCGGCGGCACGGGCGCTGTGTTTTACATGCTGGCATGGCTCACCATGCGGCGGATGCAGCTCAAGGCATAGCTATTTCGGATGGCACAAACATGCGCAAATTCATACAAGGCATCGCGAACACCCGGTTCGTGGCGTTGATCCGGAAAGAATTCAGCCAGATCCGCCGCGACCGCCGGATGACCATTTCTCTGATCCTGCCGCCCATTCTTATGATCCTGTTCTTCGGCTATGTGCTGAACCCGATCGTAAAGAATCTGCGGCTGGGCGTGGTCGACGAAAGCCGGACACCGGAAAGCCGGGAGTTGATTGCGACGCTCAGCGAGAGCGAGAGTTTCGCCGTGGCCGGTAGCTACCTTTCCGCCGGTCAACTCGGAGATGCGATCGGTCGCGGCAAACTGACGGCCGGAGTCGTGATTCCGTACGAATTCGGGCGTGACCTGCAGCGTGGGCGGCCAGCGACGGTGCAGTTTCTGCTGAACGCGATGGACGCCAATACGGCGAGGATCGCGCAGGCATATGCGGAGAACGTGATTGCGGCCTACAACAGTGGGTTGCGCACCTCCGGCCTGAACGCGGATTTTCGGCGGGTCGCGCCGGTAGGCGCCAAGCCGCACAGTGAGGTATTGCTATATCCCGCTTTCCTGTACAACCCGGGACTGGTCAGCTCGTGGTTTGTGGTGACCGGAGTGTTCGGAATGTTGTGCATTTTGAACGCTTCCATCGTCTCCGCCGCGGCGATGGTGAAAGAACGCGAAGCGGGCACACTGGAGCAACTGATGATGTCGCCGGCCGGAACCTACACCATTGTCGCCGCCAAGATCGCGCCCCTCTTCCTGCTTCTCTGCCTGATGGTGCTGGGCGCCGTTGGCCTGATGAAACTGGTGTTTCAGGTGCCGTTTCGCGGAGGCTATTTGCTGGTGATGCTGGGCGCCGCTTTGTGCGTTCTTTGCGGTATCGGGATTGGGACGTTCATTGCCACGTTCACCAAGACAGCGGCACAGGCGCAACTGACGAGCTTTTTCGTGAATCCGCCGCTGTCCAGCTTGTCCGGCGCCCTCACTCCGGCGCAGGCGCTGCCGCCGTTGATGCGGCCACTCACGAATTTTAACCCGATCTACCATTTCGGCGTCATCGCGCGAGGCAGCATGCTCCGCGGCAGCGGACTCGATACTTTATGGCCCAATTTCCTCGCTCTACTCGCGTTTACGCTCATTCTGGTTTCGTTGAGCGTGTGGCGCTTCCGGAAGCAGCTCAGCTAGGCGGACAAGACGAATGACAAAACTTGCGGACGGTACGGTTGGGATGAGCGCGCTGGCCGCCATTTTTCTGTTTGCGGGCAGCGCGTTCGCTCAGGCTGGCGGAGCGCCAGGCACAATGGTAAACCAGTTGCCACTGTCGGGCCGGACCGTGCAGAACGGCTCAGTGACAGCTACCCAATCGCCCGTGCCGGGAACCACCACCAGCGTCAACACCATCAATCCCACGCTTCAGGTGTCAGGTTCGTATGCCGGAAGCGTCGGCAGCGCGGCCACGCTTCCGTTCTCGGGAAAGTTGTCGCTGCGCGAAGCGGTCGAACGAGGGCTCAAATACAACCTGGGCGCCGTTGGCATGGCGCAGGCGTTGCGGCAGGCGCGCGGACAGCAACTGGTTGCGCGCAGTTCGCTGCTGCCGAACCTGAACGGCGCCTTGCATGAGTTCGACGAGAAGCTCTCCCTGAAGGCGCAGGGATTGGGAAGTATACCGGGTCTCGGGTCCTCACTTCCCGCGGTGATTGGCCCGTTCAACTACTTCGATCTGCGCGCCTCGCTGACGCAAACCGTGGCCGATATGACGGCCCTCAACAACTACCGTTCGAGTAAGGAAATCGTACGTTCCAATCGATATTCGGCCGAGGACGCGCGGGACCTGGTGGTGTTCGCCGTTGGCGGCGCTTATCTGCAGGTGATTGCGGCGGCGGCGAGGGTGGAATCGGTGCGCGCGCAACTGGAAACCGCCAGGGCTCTCTATTCCCAGACGTCGCAGAAGCGCAGCGTGGGCCTGCTGGCGCAGACCGACGTGAATCGGAGTCAGGTGCAGGCCTTGACGCAACAGCAGCGGCTGGTTTCCTTGCAGAACGATCTGGCGAAGCAGAAAATCAACCTCGCGCGGCTGGTGGGTTTGCCGGCCAGCGATGGCTACGCGCTTTCGGAAGAGATTCCCTTTTCCGCTGTGCCCTCGATCACCTTGGAGGAGGCGCTAAGACAGGCGCTGGTGAAGCGTGCGGACCTGAGGGCGGCGGAAGCCCAGGCGCAGGCCGCCCGGTTCTCGCGATCGGCGGCCCGTGCCGAACGCCTCCCATCGCTCTCCGTCAGCGCCGACTACGGCCTTATCGGAACCAAACCGGCGCAGTCGAATGGGACCTACACGCTGGTGGGAACGCTCCGGATTCCCATCTGGCTGGGTGGCAGGACAGAAGGCGACATCGAACAGGCCGATGCTGCCTTGACCGAGCGAAGAGCCGAAATCGAAGACCTTCGAGGCAAAATCGAAAGCGACATCCGCAACGCGTATCTCGACCTCGACGCCGCGGGCAGTCAGGTGGAAGTTGCCGCGAAGAATGTGCAGGTAACCAAAGAAACTCTGGATCTGACGCGGCAGCGCTTCGACGCCGGCGTCACCGACAACGTGGAAGTCGTGCAGGCGCAGGAATCGGTGGCCGGCGCGGAACTCGACTACATCAACAGTGTCTTCGCCCACAATCTGGCGAAGCTGAGCCTCGCACGCGCCATCGGTGGTGCGGCGGAGAGCCTACCGCAATTCCTGACGCTTCAATGACAGCCGCGCGTTTCCGGCGTTCCGGGACATTACGCGATTGGCTGTTTCTTGGGATCGTCGAGTACGCCACGGTACACCCGTTGCTCAATCGTAACGGAACTTCGATCGGGTGCAATATGGCGCCGTCGTACCGCCAGCATTTCGCTGGGACGCAAGCCCGAAAAGAGCGCGAGATGCAGAATCACCTTCTCGCGGAACTGAACGGCTCCTACCGCTTCTTCTACTTCATCGGCGGTCATTACCGGACAGGCTCCTTGCTTCGCGTTCTTTTGTCAAGAGGAACTTTCTACTTGGCTCAAAGCGGAACTTTCTATTTGGCCGCGACACGTGCGCAGCGGCGGTGTTGGAGCCAAATAGAAAGTTCCTACTCCCAGCCAAATAGAAAGTTCCTCTTATCGGGGTCGTTCGCCGACCCTCATGGTATGGTCGCATAGCCGCAGCGGGTCGCGACCGAGGCGGTTG
>Ga0181518_10003107_pt1 | contig 15543 bp, 7 predicted proteins | sample PEATcosm2014_Bin_28_FD_119751 | JGI IMG/M metagenome (GOLD analysis project Ga0181518, IMG submission 119751) | Peatland microbial communities from MTU Mesocosm Facility, Houghton, MI, USA - PEATcosm2014_Bin01_60_metaG | ecosystem: Environmental > Terrestrial > Soil > Wetlands > Peat | place... | reverse complement strand
CGCTGAACGTGTCGCGGGAACTGCTGCAGGGCAGCCGGGCGGTCAGCCACATCCGCTCCAGCGCGGTCAAGAAGGTGCTGAAGCTGCTCGCCGACCTGGCCGCGAAGGAGCCGGAAAAGTACGCGACGTTCTGGGCGCAGTTCGGTGCGGTGCTCAAGGAAGGCATCCCGGAGGACTACGGGAACCGGGATGAGCTGGCCCGGCTGCTGCGCTTCACGTCCACCACGTCCTCCGGGCCTGCCGGGTCTTCTGGCTCCTCGGGCTCCTCGGGCCCCTCGGGCGCCGGGGCCGACGGGGCCGACGGGGCGGTCGTTTCCCTCAGCGACTACGTGGCGCGGATGAAGGAAGGCCAGGATCGTATCTACTACCTGCTGGCGCCGGGCCCGGCCGCCGTCGGCAGCCCGCACCTGGAGGCATTCCGCGCCAAGGGCGTGGAGGTGCTGCTGCTGAACGAGCCCGTGGACAGCTGGGTCGTGTCCAGCCTGCACGAGTTCGAGGGCAAGCGGCTGCAGTCGGTCGCGCAGGGCGCCGCGGATCTGGGCGCGCTGACGGACGAGGCCGAGAAGGCGGCTACCGAGAAGGCCGGCACGGAGTTCGCGGCCCTGACCGCACGGCTCAAGGACCTCCTGGCCGGGCAGGTCGTCGATGTGCGGGTGACCGGCCGGCTGACCGCCTCCCCCGCGTGCATCGTGGCCAACGAGCCCGACATCGAGCTGAACCTCATGCGCCGGATGAGGAACTCGGGCCTGCCCAGCCAGCCGGTGCTGGAGATCAATCCGCAGCATCGGCTGGTGAAGCGGCTCAACCACCGGCTCGACGATCCGGAGCTCGGCGACTGGGCGCACGTCCTGTTCAGCCAGGCCGTGCTCACGCTGGGCGCCCGGATCGAGGACCCCACCGCCTTCGTCACCCGGATGAACGCCCTGCTCGAGGCGCTGACAGCCGGCGGTGACGGGACCTGATGGCCGGCCCGGAGCCGGCTGCGCTGCCGTTCCGGTACGACGCACGGCTGGCGAACGAGATCGAGGCGCGCTGGCAGGAGCGCTGGGAGACCGAGGGCACGTTCCACTCCGCCAACCCGTCCGGTCCGCTGTCGGACGGGTTTGAGCAGGTCCAGGGCCGGCCGAGGTTCTACGTCCTGGACATGTTCCCCTATCCAAGCGGGGCGGGGCTGCACGTCGGCCATCCGCTCGGCTACATCGGCACCGACGTGCTGGCCCGGTATCAGCGGATGAACGGCCGGCACGTCATGCACGCCCTCGGCTACGACGCGTTCGGCCTGCCCGCGGAGCAGTACGCGATCGACACCGGCCAGCACCCGCAGGTGACGATTCAGGCCAACGTGGGCACGATGCGCCGTCAGCTCCGCCGGCTCGGGCTCGGGCACGACAGCCGCCGCGAAATCGCGACCACCGACGTCTCGTTCTACCGGTGGACCCAGTGGATCTTCCTGCAGATCTTCAACAGCTGGGTGGACGACCGGACCGGGAAGGCCCGGCCGATCGGTGACCTGATCGCCGAGTTCGAGTCCGGGGAGCGGTCTGTACCGTGCGGTCTTTCGTGGGGTCAGCTGCCCGAGCCGGAGCGGCGCGCGGTGATCGACGGCTACCGGCTGGCCTACATCTCGGCGGAACTAGTCAACTGGTGCCCCGGGCTGGGCACCGTGCTCGCCAACGAAGAGGTCACCCCGGACGGTCGCAGCGACATCGGGAACTATCCCGTCTATCGCAGGCCGTTGCGGCAATGGATGCTGCGCATCACGGCCTTCGCCGAGCGGCTGACCGCCGACCTGGACGAACTGCAGTGGCCGGAGTCCATCAAGCAGCTGCAGCGCAACTGGATCGGCGGCAGCGACGGGGCGCTGATTGACCTGGCCGTGGCTGGGACTGACGGGACTGGCGGGACTGGCGGGGTGGTCGAGGTCTTCACGACCCGGCCGGATACCTTGGCCGGGGCTACGTATGTGGTGCTCGCGCCGGAACATCCGCTGCTGGACCGGCTGCTGCCGGAGTCCTGGCCGGACGGAACGCCGCCGGCGTGGACGTACCCGGAAGGCCGGGACGCCGCTGAGGTCGCTGGCGAGGCTGGAGTCACCGGCGAGGCTGGGGTCACGGGCGACGCCGGCGGGTGGACGCCGCAGGCCGCGGTGGCCGCGTACCGGGCCGCGGCGGCGCGGCTCAGCGACCGGCAGCGTACCACCGGGGCGGGCGCCAAGACCGGCGTCTTCACCGGCCATTATGTCGTCAACCCGCGCACCGGCGAGCAGATCCCCATCTTCGCCGCCGACTACGTGCTGATGGGGTACGGCACTGGCGCGATCATGGCGGTACCCGCCTACGACCAGCGTGATCTCGATTTCGCGGGGACGTTCGGCCTGGATGTCCGCGCGGTGCCGGAAATGCCGAGCATCGCGGCGGCGATCGCCTGGCTGGAGCGCACGGGCGCCGGCCGGGGCAAGCGGGCCTACCGGCTCCGTGACTGGCAGTTCTCCCGCCAGCGTTACTGGGGCGAGCCATTCCCAATCGTCTACGACTCCCATGGCCTGCCCGTCGCCCTGCCGGCGACGCTGCTGCCGGTCCGGCTGCCGGAGATGACCGACTTCCGGCCGGAGCCGCAGCCCGACGAGTCGAGTCCCCCGGTACCGCCGCTGGCCCGGGCCCGGAACTGGGCGGACGTGGAACTGGACCTCGGGGACGGACCGAAGAGTTACCGCCGGGAGCTGAACACCATGCCGCAGTGGGCCGGCTCGTGCTGGTACTACCTGCGCTACCTCGATCCGGACAACGATCAGGCCTTCATCGACCCGGAGATCGACCGGTACTGGATGGTCCCGGCGGACGCCACCTTCGACGGTGACGGGGGCGTCGGCCTGTACGTGGGCGGCGTCGAGCACGCCATGCTGCACCTGCTGTACGCGCGCTTCTGGCACAAGGTCCTCTACGACCTGGGCTACGTGTCGACCCGCGAGCCGTTCCGCCGGCTGGTCAACCAGGGCTACATCCTGGCCGATGCATTCACCGACGAGCGGGGGATGTACGTCGAGGCCGCCGAGGTGGAGCACGAGGCCGACGGATACACCTTCAACGGCCGGCCGGTGAGCCGCCGGGCCGGCAAGATGGGCAAGAGCCTCAAGAACAGCGTCAGTCCCGATTTCATCTACAGCCGCTACGGCGCGGATACCCTGCGGCTCTACGAAATGGCCACGGGGCCGCTGGAGGCCGACCGCCCATGGCGAACCGGGGACATCGTCGGCGTGCACCGGTTCCTGCAGCGGCTGTGGCGCAGCATCATCGACGAGACGACGGGGGCGCTGCGGGTCAGCGACGAGGAACTGGACCCGGAGAAGGACGCGGGCACGGACGCGGAGACGCTCCGGCGGCTGCACCAGACGATCATGGTGGTCCGCGAGGATCTGGAGACACTGCGCTACAACACCGCGATCGCCCGGCTGATCGAGCTGACCACGCATGCCGCCCAGGTCGCGGCCGCCCGCGGGGCCTTGCCGCGGGCGCTGGCCGAGCCGCTGGTGCTGATGGTGGCGCCGCTGGCCCCGCACATCGCGGAGGAACTGTGGGCGCGGCTCGGCCATCCCAGCTCGCTCGCCTACGCCCCGTTCCCGGTGGCCGATCCGGCTCTGGCCGCCGAGCCGACCGTCGAACTGCCGGTGCAGGTCAACGGGAAGCTGCGATTCACCATCGAGGTGCCGGCCGACGCCGGTGAGGATGAGATCCGGCACGTGCTGACCGGGCACGGGGACTTCGGCCGGCACACCGGCGGCGCGGCAATCCAGCGCATCGTCATCGTCCCGGGCCGCATCGCGAACGTGGTCACGGCCTCGACCGGATAACTACCTCCCGTATCGGGGTGTTGAATAAACCCGCAACGCCCTCGCCAGTTACCGAGGCCACAGGTTCCTTCTGTCGCACCGCCGACCGGGCAGCCTGGTCCCCGGTCCCTACTGGCGGGCCATGGCCATGCGCATCTCGCTCTCAGTGTCGGTGATGAGGTCACCGGACAGGTCGACGGTGACGGTGTGCAGGGTGCCGGTGAAGGGGAAGGGGGCCTGGTAGTCCCCGACGATGGCGGAGCCTGGGTTGGCGCCGCAGGTGAGCCCGCCCGGGTTAAGTCCCACGGGCGTGGTGACCGGGAACTCGGTGTGCGCGATGAGCTGACCGTCGATATACAGCTGGGCCCGGCCCGGGGCGCCCTTGCCGTGCGCGAAGTCCGGTTTACCGGTGGGTTCGAACTCAAAACGGAGCTGATGCCGGCCCGCGGGGATCGGATCAGTGCCTGCTATGCGGTAGATCGCGCGACTGACGTAGTTATGGGCATAGTGCAGCCGGTTGTCCTGGACGTAGAACGTCCAGCCGCCGGCGTTGCTGCCCTGGCAGAGCAGGACGCCCGCAGCTCCGCTGTCCGGGACCTCCGCGTCGGCGGTGACACTGTGCGCTCGGTTGAGCACCCGCGGGCCGACCCAGAACGGCAGCGTCTGGGTGTGGGGCCGGAAAATGTACTGGGCCCGTGGCTCGCCAACCTGGGGGCGCTCCATCATTAGCCGCTCTGACATGCTGCTGTCGATCGGGAAGACATTGTATTTCCCGGCTTCCGCGTACCACATCGCGATCAGCTCGATGAGCTTGTCCCGGTGCTGCCCGGCCAGGTCGTGATTCTCGACTGGGTCCTCGGCGACGTGGTAGAGCTCCCAGTGGCCGGCATCCAGACTGGTCAGCGTCTCCGCCGTGATCAGCGCCCCGAACGGCTTGTCGGCCTCGGCGAACGAGGGACCTGGCCAGGGGCATACCGCCCGCCAGCCGTCGTGGTCGATGGCGCGGTGCCCGAACATCTCGAAGTACTGGACGCGGTGCCGGGTCGGGGCTTCCGCGTCGTCGAAGGAATGGGCGAAGCTGACGCCGTGGATCGGTGACTGGGGCACGCCCTTGATCGCAGTGGGCGGCTGGAGGCCGAACGCGTCCAGGACGGTCGGGACCATGTCCGTGATGTGCGCGTACTGGGTGCGCACCTCCCCACGGGACCTGATGCCGGCCGGCCAGTGCACCAGGAACGGGTCGGTGGTCCCGCCGCGATAGGTTTCCCGCTTCCACCGGCGGAACGGCGTATTGCCGGCCCAGGTCCACCCCCAGGGGTAATGGTTGAACGTGGTGGGCCCGCCTATTTCATCGATCCGGTCCAGGCTTTCCTGCAGCGACTCGGGCGCGTTGTTGAAGAACTGCAGCTCGTTGGTGGTGCCGGTGGGACCGCCTTCGGCGCTGGCCCCGTTGTCCGACACGACCATGATCAGCGTGTTGTCGAACTCGCCGGTCTCCTTCAGGAAGCCGAGCAGGCGGCCGATGTGATGGTCGGTGTGGGACAGGAACCCGGCGAACACCTCCATCATCCGCGCCGCCAGCCTGCGCGCGTCCGGGGACAGCGAGTCCCAGTCCGGGACGTCCGGGTCGTGCCGGGACAGCTCCGCGTCGGCCGGCAGCACCCCGAGTTCCTTCTGCCGGGCGATCGTGCGCTCCCGGTAGGCATCCCAGCCGTCGTCGAACTCGCCGGCGTACCGGTCGGCCCACTCTCTGGGCACGTGATGCGGGGCGTGGCCGGCGCCGGTGCAGAAATGCAGGTAGAACGGCTTGTGCGGGGCGACCTGCTTGGCGTCGGCGATGAACTCGATCGCCTTGTCGGCCAGGTCCTCGGTCAGGTGATAGCCCTGCTCGGGACTGCACGGCGGCTCGACCTGGTGGTTGTCGTAGACCAGATCTGGGTACCACTGACTGGTGTCCCCGCCCAGGAACCCGTAGAAACGCTCGAAGCCGCGGCCCAGCGGCCAGCGGTCGAACGGGCCAGCCGCCGACTCAAACTCCGACGGCATCAGATGGTATTTGCCGACCATGTAAGTGCTGTAGCCGCGCTGCTGCAGCATCTCCGACAAGAACCCGTTCTCGAACGGGATCTGGCCGTTATAGCCCGGATAACCGGTGGCGAGTTCATTGATCGCCGCCGTGGCGTTCGCGTGGTGATTGCGCCCGGTGATGATGCACGACCGCGACGGCGAGCACAGCGCCGTCGTGTGCATGTTGGAATACAGCAGGCCACCCGCGGCCAGCCCGTCCAGGTTCGGCGTAGCGATCGGACTGCCGTAACAGCTCAGCTGCCCGTATCCGACGTCATCCAGCACGATGAACAGCACGTTCGGGGACCCTGCGTCCGCCCGCAGTGGCCGGGGCCACGCCGGGCTGGACTCATCCGTCGTCCGCCCGATCACGCCAGGAAATGCTGCACCCGGATCATATTCGTTCAGCGGCATAATCCAGCTCTCCCATCGGTGAACGTCGTGGCCTGTGCGGGACCAGAGCCGGTGTCCTGGCGACGCCGCCGGCGGACCCTCGGGCCGTGCGCAGAATGACATCCTCGCCGTCTGTGATCCCGAACTGATCATCCGCAATGGGTGATTCCCGGCCCCGAACGGAGACCTAGGCTGCGCAGTACCAGCTGGGGACGGAAGCGGAGCCAGCGTGCTGATGTGCCGGTGAGACGGTGAGCGTTTCGGACCTGGCGATCGTGGCGGCCCTCGTGTTCGCGTGGGGTGCAGTATCTGCCCGGCTGGAGCGGTTTGACGTGACGGCGCCAATCGTGTTCGTCATTGCCGGGCTGGTGCTGACGCACGGCCCGCTGGCGGTGGTGGGGGTTACGCCTTCGAACGAGGCGGTGAAGGTCCTGGCCGAGGCCACGCTGGTACTGGTGCTGTTTTCTGATGCCTCCCGGGTTGGGTTGCGGGACCTGCGCGCGGAACTCGGCCTGTGCCTGCGGCTGCTGGGGATTGGGCTGCCGCTCACGATCGGCCTGGGCACGCTGCTGGCGCTGGCCCTGTTCGGGGGCATCAACGTCTGGCTGGCCCTGCTGATCGGCGCGGCCCTGGCCCCGACGGACGCTGCGCTGGGCGCCGGCGTGATGCTCAATCGCGCGGTACCGGCCCGGATCCGCCGCCTGATCAACGTGGAGAGCGGCCTCAACGACGGGATCGTCACGCCGTTCGTGCTGGTCGCGGTGGCGGGGGCGGGGACCGCCGCGCATGAATCCGGGATTGGCCCGGGCAAGGCCGTCGCGGAGCTGGCCCTCGGCCTGGCCGTCGGCGCCGTGGTGGGCGGCGCGGGCGGCTGGCTGGTCCGCCTGGCCCGGCGCCGCGGCTGGGTGGCCGAAGGTTTCGCCGGCGCGGCGGTGCTCGGTCTGGCGGTGTGCGCGTATGCCTCGGCGGTCGCTTTGCACGGCAACGGCTTCATCGCCGCGTTTACCGGCGGTCTGGCGTTCGGCCGCACCGCGGGGCGGCGCGGCGAGCCGCTCGTGCCGTTCGTCGAGGAGACCGGGGCCCTGGTGTCGTTGCTGGTATGGCTCGCGTTCGGCGCGATCGCCATCGCTCCGATGTTTGATCACCTGACCTGGCAGCTGGTGGTGTATGCCGTGCTCAGCCTGACCGTGGTCAGGATGGCCCCGGTCGCTCTCGCGCTGGCCGGTGCGAGGCTTGGCTGGGCCACCACGGCGTTCATAGGCTGGTTCGGTCCCAGGGGCCTGGCCTCGGTCGTGTTCGCGCTGCTGGCGCTGGAGGATCTCGGCGGGAAGGTGGCCAGCCCCGCGGTGACGGTCATCACGGCCACGGTCCTGCTAAGCGTGATCGCGCATGGCGCCAGCGCCGAGCCACTGGCCCGCCGCTACGGGGCAGTGTCGGCCCGGGCCGCGACGCGCAGGGACTCGGACAGCCTGCCCGAACTGCCGACACGACGGCTCATCCGCCGGGCGCCGGCACCGGACGCGGAGCCGCCGCCCCGCGTGCCGGGGTGAGGGGTGAGCGGCGCCTAACGGAGCGGGCCGCCGCGGGTTTCACCCATGGAGGAGGATGCTGGCCGGTGCGGGTGTCGGTAGCGTCCTGGGCACAAGGTCGCGAGAGTCGGGAGCATGGGCGGCATGTCCAGGGCGAGATCGTCGTTCGCGGCCGCGAAACGCCGCGGGCCACGGCTGGTTCCGCGGAACCCGGTCCGGAATCGGGCCCTGGACCCGTGATGAGGCCGCCCGCCAGCCGCCCCCTGGGCCGGTTCAGCCGACCCCGGCGGCGCTTGCGGGCCGGGCTGGTCCAGTTGCTGTGCGTGCTCGCCGGGCTGGGGCTGGGCCTGCTGCTGCCGCACATCACCACGGCCCCCAGCGTGGCCAGCACCCGGGTGACCGAGGCGCTGGTCACCATCGGCTTCGGCACCCTGGGCCTGGTCAGCATCATTTTCTCGCTGCTTTTCCTGGTGGTGCAGTGGGCCTTCGGGAGTCTTTCCCCCCGGCTGAACCTGTTCCGCGATGACCCGATCGTGTGGCGAACGTTCGGGCTGGCCCTGGGGGTCTTCGTGTTCTCGGTCACCGCGGCCCTGGTCATCGCCAACGACGCGGAGGTGCCGGTGATCGTGCCGGCCGTGGAAGTGGCAGCCGTCCTCGCCACGGTCGCCCTGATGCGGGTCCTTCAGGTGAAGGCCTTCACCTCGATCCAGCTGGCACCGACGCTGGCTGCGATTGCCGCGGAAGGCCGCGCCATCCTCGACGACCTGTACCGCCGGCCCTGCACGGCGGGGCCGCGTCCGGCCGTGCTGCTGCCGCCACTGCGCCGCGTCGTTAGCTGGCCACACGGGCAGGCCACCTTGCAACAGGTCCACCTGCCCCGCCTGCTCGACGCAGCCGGCAGCGCCGTCATCGTGCTCCAGGCCGCCATAGGCGATACGCTCCAGCAGGGTGCCCCGGTCGCCGGTCTGCACGGTGGCGACGTGGCCGACGCGGCCGTCCTCCATGGGCTGGTGACCGGACAGGAACGCACCTTCCACCAGGATCCGCTGTTCGCATTCCGGCTGCTGGCCGACATCGGCCTGCGGGCCCTGTCTCCCGCGGTCAACGATCCGGCCACCGCCGTCCAGGTGCTCGACACCATCCAGAGCATCCTCAGCCCGCTCGTCTCCCGGGACCTCGACGTCGCGGAAATGACCGACGGATCCGGAGCGCTCCGAGTGGTACTGGCCCTTCCTTCCTGGGATGACTACCTGCGGACAAGCCTGGATGATCTCATCGAGTCCGGCTCCCGTGCTCCCATGGTGCTGTTGCGGGCACGGACCCTGCTCACCGGCCTGCTCGATACTGCGCCGCCACACCGCCGGTCATCGATCGCATGGCGGCTCCAGCACGCCGAGGAGCTTATGGCCGGCAACTTCCCGGCGATCTGGCGCGACGCAGGCGGAAGAGACCCAGGATGAGCGGGGTGCCGAGGCCGCGCCTGGGGCGACACGCGCACGCACGGTACCGTCCGGTTAATTCTTGGCGTCATCCGCCCGGCCGCACCCGGCAACGCCGCGCCGGTTAACTTTGGCCGTGGTTCGGGCCCGGCTAGCCGAGGTCCGGGCCCGGCCGGGCGTGGTTCGGGCCGCGCACGACCTGCACCTTATTTCTCCAAGATGGGAGCGTGCATGCGGGCGGCCCGTCCGGAGGGAATGCGGCGGTGCGGGACCGGGGCGGGCGCCGGAAGCGTCGCGCAGCGAGGAGTAATCTAGTTTATTGACCAATTTGATCGGGTATGGCCGCTAGCGTCGCCCGGAATTGGAGGGCTTGTCACGTTGACCACCTGCCTGGCCACCAGGAAGAAGACTCGGATTGGTGGGGCAGCCGTACCGGGGCCCGTTCGGGTCCGGCCCCGGAGAGCCCCCATCGGCGGCGCGGTCCCAGCGCGGCCCGTTCGGGTCCGGCGCCCGAGACCCCCCATCGGCGGCGCGGTCCCAGCGCGGCCCGTTCGGCATCATGATCTGGCGACGCAAGGGTCGGCAGTGCGATGACGGCGCTTTCTTCGCCGCGACCGGCGCCCGTTGCCCGGCGGCGCGGCCGGCGCGCGCCGTGACCTCAGCCGTCACGGGCGCGACGCCCGTCCTCAGTCCTGGCCGCGATCCCGCCGACGGGAAATACCACCCACGGGAAAGTACTTGCTCAATAATGTGCACCCGCCGAAACCACGGACAGATCTGACGAATGACCGCATCCACTTCCGCTGACGTTGACATCACCGGCGAAGAGTTCCGCCGCGCCGTCGGCCATTTCGCCACAGGAGTCACGGTGGTCACTTCGGTCGGGCCGCACGGCCAGCCCGTCGGCACCACCGCTAACGCGGTCAGCTCGCTATCCCTGGACCCGCCGCTCATCCTTGTCTGCTTCGACCGGGCCAGCCTGACCCTCGAGGCGATCCGCAGCCATGGCGCGTTCGTGGTGAACGTGCTGGCCACGCCGCAACGGGAACTGGCCGCCAACTTCGCCCGGCGGGGGGCCGAGGCCGTCTGGGAGGGCGTGGAGCACGGTCCGGGCCCGACCGGCAGCCCCCGGCTGGAGGGGGTGCTCGCCACGCTGGAGTGCACCGTGGAGCACAGCCTGCCCGGGGGCGACCACGAGATCATTATCGGGCGCCTCCGGTACGCGAAGGCTTCGACCGATGACGCCTCCCCGCTGCTCTTCTGGCGCGGCTCCTACACCTCCCTCGACGAGACATAAGCATCCCGCACCCCACAAGTCACAGCGATGGGCGCCTGCGGAGGGCCGGTCCCGATCTGTGGCGACCGCACACACCAACCCAGTCCGCCCGCAGCGAACATCAAGAACAACCCGGAACGTGAACCGTCCCCAGTTTCGTGCATACTTCCTTGGTCGGGAAGGATGGACACGTTCAAATCACTCTATTCGGCGGTGCCGGCAGCTTACTGTGACCGAACGCATACCCAGCGCCGACAAGTTCCCGCTCCCTAGGGCCGGTTCTTGAGTAACGTCGCGGTGCGTGTCCAGTGCCCGCGCACGGCTCCCAGCCGAGCCAGTTCCGCCTGCGCCTGCGCCTGCCCCCGCGAAGGGCAAGCGACTGGCGTGGCTCGACGCGCTGCGCGGATTCGCGGCCCTGTGCGTGGTGTTCGACCATTTGGGCTGGATGGTGCTGCAGCGCGTGCGCGGCGACGTGTTCGAAGTGATCGACACCGGCCAGTATGGCGTCTTCGTGTTCTTCCTGGTCAGCGGGTATATCATCCCGGCGTCGCTGGAGCGCAAGGGCGGTGTCCGCGGCTTCTGGGTGAGCCGCGGGTTCCGGCTGTACCCGCTGTACATCCTGGGCATCGCGGTGTCCCTGCTGGCCTGGAAGACGGGCTTCGGGCCGGTCAGCGGGGCCGACACCCAGCCGAAGACCTGGGTGTATTCCCTGCCGTTCATGATGTCGGACCTGCTCGACGGCGCCAACGTGCCGACCGTCATCTGGACGCTGTCCTTCGAGATGGTCTTCTACCTTCTGCTGTCCGCGCTGTTCACGTTCCGGGTGCACCGGCACAGCGCGGGCTACGCGCTGACCGCGATCATCGGGGCGGTCGCGCTCGGCGGCATCTTGCCCTTGGAGGGGCTGACCCACACATTCGGCTCGCGCCGGGTGGCCATCGCGGCCGATGTCCTGCTGTTCATCGGCCTGCTGCTCGCGGTCAGCGGGCGCCGGGTGCCGCGGATGGCCGGCGCGGCCATCGGCGCGGTCACCGGTCTGACGCTGCTGCTGTTCAACACGAGCTACCCGTACAACTGGAGCGGGCTCACCATCCTGGCGCTGATGTTCACCGGGACCATGCTGTACCGCGCCGAGCGCGGCGAGTTCAGCCGGGTCGCGGCGGCGGTGGTCGCGCTGGTGGTCTTCGCGCTGGCCATCGTGGCCGGCGTGTGGCACAGCATGATGTGGCATATGAGCGCGGCCGGCCAGCGGCAGTTCGATCTGCGGTGGATCAGCTGCCTGGTGCTGGCCGGCGCGACGTTCGGCATCGGGATGCTGCTGCGGCACCGGACTGTTCCGCGGGTGCTGGCCTGGCTCGGCCTGGTCAGCTACTCGGTGTACATGCTGCACCCGATCGTGCTCAACGTCTACTCGTCGTTCCCCGTGTTCCACCGGCCGCACCCGTTCGCGATCCAGGTCGGGCTGGCCGCGGGCATCCTGGCCGTCGTGCTGGTCTGCGCCGCACTGAGCTACTACCTGGTCGAGGCGCCGATGCAGCGCGTCGGCCACCGGTTTGCCCGCTGGCTGCAGACCTGGTTCGGGCCCGACGCCGTCACCGATGACCTCCCGGTGCCGGACGCGCCGGCCGTGGCCGCCGGTGATCCGCTGCTGGAGCGGGAAAAGTCGCCACGAATCCGGGGCTGAGGGGCCCCGGCCTGCTCCACCGCCGCCCAGACCGACCCGGCCCCGGCCCGGGCCGTGGCCGTGCCGGGACCGATGGCGATCTCATCCAGCGCGGAGGTGTCCATGAGGAGCGTGTCCGGGGCTCAGCCCAGGCGCTGCTGGTAATTCTGGAGGGGGGCGCAGAGGCCAGGAATCGCGCGGAGCCGAGGGCGGCCGGCGCCGTTGACCCGGGCGACCATCAGGGCGATGTCATCGCCGTGCTGGGTGGGCCGCTGCGGGCTGGCCAGCAGCCGGTCCGCGAGCGTCTCGACCTCGTCGCCGGCCCCGTCCTCGAGCACGCTGAGCAGGGCGCGGAGGCTGCCGTCGGGGTCTTGGCCGTCGTGTTCGAGCAGGCCGTCCGTGGCCAGCATGAGCGTCGTCCCGGCCGGCAGGGCGATCTTGGCCGTCGTGTACCGCTCCGCGGGGTCCACGCCCAGCAGCAGGTCGTCACCCTGGTCGAGGAGCACAGGCGCGGTGCCGGGTGAGACGAGGACCGGGGCCGGATGACCGGCCCGGCACATTTCGAGTTCGCCGCTGCCCGGGTCGAGTACCACGAAACAGCAGGACGCGAACAGGGCCGTGTCCGGATCGGTGTTGAGCTCGGTCAGCCACTGGTTGGCGCGGGTCATCACCTCGGCCGGTCCGTGTCCTTCGCGGGCGTAGGCGTGCACGACCATGCGCAGCCGCCCCATAAGGGACGCGGCGATCGGATTGTGCCCCTGCACATCGCCGATGACCAGGGCGACGCGATCATCGCTCAGCTCGATCGCGTCGTAGAAGTCGCCGCCGATCTCCAGTCCCGAGGTCAGCGGCTGGTAGCGGGCGGCAATGGTGACGCCGGAGGCCAGCAGCGGACCGCGCGGCAGTAGCCCGTGCTGCAGGTCACGCGCCAGCGCGTGTTCCGATTCGTACATCCGGGCCCGCTGCAGCGACTGGGCCAGCAACGCCGAGGCGGCGACCAGCAGTGCGCGTTCCTCGGCGGCGAACCGGCGCGGCGCGGCGAACCCCATCAGGCACGCACCGGTCTTGCCCTTGGCGTCGGGAACCGGCACCGCCGCCCAGGCGCGCTGCGGCAGGCCGGCCATCGCCGTGCCGAGGTGCGGGTATCGCGACGCCAGGTCCTCGGCGGAACCGATGAACACCGCGGTCCCCCCCAGGATGGCATCGGCGACCGGCGAGCCGGGAGACGGCGCGGGGTCACCGAGCAGGCGGGCGGCCCCCGCACCGAAGCCATACGAGGTGACCTGGGCGCAATGCCCGTCCTGCTCGGTGACGATCAGCAGGCTGTTCGCGTCGTAGGTGGTCAGTCCGGCCTGCGCGGCCGCGTTGATGGCGTCCACGGTGACCGCCGAGGCGAGCGCGGCGGTGAACTTCTGGGTGAGTGACGTCCGTTCGGCGCCCTCATGCAACCGGCGCCGTTCGGCCTCACGACTGGCCCAGATCGTCGTGGTGTCCATGACGAAACCGCTCAGCCGGGCCGGCTGGCCGTCCGGACCGGGCACGACCCGGCCGCGGGCCTCCATCGAGCGGAGCGAGCCGTCGAGGGCGGCCACCCGGTACTCAATCTGATAGGTGCCGCACGAGCTCATCATGTGCCGCAACGCGGTGATGAGGTCGGCCCGATCTTCTTCCGGGACACGGAGCAGGAACGTCTCTATCGTGGCCGGGCCGCCCTCGGGAAGGCCGTGCAGCCCATAGGTCCCCGGTTCGCAGACAACCTCGTTAGCGATCATGTCCCAGCTGAAGAACCCGGCGTCGGCTCTGGTGACGCCGGGGCGGAAACTCACCGGGGGCCGGTCTGGGGCGGTCGTGCCGGTGGCCGTGGCCGCCCTCGTGGCCCGCGCGACGGTCTCGTCCGCGGCGGATCGCGGCTGAGGAAGACCGTCGACCGGGACAAAATCAGGGCTCACGAGACTGCCACTTCCGTGTGAGAACAAAAACTGACCCAGTTCCATGCCGTACACCTAGCCCTCCCCCTCGACGGCTGTGCCATCCCCTTCGCGCCGCCGACTAACTCCAAATGCCGCCGACTGACTCCAAATAACATGGGCCATCCCAACCCGTAGAGCTGGTGAACGCAATGATCATAGCGCCGAATGGGCCCGCATTGTCAGTAAAAACGCTGGCCAGAGGTGACCCGACACACTTGTACCGGATGCCCAGGCCGCCCGGTACTCCCCGGATCTCCGCTGGTAGGCCACCTGCGGCTTTTCTCCACATTGCTCCCGATCGCCGGGCAGTACGGCGATAGCCCCTCCCTGCGCAATTGCGCCCATCGTCTCCGGGCCGCGTTTCGGACGGCGGGCCGGGGACGAGCAATGATATCCGCATACATCAGGAGCGCAGAATTTAGTACAAATCTGGCAGGCATTTTGGCGGCCCGGGAATAGCGGCTCACCCGTTTTCAAGTAACGCCCGTGGACGTGCAATCGTATGTGCAGGGCCTGGCAGCAGGGCCTGGCAATCGTTTGCAGAATGGCCGCTCATCTTTGCCGGGGCAGTCCGCAAACGGACTCGTCAGCGCCTGGTCACGGGCGGCAACAGTGTGCGGGAGCGGTCAGGGGGCCGGCTGGTCCGTCGAGCGCGCGGTCGCGGGCGGGCTCATCGCGGTCGCGGGCGGGCTCATCCGGCGGCGCAGGAGCGGAGCGGTGACCGCTCCGGCCAGGGCCATGACGGCGATCGCCCACCAGCCGTGCTGGAACGCAATCAGGCGCCCGACCGAAGTGTCCGGCTTGCCGAGGACCGCGACCAGGACGGCGACCCCAATGGCCATGCCGACCTGCCGGATCATGTTGACTACGGCCGAGCCGGTGGCGAACGCGTGGGCCGGCAGCGAACCCGCGGCGGTCGCCATCAGCGTGGGCAGGGTCAGCCCGACACCGGCGCCGGTGAGCAGCATGCCGCCGAGAACACTGCCCGGGTAGTCGGCGTCCAGGCCGATGGCCAGGGCCCACCAGATCACCCCGGAGGCGAACACGCTGCACCCGGCGGCGACGACCATGGCCGGGCCGAAGCGGGCGATGAGGCGCCCCGCGATGAGGAACGAGAAGAGCGGCACCATGACCGGCCCGGGCGCGACGCCCAGCCCGGTGCGCAGCGCCGACCAGCCCCAGTCGTCCTGCAGCCACAGCACGACCGAGAGCAGCATGGCGCCGAACGCCATCGCGAACAGGAACATCACCGCCGTCGCGCCCACGTAGCTGCGCGCGCGGAACAGGGCCGGGTCGATCAGCGGGTTGCGGGCACGCGCGCAGTGCAGTACGAACAGGGCCAGCAGCACGGCCGACGCAGCCAGGATCGCGACCGTCCGG
>Ga0181518_10003104_pt1 | contig 15551 bp, 10 predicted proteins | sample PEATcosm2014_Bin_28_FD_119751 | JGI IMG/M metagenome (GOLD analysis project Ga0181518, IMG submission 119751) | Peatland microbial communities from MTU Mesocosm Facility, Houghton, MI, USA - PEATcosm2014_Bin01_60_metaG | ecosystem: Environmental > Terrestrial > Soil > Wetlands > Peat | place... | reverse complement strand
GATGGCGGTGGGCATGTGCTTCAGCCCCTCCAGTCCATGGAAGCCGCTGGAGGGCTGCGCCGAGTAGCACTTCACCTCGGGCAGGTCGCGCCGCAGCCGCCGGGTGACGCCGGTGAAGGTTCCGCTCGTCCCCATCGAAGCCACGAAGTGGGTCAGCGTGCCGCCGGTTTGCTCGATGATCTCCGGGCCCGTGGTTTCAAAGTGGGCCTTCCAGTTGGCCGGATTGTTGTACTGGTCGGGGTAGAAATACGCGTCCGGGTCCGCCAGGTAGAGCTTGCGGCACAAACGGATCGCCCCGTCCGAGCTTTCGTCCGCCGCGCTGAACACCATCTCCGCGCCGTACGCCTGCAGAATGCGCTTGCGCTCCTCGGAGGCGTTCTCCGGCAGGACCAGCTTCACGCGGTAGCCGCGGTTGGCGCCGATCATGGCATACGCGATTCCGGTGTTGCCGCTGGTGGCGTCCAGGATGGTGCGCTGCCGGTTCAGCCGGCCCGACCGCTCGCCGTCCAGCACCATGTTGAGCGCGGCCCGGTCCTTCACCGAACCGCCCGGATTGAAATACTCCGCCTTGCCGAAAATCTCAACATCCGGGAACTCGCGCGCGATCCGGTCCAGGCGTAACAGCGGCGTATTGCCGATGGTCGCCAACAACGGCTCTGCCTGAGTGCGCGCCAGACGCGGAAAAGGAAGTGCTTGGGCCATGCTGTACCTTTATGGATTCCTTGCCGGCCATCCTGGATTCAAACATCCATGTGGCTGCTGGCAAAGGAATTACTGCATCCTTGAGCTGGCTCCATTGTACCATCTACCCAATCTCTGTCAATAAGGTAGGGTATGGAGGGGACGCGTTGCTGGCTCGGGAACGGCGACGCTCGTAGCATGCCCGACCAGGTGGGCGTATGGGATAATCGGGTGAGTTCCCCACCCTTCATGGACCGCGAATTCATCCGCAATTTCTCTATCATTGCGCACATCGACCACGGCAAGTCCACGCTGGCGGACCGGCTGCTGGAGGTCACCGGCGCGCTGTCGGCGCGCGAAATGATGGAACAGGTGCTCGACACGATGGATCTGGAGCGCGAGCGCGGCATCACCATTAAAGCCCACGCCGTGCGCTTGAACTACCGCGCCGACGACGGCAACCAGTATCAGCTCAACCTGATCGATACGCCGGGCCACGTGGATTTCTCCTACGAGGTTTCGCGCAGCCTGCAAGCCTGCGAGGGCGCCCTGCTGGTGGTGGACGCTTCGCAGGGGGTGGAAGCGCAGACGTTGGCCAACACCTACCTGGCGCTGCACCACAACCTGGAAATCATTCCGGTGATCAACAAGATCGATCTGCCGGCCGCCGAGCCGGAGCGGATTCGCGAGCAGATCGAAACCGTGATCGGCCTGGACGCCTCGGGCGCCGTGCTGTGCAGCGCCAAGCAGGGCACCGGCGTGCACGAGATTCTCGAGCACATCGTGCACCTGGTGCCGCCGCCCAAAGGATCGTCCGAGGCGCCGCTGCGGGCGCTGATCTTCGATTCCTGGTTCGATTCCTATCGGGGAGTTATCATCCTGGTGCGCGTGTTCGACGGCGTCGTCCGCAAGGGCCAGAAAATCCGCTTGTGGTCCAATCAGCAGGCCTATGAAGTGGAGGCGGTCGGCTACCAGTCGCCCAAAGCCACCCCGTGCGACGAGCTGAGCGCCGGCGAGGTGGGTTTCCTGTCCGCCAACATCAAGACGGTCTCGGATGCTAAGATCGGCGACACCATTCTCGACGACGAGTTTCCCGCCGACGAACCGCTGCCCGGTTTCGAAGAGATCAAGCCGATGGTCTTCGCCGGCTTGTACCCGGTGGAATCGCACGAGCACGGCCTGCTGCGCGACGCGCTCGAAAAACTGCGCCTCAACGACAGCGCCTTCAGCTTCGAGCCGGAAAACTCGGTGGCCCTCGGCTTCGGCTTCCGCTGCGGCTTCCTCGGCCTGCTGCACCTGGAGATCGTGCAGGAGCGCCTGGAGCGCGAGTTCAATATCGACCTGATCACCACGGCTCCCGGCGTCCGCTATCGCATCACGACGACGACGAACGAAGTGATCGAGGTCGACAACCCCACCAAGTTCCCGGACCCCTCGAGCATCAAACAGGTGGAAGAGCCGATCATCGATGCCACCGTGATCACGCGCGAAGAGTACCTGGGCGGCATCCTCAAGCTGCTCGAAGAGAAGCGCGGCGTGCAGAAGAAGTTCGAATACATCGGCGGCAGCCGGGTGATGCTGACGTATGAGCTGCCGCTCAACGAAATCGTGCTGGACTTTTACGACCGCCTGAAATCGGCGTCGCGCGGCTATGCTTCGCTCGATTACCACCTGGCCGGCTATCGCGCTTCGTCGCTGGTAAAGCTGGACGTGCTGGTGGCGGGCGAGCCGGTAGACGCGCTTTGCATCATCGTCCACAAAGAATTCGCCTTCGAGCGCGGCAAGGAGCTGATCTCGCGCCTGCGCCGGCTGATCCCGCGCCAGATGTTCGAAGTGGCTCTGCAGGCGGCCATCGGCAACAAGATCGTGGCGCGCGAGAACATTTCGGCCCTGCGCAAGAACGTGCTGGCGAAGTGTTATGGCGGCGACATCTCGCGCAAGCGCAAGCTGCTGGAAAAGCAAAAGGAAGGCAAGAAGCGCATGAAGCGCGTCGGCCGCGTCGACATCCCGCAGGAAGCCTTCCTGGCCGTGCTCAAAGTGGGGAACACCGAGGACGCCGGGTAAAGGCCACCACCGGTCAGAAGAAATCAAAGAAATGTCGAGATGACTCTCTCTCGACACAGCTGGCAGGACTGCCCGCGCCACGATGGGGGGCTCTTGTATGCTGGAAGTTCGGCGTGGGCGACCCCATCCACATTATCGGCGCCGGCCTGGCGGGTTGCGAGGCGGCCTGGCAGATTGCGCGCCGCGGGTATGCGTGCGTGTTGCACGAGATGCGGCCGGTGCGGTCCACGGCGGCGCACCAGACGGATCGGCTGGCGGAGCTGGTGTGCAGCAACTCGCTCAAGTCGGAGGCGGAGTCCACCGCGCCGTGGCTGCTCAAGGAAGAACTGCGGCGGCTCGGCTCTCTGCTGCTCGAAGCGGCGGCCCGGACGCGCGTTCCAGGCGGGCAGGCGCTCACGGTGGACCGGGAAGCGTTCGCGAGCGAAGTGACGGCGGCCATCGCGCGCGAGCCCCTGATCGAGGTGCGGCGCGAAGAAGTGACGGCGATTCCGCCGGAGCCAATCGTCATCGTCGCTACCGGCCCGCTGACCAGCGACGCATTGGCCCAAGACATCGCGCGCCTGACCGGCTCCGAACGGCTGTACTTTTACGATGCCATCAGCCCCATTGTCGACGCCGATTCGGTGGACACGGCGGTAGCTTTTTGGGCTTCGCGTTACGGCAAATCGGTGGATGGAACCGGCGACTATCTGAATTGCCCGCTCGACCGCGATCGATACGAGCGTTTCGTCGACGCGCTGCTCGATGCTCAACCCGTTACCGCGCATATCGAAGCGGACCGGACACCGTTTTTCGAAGCCTGTTTGCCGATCGAAGAACTGGCCCGGCGCGGGCGGGATACGCTGCGCTTCGGGCCCATGAAGCCGGTGGGGCTGAGCGATCCGCGCACCGGCGGAAGGCCGTACGCGGTGGTGCAGTTGCGGCAGGAGAATCTGCGCGCGCGGAGTTTCAACCTGGTTGGCTTCCAGAACCACATGAAGTTCGGCGACCAGGCGCGGGTGCTGCGGACGATTCCGGGTCTCGAAACGGCCGAGTTCCTGCGTTTCGGACAGATCCACCGCAACACTTATATCAACGCGCCGGTCCTGCTCTCCGCCACTCTCCAGTTGCGCGAGGCGCCGCGGGTTTTTTTCGCCGGGCAGATTTCCGGCGTGGAAGGTTACGTGGAAGCTATCTCGACCGGGCTGATGGCCGGCATGCACGCGGCGGCGCTGGCCGCCGGTGTTGCGCCGCGCGGGTTGCCGCGCCAGACCGCGCTGGGCTCGCTGTGCCATTACATCGCGGGCGCCGATCCCGCGAATTACCAGCCGGCCAATATCACGTTCGATCTGTTGCCGGCGCTCGATGAGGCCGCGCGTTTGCGGCTCAAGCACGACAAGAAGGCGCGGCACGCCGAGGTGTGCCGGCTCGCCCTCGAAGCGCTGGAAGAGTATCGTCACGCATATGTGTGAATCACGCGCGGGCCGCCTCCGCCATGTATAAGAACCAGTCCATCACAGTCATCATTCCCTGCCTCAACGAGGAGCGGGGCATCGAGCGGATACTGCGCGCGATGCCGGCCTTCGTCGACGAAGTCATCGTGGTGGACAACGCGTCCACGGATGGCACGTCGGAGATCGCCGCGCGGCTCGGCGCGAAAGTCATTCGCGAGGATGTGCGCGGCTATGGCCGCAGTTACAAGCGCGGCTTCGGCGAGGCCATCGGCGACCTGATCGTGACCCTGGACGGCGACCACAGTTACCCGGTGGATGCGCTCTCCTACCTGATCGAGGCGTTTCTCCACTTCGATGTCGATTTCCTGAATGCTTCGCGCTTCCCGGTGCGCGACGCGCGCTCGATGAGCTTCATCAACCTGCTCGGGAACCTGGTTCTTTCGCTGGCGATGTCGATTCTGTTCTTTCGTTGGGTGCGCGATTCGCAGTCCGGCATGTGGGTGTTCCGGCGGGCGATCCTGGAGCATATGAAGCTCGAATCCGACGGCATGTCGTTCTCCGAGGAAATCAAAATTGAGGCGCTGCGCGATTCGCGGATACGGTTCGGCGAGATCTCCATCATGTACACCTCGCGGCTGGGCGAAACCAAGCTTCACCTTTGGCGCGACGGCTTTTCGAACCTGGCGTTTCTCGTCAAGAAGCGGTTCTGGCGATGAGCATCGCCGCCGTGATACCGGTGTGGAACGGGCGCGAGCCGCTGGGCCGCCTGCTGGACAGCCTGCAAGCGCAGACGACGCCGGTGGCCGAGGTGCTGGTGGTGGATAACGGCTCGACGGATGGGGCGCCAGAAATGGCCGCGCGCAGCGGCGCCCGCGTGATTCCGATGGGACGCAACGCCGGATTCGCGGCGGCGGTGAATCGCGGCATCCAATCGGCAAGCTCGCACTGGATCGCCGTGCTCAACAGCGACGTCGTACTGGCCCCGGACTACCTGGCGCAACTGGTGGATTCCGGCGGCTGGTTCGCCACCGGCAAGATCCTTTCCGCGCGCGATCCGGCACGCATCGACGGCACCTTCGACCTGGTTTCCCGCAGCGGGGCGGCCTGGCGGGCCGGCAGCGGACGGCTGGATGCGCCGGAATTCTCGCGGGCGCAACCGATCTGGACGGCCCCCTGGACGGCGGCGCTGTTCCGCGCCGCGCTGTTCGAACGGGTGGGCCTGCTCGACGAGCTGTTCGAGTCGTACCTGGAGGACGTGGATTTCGGCATGCGCTGCGCCGAGCACTCGCTGGCGGGCGAGTACGTCCCTACCGCCATCGCCTGGCACCAGGGCAGCGCCACGCTGGGCCGCTGGCATCCGGAGACGGTGCGGCGGATCGCTCGCAACCAGGTGTTTCTGCTGGCCCGGCACTATCCCCGGCGCTTATTGTGGAAGTGGGCCTGGCCGATTCTGGTCGGCCAACTGCTGTGGGGAGGGGTGGCGCTGCGCCACGGCGCGGGAACCGCGTGGCTGCAAGGAAAATGGCAGGGCCTGCGCGGATTTTCGGCCATCCGCCGCGAAGCGCCACCTGGCGGCCTCAAAGTTCTGGAACCGCTGCTGGCGACCCACGAACGCGCCTTACGCGTGGCGCAGTCCGCCAACGGGCGCGACTTGTACTGGCGCTTGTACTTTCTCCTTACACCGGGTGGGGCAAAGTGACACATGTCGGAAATTGGAATCGTTATCGTTACCTACAATTCGCAAGCTGAAATCGGCCCGTGTCTGGATGCCGCCCTGGCCACCCGCGCCGATCTGGTAGTCGTCGATAACGGCTCGCGGGACGGGACACTCGCCGAAGTCGCGCAACGCGGAGTTCGGGTGGTGGCCAACCGCGACAACCGCGGATTCGCCGCCGCTGTAAACCAAGGGTTTAGGGTGCTTAATTCGCCATATGTTCTACTCTTGAACCCCGACGCGGTGATCCTCGGCGGCCTCGACGCGATGCGCCAGGCTTGCGATCTCGAGGGCGCCGCGGGCGCCGGCGGTTGCCTGATCGGCGCGGACAACAAACCGCAGACCGGTTTCATGGTGCGAGCCCTCCCGACTCCGGCGGCGCTGATTTTGGAAGTCCTCGTGCTAAATCGAATCTGGCCGAACAATCCGGTTAATCGCCGCTATCGGGCCATGGCGGTGGATTATTCTTTGCGCACAGCCGTGGAACAGCCCGCCGGCGCGTTTCTGATGTTGCGACGGGCGGTGTGGCAGGAACTGGGCGGCTTCGACGAGGGCTACTATCCCGTGTGGTTCGAGGATGTGGATTTTTGCCGGCGGGCGGCCGAGCACAATTATGTCCTGTTTTATACGCCGGAGGCGGTTGCGCGGCACACGGGAGGGCATTCGATCTCGAGCATCGGCGTGCAGGCCCGGTGCTTTTATTGGTATCGTAGTTTACTGAGGTATTCAGCCAGGCACTATGGACCGTTCGCATTCCGAATGGTGTGCCTGTCGGTTTTGGCAGGCTCGATTCTCCGTGGCGCCGCGGGAATGTTGTTGCAGAGGAGTCGGAGGCCCCTGGCGACTTACGGGAACGTGGTGCGGCTTGCCGGCTACTGCCTGTTATTCGGCTGGAAGGACGCAGCCGTGATGTCCGGCTCCAGGTTTTAGACCCAGGTTCGCGTGGAAGTACCGCTTTTTCGAGTGCTAGTGCATGGGGCATAACGACTTCGTCTCAGTCACGATAGTGACCTACAACAGCGGCCGCTTCATCAAGCGGTGCCTCGAATCCGTGCTGTCGCAGCGGTACCGCCTCAAGGAAGTCATCGTCATCGACAATGCTTCCAACGACGGCACCATCGACATCCTGGAACAGTTCGAGGACCGCTGCCGGATCCACTATAACGAGGAGAACGTCGGTTTCGCCGCGGCGCAGAACCAGGCCATCCGGATGGCCGGCGGCGATTGGGTGCTCACCCTCAACCCGGACGTGCTGCTGCTGCCGAACTTCATCCAGGCCCTGCTCGATGCCGGACAGTTCGATGCCAAGATCGGCGCCGTGTGCGGCAAGCTGCTCACCATGACGGCGCACTTCGAGATTCCCGAGCGCCCGGTGGTGGATTCGACCGGCATCTACTTCAATCCCATGCTGCGCCATCTGGACCGCGGCAGCCAGGAAGTGGACAACGGGCATTATCTGCAATACGAGTACGTTTTCGGCGCCACTGCCGCCGCCGCGCTTTACCGCCGCGCCATGATCGAGGACATTTCGCTCGACGGCGAGTTCTTCGACTCCGATTTCTTTGTTTACCGCGAAGACGCCGACGTGGCGTGGCGCGCCCAGTTGATGGGCTGGAAGTGCCTGTACGTGCCATACGCGCGCGGCTACCACGTGCGCAAGGTGCTGCCCGGCAACCGCCGCGCGCTGCCGGCCGCCATCAACATGCACTCGGTGAAGAACCGCTTCCTGATGCGCCTGAAGAACATTTCAGGCGATCTGTATTGGCGCAACTGGCTGTCGATTACCGGCCGCGACATCACGGTCGTCATGTGCTGTCTGCTGTGGGAGCATACTTCGCTCAAGGCGTTCTGGTTCCTGCTGCGGAACTGGAGCCGCTTCCGGGCCAAGCGCGAGTTGATTCAAAGCGCGCGCCGGGTGGACGACGAGTACATGGCGAGCTGGTTCCACTACACGCCGGTGAGCAAGCGCGCGCCCAAGAAACTGGCTCGCACGCTGATGCGCTCCGAGACCGCCAAGACGTAGGTGCTGTCGGGAAACAACCATCTCGATCGCCGGCAACCGCTCCTGAGAAACTCTGCCAAAATCGTGAGCACGCACGGGTTGACAGACGAAAACGTCTGTCCCACTTTGCCGCCGGAGGATTTGCAAGCAAGTGGGGCAGGCGCTTTCGCCTGCCAACCGGTCTTTTCACAGCAATGCGGATAGCCCTTCTTGGCACGCGCGGCATTCCAGCCGGCTACGGCGGCTTCGAAACCTTCGCCGAAGAGCTTTCCACCCGCCTGGCGGCTCGCAGGCACCACGTCACCGTCTATTGCCGCGAGCGCTATCCGCAGCCGGTCTACCGGGCCGTGCACCTGCTCTACCTGCCCACCATTCGCCACAAATACTTCGACACCCTGGCGCACACGCTAGTCTCGACGTTCCACCTGCTGGCGCACCCCGTGGATGTGGCGCTCTATTGCAACGGAGCCAACGCCATCTTCACCTGGCTGCCGCGCGTGTTCGGAATGCCCGTGGCGCTCAACGTGGACGGCATCGAGCGCCTGCGCAGGAAATGGAACCGGCTGGCCAAAGCCTGGTACCTGGTTTCGGAGCTGCTGGCCACCTTCTGCCCAACCGCGGTTATAACCGACGCGCGCACGATTCAGGATTACTACCGCACGCGCTACGGGAAAGTGAGCACCTTCATTCCCTACGGCGCCGAGTTAGGCCAAGTGGCCCGCGACGATACGCTGGCTCGGCTGGGCCTCGAACCCGGGCGCTACTTCCTGTACGTGAGCCGCATGGAGCCGGAGAACCATCCGCTCGCAGTGCGGCAGGCGTTCGAACGGGTCGAGACGGAGTTCAAGCTGGCACTCATCGGCGATGCGCCTTATGCGCAGGGCTACATCGCGCAGGTGCGCGACACGCGCGATGCCCGCATCGTCATACCAGGCGCCATCTACGGCGACGGGTACCGCGAGCTGGGATCGCACTGTTTCGCCTACATTCACGCCACCGAAGTGGGCGGCACGCATCCGGCGCTGATTGAGGCGATGGGCCGCGGCGCGCTGGTGCTGTACCGGAACACGCCGGAGAACGCCGAAGTGGCCGGTGACGCCGGCATCCCGTTCGAGCCCGATGAGCTCGAGTCCAAGCTGAAACTGGTTCTCAATCTCACCGAGCCTGAACGCGCCCAGTACCGCGCCCGCGCGATGGACCGCGTCCGCCAGCGCTATTCCTGGGACGCCGTAACCGACGCGTACGAGAAGCTGTTGAGGAGATTGGCCGGGCAGGCGAGGCTGTAAGACCAGGTCGCGCTGTCGCTACTCTGCCCCAGACCGTTGACGGAGTCTCTGGATCGGAGCGTTTCTTTTTTCTTTCGCGTCTGGCTTTTGCCGGTCTCGGCTCGCTTGGCCGTCTTTCCTTGGTGCCGAGAAGCGAAACCAAATAGGCTTGTGCAGCGGCTTCGTCGCCTGGTAGCCGGTTACCGAATTATCACGGAGTCGTTGTTCGCTCATCGCGCCTCCCTCGCCGTGCTCCTGTTCCGGCGAAGAGCCGGGTAAGCAGCGCGATACCCATCAGCAGGCAAAAGGGAGCTGTGATGAGGCCGGGGAAATATCTGCGGTACGCTGCACTCAACACCAGGTGGGAGATGCCGTTTCCCACACCTCCGATCAACGCGAGAAACAGAACGATCAGGTAGGCCAACTGCACCCGCCGGTAGACACCCAGTCCGGCCAGCACGAAAGCGGCCAGCCACAACATATTGAACGTCACAAAGCGTGCGTCGCTCCAATCGTCTCCGAACAGTCTGGGGAACTGGTGTTGAAAGCCGGTTAGGTATTCCTCGGTGAAGTGCAGGCACTGCACGGCGATGGCGAGCAGGTAGACGGGAAGAACCGCGGCGGCATCGTTCTTCCAGCGAGCCGCCGCCCACACGCCATAAGCCACCACCAAACCGCCGCTAAGAAGAATGATGGCGCTGCCCATCCAGCGGGTTTGTGCAGCCAGCACGATCGACACGAAAACGGCGCCCAGCAGGCGGTCGCGCCAGGACACCGCGTTTGCCAGGCCCTGCGCAGTACTGCTTTCCCGCGTGAGCGACTTGGGGGGCGTGGACATGGCCGTTTTCACGCTACCATTTCCACACCATACGAGGCTGTATACGTGAAATGAAGCACTTAGCCGGAAATCGCAGCTTGCGCCGCGGCCAGGCGGGCGATCGGCACGCGGCAGATGTGCGGCGCTCACGGTTTCGCGGAAAATGGCCGATAGAGGACATATGCCCCAGGGTGACTCCGAACTCCATCCGCCGTCCTTGCCGGCTGAATGCCCGCACGCCGCCCTGCCGGCGGGTCTGCGGAGGCTCTAGCTATGCAGTGGACCCATATTTGGCCGGACCTGCGCCTGCGAACCAAGGGGCTCATCGTGGTCGCGTTTCCGGCGGCGGCCACGGTGGCGATTGCGTGCGCGGCTTACCTGATCGAGAGTCGTATCTCGGCCGCCGACCAGGCGGCGAACCGGTCGCTGCAGATCGTCGAAGCGGTTCAACTGCTGAAATCCAATGAGACGGAGACCAGCGCCCACATCCGTGCGTACTTCCTCACCGCCGAGGATCCATTCGAGGATGAGGCCCGCCGCGATATCGGCAGGTTCGACGGCCTGCAGCAAAGCCTGGCGAATCTGGTTTCGGGCAACCCGAGCCAAACCCGGGATGTCTTGCGGCTCGACGCGATCCACCACGCCCGCGTAGAGGTGATCTACGACGCCGCGGCGCGTTTTCAAGCTCGAGTCCTGACCAGGGAACAATTGCGCGACGCGCTGCGCGTGAAAGAGGCGGAGCGTCTGCAGATGGCGGGCATCCTGGATGCCATGGAGGCCGAGCAGCGAGCCGTGCACGCGGCGTATCTGCGGCACGGCGACAACTTGCGGACACAGTTGCGCGCCGCCACGGCCGGCTGTGCGCTGCTGGGTGTAGTGGGAGGTGTGGTCATTTCGCTCCTGTTCGCTTCCGGCATCACGAGGCGGATCGGAAAGCTGCAGCGGAACGTGGCCCGGCTGAAGAGCGGCGAACCGCTCAACCTGTTGCCGGAAGGCAGCGACGAGATCGGCGTTCTGAGCCAGGGGATCGCCATGGCCGCTCAAATCCTGGGGCACCACGCAGCCGCGCTCGAAAACGTGCTCCACGGAATCGCGCAGGCCGATGATTGCGGGCGCTATGTGTCGTTCAACAAAGCCTACGGCGAATTGACGGGCATGACGGCGATTCCCGCGCCGGCCACCTTCCTGGAAACCGTGGACGCGCGCGACCGGTCGAAGGTGGATGAAGCCGTCGGCCGCGCCCAACGGGGCGGCAGGGCCGAAGTCGAGGCGCGCATCGTTCGCCGGGGGGGCGGATCGGCCGACGTGGGAATGACGTTTCTCCCGGTGTCGGACGTGCCCGGCTACTACATTTTCCTGCGGGACATCGCGCAGCAGAAAGAAGCGGAAGGCGCGCTGGTCCGCGCCAAGGATGCGGCCGTCGCCGCCAACCGGACCAAGTCGGAATTCCTGGCCAAGATCAGTCACGACATCCGAACCCCTTTGAACGCCATCCTCGGTTCGGCCGACCTGCTCTCCCGCACGCCGCTCGATCCGAATCAGGCCGAACATGTCGCGATGTTCCAGCGAAACTCCCGCACGCTGCTGGCCTTGATTAACGATTTCCTGGACTTCTCCAGGGTGGAAGCCGGCATGGTGAGGGTCGAGAATATCCCGTTTCGCGTGTGGGAGACCATCGACCAGGCGGTGGCGACCTTCCGCGAGACGGCCTTTCGCAAGGGCGTGGGCCTGAATGTCACACTCGCTCCCAGCCTCCCCGAGTGGCAACTCGGCGATCCCCTCCGCGTGCTGGAGGTTCTGGTCAACCTGCTGAGCAATGCGCTCAAGTTCACTGACGCGGGACAGGTCGACCTGGACGTGACGGCCGATGCCGGGCACCTGCATTTTGCGGTCTCCGACACGGGCCCGGGCATCCCGCCCGACGACCAGGAGCGGATCTTTGCGGCCTTCACCCAGTTGCCGAATCACAAGCCGGGTGTGGTTCGAGGTTCCGGCCTGGGACTGGCGATCTGCAAGGAGCTGCTGGATCTGATGGGAGGCAAAATCGGCGTTACCAGCCAGCTTGGCCACGGCAGCAAATTCTATTTCAGCTTGCCGCTCCAGGCGGCCGATCCGGATCGCGCCGAGCCGGACAGCGGGGTTGCGCCTCCCGTTTTGCATTGGCCCAGGCACCGGAACGGAGTGCGGATTCTGGTCGCCGAGGACACCGACGATAACCGCCTGCTGCTGGCCGCGTATCTGCGGGGCGAGCCGGTGGAGGTCCGCTTCGCGGTCAATGGCCGGCAGGCTCTGGACGCCATCGAGGAGGGCGAAGATTTCGATCTGATCGTCATGGACATCGACATGCCGGTGATGGACGGCTTTCAGGCGACCAAGGCCATCCGCGAATGGCAGCGCGCCCACGGAGCGGTTCCGACGCCGATTGTGGCCCTCTCGGCCGATGCCATGCGCGAAGCGGTGCAGGCCAGCCGGGACGCGGGCTGTGTGGCGCACGTGGCCAAGCCGGTCGACCGGAACACGCTGCTCTCGACGATCCTGCGCTATGCGCGCAGCAGCCGGCCGGCGGCACTCGCCTGCTCCGCCGATATGGCAGCCCTAGTGCGCGGGTATCTGGCTTCCAAGCCCGCTCAAATCCAGGACGCGCGGGAGTGCCTGGCCGCCGGGAACTTCGACCCCATCCGGCGCTTTGGCCACAATCTCAAAGGCACCGGATCCGGCTACGGGCTCCCGCGAATCGGAGAGATCGGACGCGAGCTCGAAAAGTCGGCGGTCGAGCGCGATGCCGAACGCATTACCACGAACCTCGAGGCCCTGCATAACGCCGTAACCGAATCGGATCGGGACCGCGTGGCGGCGGGCCCCGTCTGAGGGTGGGTGGAGCGAACCGATCCGCATCCTCCTAAAGCTTTCGCGGTTTTCGGCCGAGTATACTGGCAGAGCCTGCGGGATGGGCAATGGAAAAAAAACGAATGGAACAGAGTAGCATATCGGTCCTGTTGATCGAGGACAACCCGGAGTTCGCCCAACTGGTGCTCAGTTGGCTCGCGACTTCCGGCGGGGAGGTGGCCTTCGCGTTGTCGTGGGCAGACTCCCTGGCCGGCGGACTCGGTGAGATTTCGCGGGGAGGAGTGGATGTAGTGCTCCTGGACCTGGGTCTGCCCGACAGCGACGGACTCGGAACTTTCGCGGCAATCCAGAAGCACGCCGGGGCCCGCGGGATTCCGATTATCGTTCTGAGCGGGTCCGATACCGAGTCGCTGGCGCTGCAAACCATACAGGAAGGCGCGGAGAATTATCTGGTTAAGGGCGCGTGCAATGCCCCGCTGCTGTCCCGAGCGCTGCGTTATGCGGTGGCCAAGCATACGGCGGAGGTCGCCAGCCGGACCAGGATCGTCGGCGTGATCGGCGCCAAAGGGGGAGTTGGAGCCACCACCATCGCGTGCACTCTTGCCACCGAGCTTCGCGTCCAGACCGGAAAACGCGTCCTGCTGGCCGACCTGGATGTCCAGGCCGGCCTGGTCGCCTTCATGATGGGGGTCGATCCGCCATATTCCTTCCAGTACGCCATCGCCAATTCCCACCGGCTCGACCAGAGCTGCTGGAACGCAATCGTCGCGCGCACCCCTAACGATCTGCACATCGCCGCCTCACCGGCGTATCTGGGCCATGACGATGTGCCGGCGGAGACCATCCGTCAGGTAATTGCCATGGTGCAGCCATTCTACGATTGGGTGGTGCTCGACCTGGGACGCCTCAACAAGCTCAGCGTGGCCTTGCTGGACAGAACCAATGAAGTCTTTGTGGTCACCGGCACCGGCATGGCGGCACTCTATGAAGCCAAACGCGCAGTCGGGGCGTTGGCCAAAGCGGGACTTGGGGGAGAGCGGATCCGTCTGATCGTGAATCAAGCGGACCAGGCGCCCACGCTCCAGCAGCGTGACATGTCCAGTATCTTCGGCATCGAAGTTTATGCCATGGTGCCGCAGGATACCGCCGAGCTGCAGAAGGCGCTGCTGGCAAGAAAGCCGCCGGCCGAAACCAGCGCGTTACGAAAGCAGATGGCCGAAGTGGCTCGAAGACTGGCCGGGCTGCCGAAAAAAAAGAACCGCAGCCCTCTCTCGCAGCTTCTTTCCCTGTCGGAGCGATTCCACAAATCCACAGCCCCCGATCGGACGGTGGGCGTGGGCTGAAGCGGAAGCAGGTTCTCATCCTCAATCAGCCCAATCACCGATTCGACAGATACTCCCAACTCCTGGTTCCACAGTGGCTTGCACCCATTTCCCCACCCTCCAGGCACCGCTTCCACCCGCCCTCCGTGTCACAGTAAGGATAGGAAGGTGGCGCAGGTCCCTGAGCTGCGAATCGCCCAAGAATGGGACAGAATTAGCCCACAAGAAGCCAACCGCCTCTACTGTTTTCAATGAGTTAGTCGTAGAAAAGTGGGCCGGATCTGTCCCACGCCGGGAGGACCGGGAGGAATGCTGCGAAACTCCCAATTAATTAGAAGAGAGGCGTGGACATGGCGTTTCAAACTGCCATGTCCACGCTGAGGTGACGGCTTACGCCGTGCGTTGGGTTTCGGACTTGTCGCCCGAAATGGCGGCTTGCGCGGCGGCCAGGCGGGCGATGGGCACGCGGTACGGGGAACAGGAAACGTAATTCATGCCAATCCGGTAGCAGAACTGGACCGAGCTCGGCTCGCCGCCGTGCTCGCCGCAGATGCCGATTTCCAGGTCGGGCCGCGTCTTGCGGCCGAGCTCGACCGCCATCTTCACCAGCTTGCCGACGCCTTCCTGATCGAGAACGGCGAACGGGTCGGCGGCGAAGATCTTCTTGTCTTTGTACTCCTGCTGGAACTTCGTATAATCGTCGCGCGAAAGTCCCATGGTGGTCTGCGTGAGGTCGTTGGTGCCGAAGCTGAAGAACTCGGCTTCCTTGGCGACCAAATCGGCGGTGAGCGCGGCGCGCGGAATCTCGATCATGGTGCCGACCATGTACTTCAGGTCCTTCATGCCGGCCTTCCCGAGGACTTCCTCGGCCACGGCGACCACGATCTTCTTCTGATCTTCCAGTTCCTTGACGCCGCCAATCAGCGGGATCATGACTTCCGGAATTACCTTGACGCCTTTCTTAGCCACCTGCACCGCGGCTTCGAAAATGGCGCGCGCCTGCATTTCGGTGATCTCGGGATAGAGGATTCCCAGGCGGCAGCCGCGGAGGCCCAGCATGGGGTTGAACTCATGCAGCTCTTCCACGCGACGCAGCAACGCGGTCAGCACCGTCTTGAGGGTTTTGACTCCGGCGCCGAAGCGCTGGTAAGTGGCGACCAGTTCCTTCTTCTTCTTGAGATCGGCGTAAGGCAGAATGGCGACATCCACCATCAGCTCTTCGCGCTTGGGCAGGAATTCATGCAGCGGCGGATCGAGCGTGCGGATCACTACCGGGAAACCGTCCATGGCCTGGAACAGTCCGGCAAAATCCCTGCGCTGAAACGGCAGCAGCTTGGCCAGCGCCTTGCGGCGGGTCTTTTCGTCGGGGGCCAGGATCATGGCCTGCATGTGTTCGATGCGATCCT
>Ga0181518_10003103_pt1 | contig 15552 bp, 11 predicted proteins | sample PEATcosm2014_Bin_28_FD_119751 | JGI IMG/M metagenome (GOLD analysis project Ga0181518, IMG submission 119751) | Peatland microbial communities from MTU Mesocosm Facility, Houghton, MI, USA - PEATcosm2014_Bin01_60_metaG | ecosystem: Environmental > Terrestrial > Soil > Wetlands > Peat | place... | reverse complement strand
CATTCCCGCCGTGCCCTCGCCCTTTTGCAGGCGCTCGGAGAGTGCCTCCAGATTGTTGATCGTCTCCTGCAGCTTGTTGGCGAATTCCTGATCGTGCGCCATCTTGCCCAGCGCGCCCTTGCCGGCATTGATGTCGTCGGTCAACTGGCGAACGTTCGCGACCGTCTTGTTCGCGTTGTCGTACAGTTCGGGATCTTTGAGCAGTTTGCCGGCCGCGCCTTTGCCCTGCTGCAACTCGTCCACTATCACGTTCAGCTTGTCGAGGGCGGCAATCGCTTTCTTGTAGGCCTCGTCGCTGGTGAGCAGTGGGCCGAGCGAGCCCTTTCCTCTCTGGATGTCATCCATCAATCCCTTGAATTCAGCCACCGTCGCGTTGAGCTGGTCGTACAAGGCGGAACTGTAAATGACCTTGCCGATCGAGCCCTGGCCGCTTTCGATAAAGGCCACGATGCGATCCACCCGCTTCAGCAGCGCGTCCATGTTCTGCAGCGTGCCCTGGCTGGCGCGCACCACGTCCTGGATATCGGGCTGGTTGCGGGCTGCCAACGTGTCTCCGTCCGTTGCCTCCGGACCGTTCGCTGTCGAACTGTCAATGTCCACGTAGGTTTCGCCCAGGACCCCAGCCGTGCTCAATAACGTAACGGAGTCTTTGCGCAAATTGAATTTGAACTTGGTGTTGACCTTCATGGTGACTTCGACCGGCGTCATCGGCTTTTCGCCCACGATCCGGATGCCGGTCACGTTGCCGATGTCCACACCCGCCAAACGCACCGGCGCGCCTTCGCGCAAGCCGCCGGCATTATCGAAGTACGATCGCAGCGCGATCTTGCGGGTGAACCATCCGCCGGTGCCGCTCATAACGAAAATCAGGACGGCGAGCGTGACGCTCGCGAAAAGGAGGGTGAGTCCCACGCGTAGCTGCGACCATTTGAGCTGCTTCTGACTAGGCAAGGTGATCTGTAAACGACAGAAGCATCATAACAAACACCGTCGAATTTCAGCATTCGAGAGTTTCTTGCGGGTGGAAAGGGCGGAGCTTGCGCCAAAACTAAGGTTCCCACCCCTCGCGTCTGGTTGTCTGGTGCGAAGAGTGGGAACTTTTTCATGTGAACATTGCCGGTTTACATCGCCGGTTTAACGCTCCCTACGGTCGTCGCGTTTCTGTTCGGTCTTCGCCTGTTTCTCCGCTTTCTTCTGAGCCTGCTTCTCCTGCTTGGAGTTGCCGCCATTTCTGGTTGGCTCATTGAACCCGCGATTGTCCGCAGACGGCCCGCGCGCTTCCTGCGGCGACATCTTCGGCTCGCGATATGGCTCTCCAGCCGCGCTGGCTCTCTCCACATTGCGTCCCGAAAACTCGCCCGGCCTGGCTGTCGCCGCAAGGGCTGGACGTCCGTGATTCTCGGAAGCGAACAACTGCCGGTTCTGGCTGGCGGCATGTTCGTGTTGCGTTTGCGCTGCCAACGCCGCGGTATGGGGCTCGCGGGCATAGGCTTCCTCTTGCGGAGTCGGCCGCGCTTCGATCCCTCCGGGGCCGTTGAAGGCCACATGCGTGTTGTTCACGACGACGGTCCGGCTGTAGACGTTCCTCACATTGGTCACGTTCACGTTCATCACTGCGCGGTTATAGAAGAAGGCTCCGCCTCTCCATTCGCCGCCAGCGAAACCTACTCCGCCGTATCCGAAACCGTAGTTGATGCCGCCGTAGAAGCCAATATGCGGTCCCCAATAGCCAGCGTGCCAGCCATAGAAGCCGCCTGCGAAGCCCCAGTAGCCCGGAGTCCAGAGCATGCCGACCGGCGCAACCACCCATGTGCCGGGGACCCAGTAGTAGCCGCCATCGTCATTCCACGCCCAATAACCCGGGGTCCAGAGATAACCCGGACCGGGACAGATGGGCTGGGCGTACAGCGGCAACGCGGGCGGACCGATCCGCAGCGAGATTCCAATCCCGATCGCGATCTCTGCAGGCGATGCCGTCGAGAGCGACAGCACCGAAACCGACAACATCAAGACACCCAATACCAACCTGAATACCAGCCTACGAACGGAGCGTTTCATTGTCATTGCCTTTCCTTTAGCCTCGCAATTTTGGCCTCTAGCCGGTAAATCGGCCTCATTACGTTTCGCCCATATAAACCCGGAACGTTTGCGCTTGTTGCGAAGGCACGGAATTTATTTTGAATCAGCAGGTTGACAGGACCCTGCCGCAATGGCTCGTGGCGATGGGTGAGAGCGGAAATCAACTTTCGAGAATGACGTGGGCCAGGGCTTCCTCGGAAGTGTGGGTGAGCGAGAGAGCGATGTTTTTCGTGCCGAGCTTGGCGGCGATGGCCGCCGCCTCACCGTGAAATTGAATAGTCGGACGCTGCCCTTTCGGTCGCACCACTTCGATATCGCGCCAGCGGACGCCGCGACTCCATCCCGTACCCAGCGCCTTCATCCCGGCTTCCTTGGCGGCGAAGCGCGCGGCATAGCTTTCAAAGCGGCGGGCTCTTCGTTCGCAATAACGGATTTCGCCTTCGGTGAAGATGCGACGAAGAAAGCGGTCGCCAAACCGTTCGATGCTTTGGCGGATGCGAGGAACTTCGGCGATGTCAACCCCTGTGCCGAGAATCATAGGAGCATTGTTAATTGTTAATTTGTAATTGGCAATTTGGAACTGAGGATAGGTCTCAGGTGTCAGGTGTCAGGTCTCAGGTTAGGGATGCTAGGACCGTAGCGAGGTTTGCATCCTGGTCGGGGAACACGGTGCGCAGGTCGAGCAGGACGCGGCCTTCTTCTACTCGGGCGATTATGGGCGGAGTGCTCGCGCGGAAACGGGCGCTTAATTCGTCGGCGCTGAGATCGATGTGGGTCAGTGCGATCAGGCGCGTGGGCAAAACCGCCGATGGGGCGACACCGCCGCCGATGACCGATTCCCCATCCTGGAGTTCCAGCTTGAGGCGCGCGGATTTTCCCTGAGCAGATTCAACCTGGGAAACGATTTTTCCAGTGCGGCGGGCGATCTCGTCTTTCGACAGGCGCATCATGCGCAGCACCGGCACGGCGTCGTGATCGCGCTTGAAATAAGCGAGCAGCGTGGCTTCGAGCGCGGCGTAGGTGAGTTTGTCCACGCGCAGGGCGCGGAACAGCGAGTTCGAACGCAGGTGCGCGACCAGATCGGCGCGGCCGCTGATCAGTCCCGCTTGCGGACCGCCGAGAAGTTTATCGCCGCTGTAGGTGACGATGTCGACGCCGGCGCGCAAACTGTCGAGCACGCCCGGTTCGCCGTTGATTCCGACCGAGCGCAGATCGAAGAGCGCGCCGCTGCCCAGATCTTGCATGAGCGGAAGATTGCGGCGGCGGGCGAGAGCGACCAGTTCGTCGAGCCCAGGCTGCTCGGTGAAGCCGGTGATTTCGAAGTTGGAACGATGCACGCGGAGCAAGAGGCGGGTGCGGTCGTTGATTGCGAGTTCGTAATCGGCGACGCGCGTACGGTTGGTGGTACCGACTTCGCGCAGCGTCGCATTCGACTTCGACATCACGTCGGGGATGCGGAACGAGCCGCCGATTTCGACCAGCTCTCCGCGCGAGACCAGGACTTCGCCGCCCTCGGCCAGCGAGTTTAACGCGAGCAGAACGGCGGCGGCGTTGTTGTTGACCACTATTGTCGAGATCGCTCGCGAACTGCGCTCGGCTGAGGCGGGGCCGAGCCCCGCCTCCACACGATCCCCAGTACGATCCGCAGTTAAGAGCTTCTGGAAAAGGCGGTCCACATGGACGTCGCGCTTCCCGCGCTCGCCGGTTGAGAGGTCGAATTCGAGATTGGAATAGGCGCTCGCCGTGGCGCGGATGTGATCGATCGCACTCGGAGCCAGCGGCGCGCGTCCTAGATTGGTGTGCAGGATCACGCCGGTGGCGTTGATGAGCGGCCGCAGCGAGTAACTCAGCGACTGGCGGAGTTGGCGTTCGACTGCCGCGGACAGGCCGCCGAGCGCGAGATCCAGCGATTTCTCGTTTAACTGGGCGTCCGCGATTTGACCGTCAGCGATTTGACCGCTGGCGATTTCCTGGCGAAGGTGCGCGAGCACGACGCGGATACTTTCGGCGACGGCGGAATGACCCTCACGTTCGACCAGCGCCTGCATGTTGGGCTGGCGGAGAAGTTCGTCCGTCGAAGGCAGTTTCTGAAACAATACGGATTTGTTTGCGGTGGACACCGATGGCGATTATGCCACAGGGAGCTTGGGTCGCGGCACTATCCCACGGGCGGGAGTCCGGAGCGGTGCAGGAGCTACACATTGCATGGGGCAAGGCGGGTGTACAATCCTTCCCGTTCTCGAGGTCAAAAAGGAAATCAGAATAGAGGCGGCATGAGCCAAGCAGCAACCGTGAAAGAAAAGGTGGAACTGGCCGTTGCGGACGGAACCCGGATGGCAGCCTATGTAGCTCGTCCGGAGCAAGGTGGGCCGCATCCGGGGATACTCCTGTTCCAGGAAGCATTTGGCGTCAACCGGCACATCCGCAATGTGAGCGAGCGGTTGGCCGCGGAGGGATACGTCGTGCTTGCTCCGGAACTGTTTCATCGCACGGCGCCGCCGGGTTTTGAGGGCAGCTATAACGACTTTGCTGCCGTGATGCCGCACTACCAGGCGGTGACAACCGAGACGGCGGAGATGGACATACGGTCGGCCCATGAGTGGCTGCGTTCGAATGCGCAAGTGAAACCAAACGAGATTTCGAGTGTGGGATTCTGCATGGGTGGCCGCACTTCCTTTCTTGCCAACAGTGTGGTTCCGCTGCGCGCCGCGGTGTCGTTTTACGGAGGCGGAATCGCTCCCGGATTGCTGGACCGGGCGTCGAAGGTGCAGGCACCGTCATTGCTCATCTGGGGTGGATTGGACAAGCATATTACGCCTGAGCACCGGAGAGCGGTGACCGAGGCCTTGAGCGCGCAGCAGAAGATTTATGTGAATGTCGAGTTCTCCCATGCCGACCATGGATTCTTCTGTGACGAACGTGCATCGTATGAGCCGCGCTCGGCGCGGCAGGCGTGGGCGTTGACTTTGGAGTTTCTGCGCTCGTGAAGAAACTCGGGACGGTTTTTGCGGGGCCGACGCCGATTCTGAAAACAAGCCCCCCTATCGCAGCGGTGAACCGCTGCGCCACCCAAAATCATGGGCAACACCGACTTTTCCCGCAGCCACACTACGATTTCAATACCGTGCAGACCGAGGCGCAGATGGGCCCGCCTATATTGAGCGTGGCGGCAACCTTGGCACCCTTCACCTGCAACGGTTGTGGGGCCTTACCGAGCAATTGCCAAGCGCACCATCCGAGCATGGCGACACCGGTTGCGCCAATGGGATGGCCTTTGGCAATGAGACCGCCCGAGGTATTAATGCCACATTCGCCATTGACCGCGGCTTTTCCGTCGACCCAATACTGTGCGCCTTTGCCGTACTCGGCTTTTCCTAAGACCTCCGTGCCGAGCGCTCCCATGACCGTGAAACAGTCGTGGATCTCGGCGACCTTTACATCGTCCGGCTTGACCCCCGCCATCTGGTAAGCGGTTTTCATTGCTTTGATCGCCCCCGCGGGGCGAAGCACATCGCGGCCAGCCTTCTTGAGAGGGTCGGTGGCCTGCGCATACCCGGCAATCTCGACGCAGTCTTGTTTGTTCACGCCGAGCTTTGCCAGTCCTTCCTCAGTAGCGAGGATGAGCGCGGCATAACCGTCGGTGATCTGCGAACAATCGTAGGTCTTGAGCGGCAGCCCTTCGACAATGTAGCGATTGATGCCACCGATCTGCATCGCCTGTTCCACCGTTAGTTCGACCTTGCGCATCTGCGCGTACTCGTTGTGATGGGCGTTCGCGTACTCTATGACGGCGATCTGCGCCAGGTGTTCTTCCGGAATGCGGTGCACTTTGAGATAGCACTCCATCACCTCCGCAAAGAGGTGGGGAAAGATGTATACCTTGCCTTCACGTTCGTCGGGATGCGAAAAATACCCGAGGGCTTGGCCGATGAGCTTTCCATCCATCTTGCCTTCGTTGTCGCGCATTTTTTCGTAGCCGATCGCGATCCCAGTATCGCCCCATCCGATTTGCAGTTTCTGGATGACGGACAGGATGGCCTGGCCACCGGAGGCGCACGCATTTTCGACCGACTCGATCGGCTTACCGGCGAGTCCCGGAACCTCGGCCACGAGGCCTGCGAGCAGCCCTTGCTGGTTGAGGGATATATTGCAAGTGGCGCCCACGGAGCCTACATCGATTGCGGAGGGTTCCACTTTGATCTCCGCACAGGTCTCGGTAACGGCGCGTTGAAGAATCTCGGGTACAGACATGCCCATGAGTTTCCCGAATTTCGACTGATGATAGGCAGCGATGTAAATGCGCTTCATAAAACACCTCCTTAAAATGACTTCCGCTTCGGCGTGGCCGGAGCGCTTCCACCGGCGACGCCAGACTCGAAATTCCGCAGCTGGTCCTGGAGCTCGAGCTTCAGGACTTTGCCATAGGCGTTGCGGGGCAACGCCCCTATAAAGATGATTCGTCGCGGCAGTTTGATCTTATTGATTCTGGGGCGAAGAAACTCGATGAGTTCGAGGTCGCTGACGCTCGCGCCTGGTTTCAGCGCAACGAAGGCGACTGGAACCTCGCCCCACTTCTCATCGGTCGTCCCCATGACTGAGACCTCGGCAATGGCCGGATGATCGAGTAATTCCTTCTCGATCTCCGCTGGATAGATGTTGACGCCGCCGCTGATGATCATGTCTTTGGAGCGGCCTGCGATGTAGAAGAAACCATCTTCGTCACACCGCGCCAGGTCGCCGGTGTGAAACCATCCTTCTGCATCGAGCACCTGGGCGGTGGCGACTGGATTGTTCCAATAGCCCCGGCAAACGTGCGGTCCCCGCAGACAGAGTTCGCCAACCTCGTTGGTTGCGACCTGATTTCCCTCGAGATCGATGAGCTTCGCCTCCGTGAACATCATCGCCTTACCAACAGAACCAGCTTTGCGCAGGGAGTCCTCGTCGCTCATGGCAAAACAGTTCACGCCGACCTCGGTCAGCCCGTAGCCTTGGCGAAAAATCAGTCCGCGCTCCTGGTAGGCACGAAGAAGTTGTAACGGAAGTGGAGCGCCTCCGCTGGCACACCAGCGCAGATGGCTGCCATCGAATGCTGCGAATTCTGGCGAATCGAGGAGCATTTTGAAGATCGTCGGTACGCCGAAAAAGATGGTGCACTCGTAGTCTCGCAGAGCTCGCAAAACTTCAGCGGCGTCGAAGCCGTCATGCAAAACAATGCTGCCCCCGATGGCGAACAGCGGCGTCATGAATACGGTAAGGCCACCAGCGTGATACATGGGCGTGTAAACCTGGACCCGGTCACTCTGCCGCAATTGCCAGGAGACAACCGTATTGTAGGCGTTCCATGCGATCTGCCGGTGTGGAATCATTACGCCCTTCGGCCGTCCAGTTGTGCCGCTGGTATAGAGCAAGCAAAAAATATCCTCGGGCTGGATTTTCGTCGAGAGCGGATCTGGACGAACCTGATCGATAGCCTTGGCATAACTCAGCGCCTTCGGGGCACTGTCCTCCGCATCCAGGGTTATTAAGTGCTCGAAAGGCACGAGTTGTTGGAGCTCTTTCGCGAGTTTCTCGTACCGTGCGGAGTACATGAGGCAGCGCGGTCCGCAGTCCGCGAGTATCTGGTGCAGCTCGTGAGCCGTGCTGCGTGTCCCGAGAGGGACGAGGATGATTCCCGACTTACCCGCTGCCCAAAAGGCATCGACATACTCAACCCGGTTCTCGGAAAGGATGCAGACACGATCCCCTAGGACGAGAGAGCACAGATCTGTCCAGACCCGCGCGCACTGCAGGGCCCGCCGATTCAGTTCTGCATAAGTGAACTGCAGGCGCGTAGGAACGTGGATCAATGCGACCGCGTCGGGGCTAAGACGGGCGCGCTCTCCGAGAATATCGCCGGTGATCACGAGTTCTCACCAGACTGTGTGGAAACAGATTGTGCAGTGGCGGACGGGTGGGACGAATCTGACGCGAGAATTTGCAACAAGACTTGCGCCAATTCTTGGGGACGCTCGAGCTGAGGTCCATGGCCGCAACGCTCAATGACCGTAAGCGTGCAATGCGGAAGCTGCGATTGCAGCTTCTTCGCATAGTCCAGCGGGACGAGACGATCGGAGGCGCCCCAGATAAGATCGACCGGCGCCTGGAAACTTGCCAGTTTGTCATCGAGCAGGTATTTCGACATATCTTCTTCACCGGCAGCCAGCAACCGCGAAATCGGACCTGTATTCGAGATGCGGACCAGATCATCGAGGACGAAATTCGGCGGACGAGGCGTCGAAGGATCGAGCACCGCATCGAGCGTGCGCCGAGCTTCTTCGCGGTCCTTGGGCATGAGGCCAATCTCCGATGCGTTCTGGATGGGGCCGCCATCGATGAGGATAACCCGCGTCACCCGCTGCGGGTATTTCTGCGCATATTTCTGAGCGTAGAGCATCGCCATCCAGGCCCCAAGCGAATTACCTGCGAGCACCATCGGTGCGTCTCGCCATGGAATTGCATCGAGCACCTGATCCAGTGCGGTAAGCAGCGTTCCCAGACTCAGCACACCCGCAGCCGGGTCGCTCTCGCCATGGCCTGCAAGGTCCGGGATCACCAGTTGAAAGTGACGCTTCAGCTGGGACGCCACTTTGTTCCATGTTCCCGCTTGATCACCTGCGCCATGCAACAAAACCAGCAAGGGCCCCATACCGCCATGCCACACGATCTGTTTCCCCACCGTGGTCGTGAGCTTCGTTTTCCGAAGACCGGCTCGGCGAAGCGCGCTCCTCCGTAGCCACACCATTGTGGCGACGGGTCGCAAGAAGAAAAAAATGAAGAAGACAATCAGAGCAGTAACTGCGGCGAAAACCAGCAGCAGTACAATTTTGATTGCCAGGCCCATTCCGCTCCTCTCGGCCGGCTTGGTTGGAAGTCAAGTCCGAAAGCCGCCTACGGCATACGAAACGCGCAGCCCGCCTGGTTGTAGCCGACCCCGGAACCTACCAGCACCACCAGGTTACCGGACTTCACCTTACCCTTCTCGATCGCGTGGTCGAGTGCCATGGCGACGCAGGCGGAGCCGGTGTAGCCATACTGTTCCATGATAGTGTGCGCGCGTTCCGCGGGTACACCGAGACGCTCCATCACGCGTTCAATCGTGGGCTTCCGCACCTGGGTAAAGATGAAGCAATCAACGTCGCGCAGATTGAAACCACCATCCTTTGCGAGTCGTTGTACGATGATCGGCCACGTCTCCTCGTTCAACTCCGGAGGATAGCGGTTCTTGATCGTGCACGCGGTGCGCCCCGCCTTAACCGAGTCTTCGGTCGCCGGTTCGAACGTGCCTCCGGAATAGATTCCCCAATAGTCGTGATAGGAGCCGTCGGCGCGAAAGGTCGCAGTAACAAAGCCCGGCGAAGCAGCAGGTTCGAGCACTGCCGCGCCCGCGCCATCACCATAGAAGAAGACCATGGGATCGGCAGCCGATGTGAGTTTGTGCATGAGATAGACGCCGACGACGAGCACCGTCTTGATCCCCGGGTTGGCGGCGATGATTCCCGCGCCTGCGGAAAGACCGGTTGGAAACGAAGCGCAGGCACAACCGACATCAAACGTCCCGGCATTTTTTGCGCCCAGCTTATACTGCAGGACGACCGAAGTGGCGGGTGTTATGTAGTCCGGCGAATCGGTGCCAAGGATGATCAAATCGACATCCTCGGGCTTCTTACCGGCGCGCTCTATGGCGAGCTTGGCTGCCGGCAGAGCGACATCGCTGGTAGCCCAATTTTCTGGGGCGTGCCAGCGCGTCTTGATGCCGCTGCTGGCCTCCATTTTGTCCACGAAATCCGGAATATGTTTGAACCGCTCGCGCAGCATGTCATTCGTCACTTCTATCTCAGGTACGTACCTCCCGGTGGCGACAATGGTTGCATAACGCGTCATGAATGAGTCCTCTTGAATTGCTGCAGGTTACGTCCCCAGTACCAATCCGCCATCGACGGAGAGCACGGTACCGGTAATGAACGATGCCGCATCGGAGGCTAACCACACGTAGGCCTCGGCAACGTCCTCAGGCTTTCCCATGCGACCGAGAGGCGTGTGCGAAACCATGGTCTGGATGACCTTTTCCGGCATCTTCTGCACCATTTCGGTCGCGATGAAACCGGGAGCGACGGCGTTCACGCGGATATTGTATTTCGCCAGTTCCCGCGACCACGTCCGGGCAAAGGCGATGACTCCTGCCTTGGTGGCGGCATAATTTGTCTGGCCGAAATTTCCATACAGACCCACGACGGAAGAGGCGTTGAGGATCACGCCTGAGCCTTTGCGGATCATGTGGGGCACGACGGCCCGCGAGCAAAGAAAGACACCTTTGAGGTTGACCGAAATGACTGAGCCGAACGCATCATCGGTCATCTTACCGGCAACTGCGCCATCCTTCCACTTAACGAACTGCGCGTCGCGCGTGATGCCCGCGTTATTGATGAGCACATCAACCGCGCCCCAGCGTCCGACAACTTCTTCGACGGCAGACTCGACCTCGGCGTCATTACAGACGCTGACTTTGCGGAAGAGCGCCTCTCCTCCGAGCGAGGACAGTTGGCGCAGCAACTCTTCCTGCCCGGCGTCGTTGACATCCCATGCCGCCACACGGCAGCCCTCGCTGGCAAACCGCCGGGCCGTGGCGAGGCCGATCCCCGCCGCGGCGCCGGTGACGATGACGACCTTACCGCGCAGACCTGTGTCTTTCATGCGCCCTCTAAAAGTTGTACTTCAGCGCAAACTGGACCACTCTGGGCCCCGTGGTGGTCGACACGATGGACCCAAAGTTGCTCGAGGGATAAATTATGTTGACCGGGTTGGCAAAATTCACGTTGTTGAACAAATTGAAGAACTCGGCCCGGAATTCTAGCCGTTGGCTTTCCGTGACTGGAATGGACTTCATGATGGAGAGGTCCGTGTCGATCTGTTTCGGCCCGCGTATGATGTTCCTTCCTAACTGTCCCCAGTCGGGAAAGAATAAGGGGGGTTGCGTGAAGGCGGTCGGGTCGAAATAGGCGTCCAAGCGGTCGGCCACGTTGCCGCTCTTGGTCGCGGATGCCAGCGTTCGGCCGGTCGCCAGGTCGGCTCTGGTTGACACAAAAAAGTCTGCCCGGCCGAAGATGGAGACCGGAAGGCCGGATTGCAGGGTCACGATTCCCGATACGCTCCAGGAGTTCAGCACTTTTTTCCCGAAAGCCGAGCTGCCATGATAAGCGTCCGGTAGGTTATATAAGTAGCTCGCGACGAAGCGCTGCCGCCGGTCGAAATCCGAAGTGGCATAGTTGCTCTGTTCGTTGACCATGTTGCCCGGGACCACCCCAATGTCGCTTACGTCACTCCCGGAGTAGTCGTCAATCGAGTGTGAGTAAGTGTAGCTGAGCAACATTTGCAGGCCTTTGGAGAAGCGCTTGTTGAGGGTTGCCTGGAGAGAGTTGTAATTGGAATTAGAGTTGCTCTCCATCAGGAAGGCGCCTACCCCGGGGTCCGTCAGATTGCTGAAGCCGGGGAAGAAAGGTCCGCCCAGACTTCCCGCCGTGGACGGGAAGAATAACCCGCTTGGGAAAGATCCAAACACTCCGTACGGATTTTGCGCCTGGTTGAATGAGAACAAGCGCGGGAACTTGCGCCCCAGCGAACCGACATAGCCCAAGTCCAGCATCCAGTTACGGGCGAAGCTGGTTTGCACTCCGAGGTTGAAGGATTGCACGTAAGGGATACTCCAGTCGTGCAGGTCCGGATAGACCCCGGTGGCCGGGACGGCATTGTCGATGGGACCGACAAGGGCCGATGTCATTGGTAGGAAGGCCGGATATCCTCCGAAGGGGAAGGTGAGGCTGGGGCTCAGAGGGTTCAGCGGGAACGCGCTGGGCAGTGGAACTTGGAAAAATGGATTACTGTTCGGGGTCAACAGAGCGGTGGCCATCATTTCGTATGGCATGTTGAACAATTGGAGGTTATACAGCCGCATGTTGGGGCGGTCGTAAAAAATGCCGTAGCCGCCGCGCACGACGACGTTGCCGTTATTCGTCAGTTGGTAAGCGAAGCCCAGCCTAGGACCGAAGTTCCTGTAGTTGGGATTCACCAGGCCGTTGCCGACTTTGGGAAAGCCAGGCAAGTTTCCATTACCGGCTTGCACGAAGCCGCCGGTGACGACCGAGCCGCAGAGGCTCGGCGTGGCTGGGCAACCAGGGGTTAACCCGGGTATCTCTAGGGGAGTGGTAGTAGCCTTTGACGGGTCGAAGCCGACAAAATGGCCATCGGTCTCGGTGGTGGGACCGAAGTAGTCATAGCGCAGACCCAGGTTGAGTGTAAGGCGTGGGGCGACCTTCCAATCGTCCTGGAAGAAGGCGGAAAAATCGTTGGCGCGGTTGTGGAGGCTGTTGGTGCCGGAGCCGATCACGGACGCGTCGGCAACCCCGTCTAGAAAATCTCCGAAAGTGCTGCCAGTGAGGAGGCCCAGGTAGACGAGTTCGCCGTTGGAGTACACATCGAAATAGGGAGCGTCCAGTTTCTGCCGCTTGTATTCGCCACCGAATTTTAGGGTGTGCCGGCCCTTCGTCCACGTCATCATATCGCCGACAGGGTAGGTGTTGGTCGCCGCGTAGTTGGTGGCCAGCGGAGACGGCCCTAGAGTGAACATGTTCGCGAAGAGTAATGTCGGCATCCCGGGGAACAGGCCACTTAGTGGCGATGAAATACCTAAATCCGAGGAGGTAACTGGTTGAGACGGTTTGCCGGGGCCGTAAATCGTACTCCAGCCGAACCTGACTTCATTCAGTAAATGATTCGAGATCACTGAAGTTATCCCTACCGAAAGCAGGCGTTGGTAGACGTCTTCCTCGGTCGGCCAACCGGGCGCCTGCAGCGGGCTGCCATCGCCAAACTGATCGTAGAGCGCCTGATCGGTGCGGTTGGCGGCAAAGAAGTACTTGGCGAAGAAGCGGTTTGCATTATTCAGCTTGACATCCAGATTGGTGTTGAACTGGTCCTCTTTATAGGTGGAGTTAGAGGGAATCGTCGCCAGGACGGGCTTGGCAGTTGCCCCCGCTCCCGTTGCGCAACCTGTTGTCGTGACGCCGGGGGTCGACGGAATCATATACTGCCCGTTGATCTGTGTGGTCAAAGCTTTCGCGGCGACACCGAGAGGGTCGATGGGGGCCACGCCATAACATGTTGCAAGGTTAGTCAGAAACATTGGCGAAGTGCGGTCCGGTCCCAGAAATTGCGGCAGGAACATGGTGGAGAGCGAGTTGGTCAGTGAGGTGCCATTGGTTTCGCGGGTTCCCTGATAGGAGATAAAGAACCACGCGCGATCCTTTAGCAACGGACCGCCCAGAGTACCGCCAAACTGGTTGCGCCTGTAGGTGGGCCGCGGCGTAACTACTCCATCTTCATATCCATTCAGGAAGAAATTGTTGGCATCGAGGACGGTATTCCGCAGGAATTCGTAGGCATTGCCATGGAACCGGTTGCTGCCGGACTTGGTGACGGCGGCCACGACGCCACCTGCGTTGCGGCCCGCCGAGGCATCGTACATGCTGGTTTGAACGATGAATTCCTGGAGCGAGTCGACGGAAGGGACGGAAAGATTTGGCAGGGATCCCGTGCCGATGGAATTCGCATCGATGCCGTTGACGACTATGCTGTTGGAAACCGCGCGCTGTCCGTTGACATATAGAGGGGCATCGCCGCGCCCCAGTTCGGAAGAGTTCTCGATGGAACCCGAGGTTCCTGTAGTCAGGGCCAGCAATTGCTGGAAGTTGCGGGTCGGCAACGGCAGATCGCGCACCTGGGTCTCATCGATGACGGTGCCGCGGGCGGAGCTTTCGGTCTGCACCAGCGGCGATTCGCCCGTGACCGAAACCGTGGTCGGCGCACCGGCCACTTTGAGGGCAACGTCGGCGACCGTGCTTCCGGTTAACTGGACAACGATGCCTTTGAGTTTGGCCGATGCGAATCCACTCTGGGTCACTTCGAGCTGATAGGCGCCCGGGTCGAGCAGGGGAAACGTGTAACGGCCGTTACTGCCGGTTGTGCCTTCGCGGCGTACGCCGGCGTCGCTCGTCAGGGCGACTCTTGCGCCTACTACGAGGGCCCCGCTGGGATCCGTCACCACGCCTACGATTTGCCCGGTGGTGGCCGTCTGCGCTTGAGCCATGGACGTCATGAAACAGAGAATGGCGGCGACCGCCAGCAGCGTTGTGAGTGTTCGCATATTTCCTCCTTGTGTCGCAATTACGACTTCGCAGCTCGGTCCTTCCGGCTGCGGGTGTACAGACGGACAAACTGATCGACAGCCTCTTCGTCACTCACGCCCAGATAGCGCTTGGCGCCGAAGAGTTTCTCCACCAGAAAATGCGTAACAAACTGCAGGTACAAACTGACGTAGGCAAACCCGGGGTTCACGTCGCTGGGAAAGGGAATCGGCGCCTTTTGAAACAACGCCGTCGAATACGTGCGCAGACCTCCCGCAACTTCGCGATAGCTGTGAATGAAGTGCTTATGACGGAACTCAACGACGTCGACGTACATCAGTCGCCAGTAGTCCAGGTTCTCCGAGACGATGCGGCCCACGGCCATCCCCAACTGCTTCAGCGATTCCGGATCGGGAGATTGCATGAAGGGAAAAATCTTTGTCCGCCGGAGGGCTTCCATTTTCTGCTCCATGTGCTGGACCAGATCGATGAATATGTCTTCCTTGGTTGGGTAGTAGAGGTAGAGCTTGCCCATGGATACGCCGGCCTGGTGTGCGATTTCCCGGACGGTCGTACCGTGAAATCCTTGCCGGGTGAAAAGCTTTTGCGCGGCGCGTTCGATTTTGCGCCGGTTCTTGGCGACGGTGTCGTCCAAAAGCTTGGGCATTTATCCATCCGCTCGCTGCATCAAGACGAGCGCTCGCTCTCGGTGGTGAATTCTAGAACGCCACCCTTGGGCTGTCAAGAGGATTTTGATCTAGAGCTGCCGGTCGTCCAGGAACTAAGAAACGGGCCTTACGCAGATGTCAATTCGCCCATGTGGACCAGAAGTTCGGCTTGTGGGAAGCTGGAAGCTCCATTGGTTTGTGCACGGCCGCGGCCAGAAGCCAAGAGTCGGAGTGGAAATAAAATTGGAAGGTGCTTTAGAATCAATCCTGTTAGTCATGTCGGGGCGTAGCGCAGCCTGGTAGCGCACCTGCCTTGGGCGCAGGGGGTCCGCGGTTCAAATCCGCGCGCCCCGACCAATTTTCGTTCGATTCCCCTTCAGATTGCGAACTTCTGTGGCCGCTCCGCAGCTACGGCCGCTGTTAGCCTTCAGCTTGTTCTTGTGGAAGCCCGCAACTGCGCACTCCAGACGAAAAGCTGAAGGCTAACGGATGTTTTTAGAACTCGTAATGCACTCCAACGGTTACGTTGTTTGCATGGAAGTTCCGAGGAGCGGTGAACCCGTAGGCCGGACCGTTCATCGCAGTATTTG
>Ga0181518_10003098_pt1 | contig 15566 bp, 13 predicted proteins | sample PEATcosm2014_Bin_28_FD_119751 | JGI IMG/M metagenome (GOLD analysis project Ga0181518, IMG submission 119751) | Peatland microbial communities from MTU Mesocosm Facility, Houghton, MI, USA - PEATcosm2014_Bin01_60_metaG | ecosystem: Environmental > Terrestrial > Soil > Wetlands > Peat | place... | reverse complement strand
TCGGAAGTTGTCAACGCGAATGAGACAGTGGGGTTCATGAATTAGTGAGCAAGTTCTATGAGTGAGCCCCCGGCGGGAGCGGCGAGGACGGTCAGCTTGCTATCCACGGCTCCGCCGGCCTGCGCGCTCTGGGGGGCGCGCAGATCGGCCGGCTCCGCAGACGCCGCCCCCGCCTCGGCTGTAGCTGGTTTGTTGATCCACACGGCGTGGGGCAACGAAGGCAGAGCCGGTAGGCCGTGCGGGAAGCGCTCGGGGTGAGCCCGGTAGGCAGCTTCAAGGACGGCCATGCGTTTGGCGCGCTTGCCCTCGGCGAGTCCATAGTGGACATCGTGGGGCGTGAAAAAGCCGATGCCGGAGTGGTGGTGCTCGGTGTTGTACCAGGGGAAGAAGTCCCGACAGTGGGCGCGGGCGTGTTCCTCCGAGCCAAAGCGGTCGGGGAAATCAGGACGGTACTTCATGGTTTTGAAGTGCCCCTCGGAGAACGGATTGTCGTCGGAAACGTGGGGACGCGAATGGCTCTTGGTCACGCCCAGGTCAGCCAGCAGGAAGGCGACCGGCTTTGAGATCATGGGCGAACCACGGTCAGCATGCAGGGTGAGCTGGCCGGGGTCGATGTTGTGGCGCTTGCAGGTTTCCTCGATGAATGCGTGGGCAACCGAAGCACACTCGCGGCTGGAGAGGGTCCAGCCCACGACGTAGCGGCTGAAGATGTCGAGAATCACGTACAGGTAGAAATAGGTCCACTTGGCCGGCCCGAGCAGCTTGGTGATGTCCCACGTCCAGACCTGGTTGGGCCTGGTCGCCAGCAGTTCGGGTTTCTTGTACTCGGGGTGGCGGAGCTGGTCGCGGCGTTCGCGGACCTGGCCGTTCTCGTCGAGGATGCGGTACATGGTGCGCAGCGAGCAGAGCCAGCGGCCCTCGTCGAGCAATGTGGCGTGTACCTGGGGCGGCGCCAGATCCATAAAGCGCGGCTCGTTGAGCACGGCCAACACTTGCTGACGTTCCTCGGGTGGCAGAGCGCGGGGCTGGGGACGGCTGGGCCTATCTCCGTCGCTCGTGGGCGCGGTGGCGTCCACCGGCTTGGGGCGCAGTCGCCGGTAATACGTGGCACGCGGCAGACCCAGCGCGAGGCAAGCTGGCGCGACCCCGATCTTGCCGCCGGTCTCCATCACCGCCTCCATCACGACTTGTCGCTTTCCAGCGGCGTCCCCAGCAAGGCCGCTACTTTTTTTTGCAGTTCCACCAGCGCCTCGGCCCGCTCGGCACGGGCCACAAGGCGAGTGTTCTCTCGCTGCAATTCGACGATCTTGCGATCACGGGCATCGACCTCTGCCTTCTTTCGTCCGCGCTTCTTCGGGGTCAGCCCCGCCAGCTCCCCCGCATCACGCTGCCGGCGCCAGGTGGCGAGGTGCGACGAGTACAGCCCCTCGGAGCGCAGCAGCTCGCCCAACTGTCCGGGGGCCACGCAGTCTGACACCCGCTTGAGAATGTCCAACTTGTACTTGGCGCTGAACTGCCGCCGCTGTGCCTTGGGATCCACTTCTACATCCAGAATCGTATTCGTCTCTGCTTGGGTCATCGTGCAACTTCTTTGCTCCGCCCTCTACTCTAATTTCCAGGGGAGCCACTGTCTCACTCACGTTGGCACAGAGGGGGTCGTTGGTCCTCGGTTGGCGTGTTGACGCAGGGCTATATTTTGGACTGCCTCGCCTTGTACAGATTCCTAGAACTCGCACGTGATCTTGCCGGATACCTTCAGGGTCACATCGACTGTCCAGTCCTGTTCGGGCAGTTGTCCGGCCAGTTGTAGTTCGATGATCGCCTGGTCGGCGGACCAGAGGCTCGTGATGTCGATGGGTGTTGCCATGGTCACTTCGATGGACGAGCTGGATGGCGCGTCTTCACTCCGGTCATAGTTCAAGATCTCAATCGTGCCTTCCGAACTCGCGGGGTCAGCCGCAGTCACGCGTGCCAACTCGATGAAGTCCAGGTCGGCCAGGCCGCCACTGGCCGCGATTGTTACCTGGTGGACGAAGACTCCGGAGTTCATCCGCTTGGCCCATGTGGATAACGAGAACGTGAAAGAACTCGTCACCGAGGCATCGCCGACCTGCGTCGTCTCGGGCACGCCCGCCATCTTCACTCCGTGCTGGGTGATCTCGACATCAGGCAGGTCAGCCTCGAAAGAAGGTGAGCAGCCGCTGGCCAGCGCGGCCAGCACCGGGATGGTGGAAGAGAGTCGAAGATTCATCGCAATCACCTCACCTGACGTAGACAATGAACCCCAATTTCACCGACGGTCCCATTGCTCTGGCGCTCGGGTCTTGCGCCACGATCACCTGGGTTGTGCCTTGGACACTCGTGTCGCTGGCGGTCGGGGCGGGGATCGAGGCAGCGAGATTGTGGATCTGGCCGTGAAGCATGCTGACGCCACCGTGAATGAAGAAGACGAAGCGGCGAGAACCGAAATCCAGACCCAGGTGCGCGTTCATGTAGTCGTAGCCAACCCTGTCCAGCATCGGGCTGCTGCCGAGACCGAGGGCCTTGGCCAGGGCGTTGGCATCTCCGTCCTGATAGCGGCCGTATTCGAGGCTGGCCGAAGGACCCGCCCCAAAGGGCAGGAGGGTGATGCCCGTGCGCCAGCCGCGACTGATGCTATTGGTCCCGCCCCCTGCGCAGAAGCGCACCCAGCTCCACGGTCGAATCGCCAGCGAGCCGATGAGGCCATCAGGCACGCCCACGTCAGCCATCACGCCGAATAGGGGCAAGCGCTTGGACGGAGCAGGCACGGCGGTCACGCTGACGAGCGACAGGCTCTCCTGCATCGCTTCCGCTGACTCGGCGCTCGCGGGTCGCGAGATCCCGGCGAGGAGTGCGGCGGTTGCGAGCGCTGCGGAGATGGTTCGTTGCATGGCTGGTTTCATTTCCAAGAGGGGCTCATGTCTGGCGGCCCGGCCCTTCGTTATGCAGAACCTGTGCCGCGTGCCTGGCGACGCTCGTCGTGCGGAAACTCCCTGGATTTCCGCCAGAAGACCGCAGGCACCCCACACCGGCCGCCGTCGTTTGCGCTTGAAGTGCAATCGCCTTTCCAGCCGCTTGCACTTGAAGTGCAACAGCGTTGCCGAGGACCGGGCGAGCGGGCTCGCCGCTACCAGATTCCAGCGATGGACAACGGGCAACCAGTAGGTCGCCCCGCCACTTTCAGCAGCGTGGACGCGGGATCTTGAACTGCGCCAGCTTGTTGATCAGGGTGCGCCGGGAGATCCCCAACTGCTCCGCGGCCCTGGTCTGGTTGCCCGCACAGTTGGCCAGCGCGGACTCGATGGCCCGGCGCTCTGCGACCAACTCCTCGGACGATTCGGGAAAGCCACCGGCTGGCGGTGCGCCCATGGGAGCACCGGCCAGCTTGTCCTGCGGCAGGTGCTCGGGGGTAATGGTGCTGCCTGGACACAGGGCCAGCGCGCGCTCCATGACGTTGCGAAGCTCGCGGATGTTCCCCGGCCAGTCGTAACCAAGCAGGAGAGCCAGGGCATCGGCCGAGATGTCAGGGGGCGGTCGAGACGGATCCTTGGCGAAGTCACCCAGAAACTTGCGCGAAAGCGGCTCGATCTCGCTCTTGCGATCGCACAGAGGCGGGACGACCAACTCGAACACGGCCAGCCGATAGTACAGATCCTCGCGGAATCGGCCGGCCTTCACATCGTTGGATAGGTCTCGATTGGTGGCCGCAATGAACCGCACGTCGACTTTCGTGACGGTGGTGCCTCCCACGCGCGTGATTTCCCCTTGCCCCACTGCGCGCAGCAACTTGGCCTGCATGGGCAGCGACATCTCGCCCACTTCGTCGATAAACAGGGTTCCACCGTCCGCAGCCTCGATGAGACCCTTGCGCGCCTTGACGGCCCCGGTAAAGGCCCCGCGTTCGTGTCCGAAGAGTTCACTATCCAGCAGGGTCTCGGCCACTGCCGTGCAGTTGAGCTTGAGAAACGGCTTGTCCGCGCGTCGGGATTCGCTGTGGATGAAGTTTGCCAGTACCTCCTTGCCCACCCCGGTCTCGCCCAGGATGAGCACGGTGGCATTGGACTTCGAAGCCTGCAGCGCCTTTTGATAGAGCGCGATCATCTTCGGGTCGCAGACGACCGCGCCAACGGGAGCGTCGCCGTCACTGCCGCGCGCCTGCGCGCAGGCGTGGGCCATGAGCGCGCCGGGCGAAGCGCCGTTCTGGGGAAAGCACGCCAAGCCCAGGCGAGGAGCGCCGCCGATTTCCTTGAGAGCTTTCTCGATACTGGCAGTCATCTCGCGACACTTCTCCAACCCGGAATCTGGCAGCAGCACTTCGAACTCGCGGGGAGCGTAGGCTGCCAGGAGGTCTCCAGGCCGCATCACCCCGGCCACGGCGTCCACGCTTCGGCTTTCATCCGTGGCTGCGCCCAAACGTATGCGCAGCAATCCCAGGGTGGCCTTTGCGTCCGCCTCGGCGCGGGCGCATTCCTCGATCAGACGATCGTAGAAATAGCCATGGCTGCGGACGCGGGGTCTCACGGAACGCACGAATTGTTGCTGGAGCACCAGGGTGATGCCGCCGATGACCACGGACTGTCCGACCGCCAAAGGGACACGTTGCTTTGGTGGAATACGGGTGGCGCCCACGTGGGTGCCGTTGGTGCTGCCGAGATCCTCTATCTCGACGGTCGCGCCGACGTGAAGCAAGGCGTGCTGACGAGACGCACTCGGGTCAGGAACGCGGATATCGGCGTCATCGTCACGACCCAGCGACAGAGTGCCTCGCTCGGGCAACGCGATAGCCTCGTGAACGTCGGGACCACTGATCAGAACGTGCAAAAACTGGCCACCCTCTACCGAGTTGTCGCCTGGGGCCGCTCTGGTCGGTGCAGCCATGGTGGTCTCCTTTGCTCAGAAGCGTCCCGCCACGGCCACGCCACCACCATTCGCTTTCGCCCACCCCAGCCACGCAAGAGACCCATGGGGACTTTCGTAACGGCTGGTGTCGTCGATGGTCAAGACCATAACCAAGCCGGTGACCAAGACCGCGGCACCCACGCCGGTCGCAATGGCGCTGCCGATCGTGTTGTACTTGGCGTTGTTTTGCTCATCGTTGGCGTGGTTCTGCGCTTCTTGGCAGGCCTGGGATTTGGACGGGTCAGTTGCCCCCAGTTGATAACAGTCGCCGCCGGGATTGAACTCGGCCTGCACCCTGTTGAAATCGCTATTGGCCTGGGACCGGTTCTTGATCGCCCACGCCATGTAGACGCCACCGCCGCCTGCCAACACGGCCCCCGCGGCCAGGGTGCCCCAGGCTCGCCAGCGCTGACCAGAGGCCCGCTCCATCCGTTCGTGGAGAGACTCGGCAGTAGGTTCCATCTCGACGTGCAAGCGACGAACCCTGCCGGGATCGATGTCGACCTGGGCTCGATAGGGTAGAAAGCCCGAATGGGCAAGCTCGATCTCGTGTGGCCCGGGCGGCAACTTCACACTGCCGCCGCGGAAATCGCGTAGCTTGCCGTTGACCGAAAGCGCCGCACCCGGTTCCTGACCTTCGAGCACAAGCTCTCCCGCCTGCCAGCCCATCTCTGTCGGGTCTTCTTCCATCACCATATCCGCGTCCCAGGTCTGGCCCTCGCTTAGCTCGCGCCGCAGGCTGGCGGTTCGATAGCCTTTCCGCTTCAAGGCCAGTTCGTGCGAACCAGCCTCGACCGACAGCGTGACGTCAATCGGCGTCCGGCCAACCAGGGCACCGTCCAGCTCAATGTCGGCGCCGGGCACGGGCGTCTTGACACGAATGTGAGCCAGTTCGCCCTTGGCAGGCACCAGGGCCAGTTCGAACTCCTTGGTCACCCCGCCGCCGACCTCGATCTGCTGGCGCAGCGGCGCGTGGCCCGGGGCCACAGCCGCCACCAGGTGCGGGCCATTGGCCAGTTCGATCGGCTGCGCCATCACGAAGCGCATGTCCGGCACGGCGCTGCCGCTTGGTTCTTGGCGTGCCCCCACGAAGACCTTCACCTCGGTCTTGCCCACAGCCACGTTGTCGACCTCTATGAACGCCGGCACCCTGGTCTGTATCACCAGGCGTCCAATGCGAGCGCGCTGCTCGTCACGCAGCCGGCGCGCCTCTTCCAGCCTATCGGCCGGTGTCCGGCCGGGCGCGGCCAGCAGCTTGTCGAACTCGGCGACCGCCTCGACGGGCCGATTGAGGCGGGCGCAGATCCGGCCGACGTTGAACAACCCCGGCGCCTTGCCCGATTCCACCTGGACTCGCCGGTACTCGACCAGCGCAGCGGCGAGGTTGTCTTGGTCGTAGAGCGTGTTGGCCAGCTTCAAACGCGCAACCAAGGGCGGTGGCAGGCCGTCCACGGTATCTGGTTCTGATGTCTGGGCCATCGAGGGCAAGGGCGTAACGAGGCAACAACAAGTCAGGGCAACAAGGGTGGTGCGCATCATGTTCCTACTTAAACAGAATATTCTTGTCTGTGATGAGATCCCGTTCGGATGGAGTCAGGGGGCGGGAAGGCTTTGGGGATTCGACCGCTGGTGCCGCGACCCGCGCAGGTGCGGACGGCAAGGTGGTCGCCGGGGAGGGTGCGGGCGCGCCCCGGTCCGCTGGGGGTGAAGGCGCAAGAGCGGGAGGGGCAGGTGCCGGGCCGGGCTGCAGGGCCGTCGCCTCCAGGCGCGACGGCGACGGAGGCGGCGCCGTGGACCGGGTGCGCGTCGCGCTGGCCGGCTGCGGGTTTCTTCGTGCAGCGTGCGTTCCAGTAACGGCGGGCGCGCGGGCGATCACTGGAGCAGCGGCCGTCGCTACGGCTGCGGGGGGCGCGGGGCCAGGTGCCGGGCTTGGGGCCGCCTGTCGCGCGGCCGGCACCGGAGGTGGCGGCGCGGTGGCGCTTGGGCGCTTGACCTCTGCGCCAGAGCGCCCCCAGACAACGAAGATTCCCGCGGCCAGCACGAGGACGAGCACGCCGACCAGAGCCCAATACACCCGTCGGCGGGGCGCGGTGATGGCCGCGATGGCGCGAGCTGTCTCCGGGACGGCGGGCTCGTCAAGGGCAGCCAGCAGACATTGCTTGAGAGCGAGCGCGGTCTGCGGTCGGGCGTCGGGTTGCTTGGCCAGACAGTCGCGAATCAGACGGTCCAGCCCTGGAGAAATCGTGCAGCCCTTGCGCGGGACGAGAGGTGGCGGGTCGTCGAGGACGATCTGCTTCACCAGCGCGGGTGGACTGTCCGCCAAGAAGGGAAGTCGTCCCGAAAACACCTCGTAGAGAATCACTCCGAAGGTGTAGATGTCGCTGCGCGCGTCCGCTGGCTGGCCCGCTAGCTGCTCGGGAGAAATGTAGTACGGCGTTCCAATCGCGACGCCGGTCTTGGTCAGCTTCTTTGCGCCTTCAATCTTGGATATGCCGAAGTCGAGGAGCTTGATGGAAGTCTCGCCGTCCTCGGCCTTCACGACCCACATGTTTTCCGGCTTCAGGTCACGATGGATGATTCCCGCGCCGTGGATGGCCGCCAGGCCATCGCACGCTTCGGAGAGCAGGCGGCGCAATTCCCGGCCGGAAGGTGGATCTTCGCGCAGTCGGGCGTCGAGCGTGGAGCCGACCAGGAATTCCATCACCAAGTAGGGCCGGCCGTCCGGCAGGTCTCCGTCCGCGATCATCTGGACGACGTTCTTGTGCTGGTTGAGTTTGAATGTGGCTTTTGCCTCGGTATGGATGCGGTCTCTGGCCTCCGTGAACGCGGGTCCTAGGGCTGTTCCGCTAGGTGGTTTGCAGCGCAAGACCTTGATGGCCACGCGATTTCCCGTGCGTGGGGTGGCTTCGTACACGGCCCCCATTCCACCGGCCCCCAGGAATCGGGTGATGGTCCAGGGGCCAATCACCGTTCCGATGGCCAGGGTGTCCTCACCCTCTGGCGGCTGGGGATTGACCTTGGTAGCAATCGCCCGCTGACGTACCGGCGGAGGCGCCCCGCTTAGCGCGGTCTGACAGTACGCCTCGCCGGCAGGATGTTCGCGGGCACAGCGCGGGCATACGCTCATCTCAGTTCGTGCTCCGCTTGCCCATGCGCTCAGTTTCGGTCAACACAACACCTCGTCCCAAGTTCGGCGCGGAGTTTACTCCAACTCATCGGCGCCGGGTAAGCCTGGTCTACGGCGTGCGGTGCCAAGGAGGGATGGGAGAGAAACAAAAGGAATCCGGGCAGTTGGAGAAGTGCCGGCGATCCTGCGACGCGCGTGGAAGGGTGCAAAGGCACGCCGTGAGCGGGACCAAAGCCGAAGAAGGCGAGTCGATGCTGCCGTTACCGTTGTGGTTCTTGACGGCGTGGCTTGCCGTGTGGCTTGGCCGCGTTTTGCAGCAGCAAGTCGACTATTTCAGGACGGAGATCGCGCTCTCAGGGGGAAGCTCGCCGACCGAAAACTGCGGCTCACGGATGCCGAACGGCGCCGGCTGGCCGTGTTGGGCAAGCACGCGGGCAGCAAGGCGCTGGTTGCGCTGGCCACGATCGCGACGCTCGGGACGATCTTGCGCTGGTAGCGGGAATTGGTGGCGAAGAAGGATGATGGAAGCCAGCGGGATGAAACGCCCGGGGACCGCGCACATGAAGTACAACGACGGCCGTCTGGCCAATCGGCTGGCACCCGGACTCGCTCGGCTCAGTTCGCCTTGCGGACGCAACGCACCGCCAGCGCGCTTGTCTTGTCGACAATGGTGTTTCTGCCGTCAGAGAAACTGACATCCCAAACCTCCGACGCTGTCCCATTTGGTGTGGAGCAAGCGAACGCGACCGTCGTCGGCGTTTGCGGGAATGCGGCTGCGTCGATGCCCGAGCCCGCCTGTGCCCCTTCTACGATGCTGACCAGCTCGATCACACTTGGAAGATGCCAGTCATCGTAACCACTCCATACGATGGCCTCGCAGTATTCCAGAGCATCATGCCAGTTGTGAAACGTGGCCGTTCCGGTGGAACAGGTGTCGTCATTCATACCGCCAGCACATCCCTGCCACATCAGACCTGTGTCGGCGTCGCTAACCACGGGTTCCCAGCCGTTTGTGCGAACGAAGCGAGTGGCTGCGCGGGGCGTGCCGCTGCCGCGAACACAGAGGGTCCGTGTGCTCGTCGCAAAATCACAATATGCAGACGGCCCGTTGTCATAGCGGGACAATGGGATCCTTAGCGGCCATCCATTGCCGCAGCCCGCAGACTCATTGGATATTGTCCAGCCTGCCGTTGTCCAGATGAGGCCGCCCGCCAGATTCGGGAATGCCGTCGCATCAATCGTTGCACTGCCAAAGTTCCCGAGGGACAGGGCCTCGAACTGGTCCGCCAATCGCCAATCCGTGTAGCCGCCCCATGAGCTGTTTTCACAGAACGTCATGGCGTCGGCAAAGGGATGGTTGGTGATCGTCCCGTTCGTGCAATCAGCGCCATTCAGCCCCGCCACGCATCCTTGCCACATGAGCCCGGTGACGTTATCGGCGACCGTGGGTTCCCAAGTGCCGGCGCGGGTGAACCGTTCACTCGCGGCGTGGGTTACGTCCCACCCGTACTGCGCGTCCTGCCCGCAGTAGTCCGTAGTTGCGCAGGTGACGCCGCCGGGAGAGCCCGGGCAAGCCGTCAGCACACCCGTGGCGTCTTGACACTGGCGTTGGTTGGTATCGGGCAGCGGGAAATGGAAGCTCGGGGCGTTGCAACTGGTGTCCGTACAGGTACCTGGCGAGACGCATTTTCCGTGGACGCAGATGTCGTACGCATAGTCCGGGGTCGTGACAACAGTGCAGGGCGTAAAGTTGGGCGCTGCTGTGCCTACACAAGCGCCACTTCCATTGCAGTGATCGTTTAGGCTGCAGATATCGTCGCCATCGTTGCAGGCCGTTTCACTGCCGTAGTATTGGCATAAGCCCTTGCCGTCGCAGTAGCCATTGAGCCCACAGGTTGCGGGCGCGTCGGCATCGCAGTCTCCCCGGGGATCCTGACCGGCCAGAACGGCGCTGCACGTCCCTTCGAGTCCGGGAACATTGCAGGCATTGCATTTGCCGGTACATTGGCTATCGCAACAGTAGCCGTCAACACACTGAGCGATTCGGCAATTTGACTGACTGGCGCAGGGCGCGCCGACCTCGCCGCAAACGGGACTGCACGCACCTTTTCCGTTGCAGGTACTGACGCATGGCGCCTGGTCTTGACACTCGGCCGCGGGGTCCGTGCCAGCCGGAATGGGTGAACAGATACCTTCAAGTCCCGTCACGTTGCATGCCTCGCACGTGCCACTGCACGGTTTGTCGCAGCAGTAGCCATCCACACAGTGGACGGAGGCGCATTCGCCGTTGACCTTGCACGTCTGCGGGCCAGCACTGCTGCCGTCTTGGCCCACGGGCGAGTCGCTTCCGCCAGCGTCGGCAGATGCGGCCGGGCTGTCGATCGCCTTATCGACGGCGACGAGAACGTCGGGCAGAGCGGCCTCGACTGCGGGCGCATCGGGCATTGAATCTGGCGTCGCAGGTGGCAGGTCCGGCGCGCCGGTTTCGCTCGGCGTGAACGTGGAGTCTGGCGTCCCTGTCTTCAAATCGGCGCCGGCGTCGGGTGGGCTAGTCGCGCCGCCCGCTCCGGTGGTGCCACCAGTGTTAGTGGTGCCACCACTGACAGTGGTGCCCCCTGATGCGGTGGTGCCGCCAGTGCTCGCTGGCGCGTCCACGGCAAGATCTGGGGAGGCATCAGGGATCGGACTGGTTGAACCGCCTGTGCCAGGCGCGCCACCACTGGCGCCTCCGGTGCTATTGGCGCCCCCGGTGCTCCCCCGCACGTCCGCGGGAAGATCTGGAGAAGCGTCAGGGTTGGAACCGATTGAACCGTCTGTACCGCCGCCACCCGACGCACCACCGGAACCACCGACACCACCGTCAGTGGCAATGAGGTTGTTGTTCGGATCCACCTGCGTCGGCTCCGCGCAGGTTCCCGTGGTCGTGCAGGTCTGCCCTGGGCGACAATCGACGTCTGCCTGACACTGATTGTGGCAGCGCTGATCCACGGCGCATGTGAGCGGTGTCTTGCAATCGCTCGGGTATACGCAGTGCGTCTCAACGGGGAGCTGACACACCGTCGATTGGTCGCTAGCGGTGATGCAACTCTCTCCTGCGGGGCAGTCCGCCGATTTGTGGCAGGCGTCGTGGCACCTGTCCATGCTGCACACCAGGGGCGAGTTGCAGTCGGTGTTGAGGATGCATGTGGCGCCCGCCTCTATCTTCTTCGCCGAACTACAGGCGACCACGAGCCATGACGAAACGATCATCAAGCCAAGAACGCGTGACCACGATGCTGACATCTCAATTCTCCAAGTTTTTTTCAGCGTCCAGAAGAGCCGAGTCCGCAGATCACTGTTTGGTGATGTTGAGGTTGAAGGACGCAGGTCCAGTTGGGGCGGCCTTGCTGTCCACGACGATGGTGAGTTTATCACCGGTGATGACCTGGACCTGGATGGCGGAGGCGCCGTTCAACAGCGTGGGGCTGTCGTCGTTGCAGGCCAACTCGGCTGCGGTCAGGGGGTTGCCCCGGTAGGCGGCCAAGACCGTGTCGAAGGAGCTGCCGCTGGTGTCCAACTGAAAGGTGCCGCCGCTGGGCGCGGTCCATGTGAGCACGGCTTCGGGACCGCCGTAGCCGCCACCGGTGCCGTTGCAGGTCTCCTGCAAGTAGTTGCCGAAGATAGCGGTAAACGAAACCGTGGCCAGGGGATTGACCGTGGCAGAGCCTAGATCTTGCGCGCAGTCCGGATCGTCGAGGTCGGTCTTCCCGTCGCCATCGTTGTCGACGCCGTCGTAGCACTGGCCGTCCTCGCTGGCGACCGGAAGGATGCCAACGACCGGCACAAAGGGGGTGCGATTGGCCGCGGGTTGGGCTTGGCCATCGCCGAGGGCAACGTAGGCCCAGTCGCTGCCACCCCAACCAGCGCAGCTCACGCTGCCGTCGTCGCGGAGAAGACACGAAGAAGCATAGGCCTCAGCAGGACCGGCGGTGCCAATGGCGACGGCGACAACGTTCCCGGGCGGCGCGACGAGATGCACCAGTTGTGGGATTGTGTGGCTAGTCGCTGTAGCAAATGTCCCGTCACCAAGTTGGCCGGAGTTGTTGTCCCCCAAGGCCCAAAGAGAATGATCCCGCTGGATCGCCAAGTAGGACCTGCCATTCCAAACCGCCGCCATGACCTGTCCGAGGTTGGCCACTGAGTTAGGGGGGATATTGCCAAGGCTGCTGTCGACGCCCCAACACGTGACTGTTCCGGTTTGGCCCACAGCACAGAACTCCCCGAACCAGTAGTCGATGCCGAGTTCGCTGCAGGACAGATCGGTCGCGGTCGACACGGTTGGCAGGTCAGTCGCCATCAAGGCATTCGTCGTCTGGCCGTTCTGGTAGCGGTTTCCGGTGCAGGAAACCTGACCGCCCGTACGTAGTACGCATGTGGCGCTACCACAGGCCGCGACCTTTCGGGCGTCAAGGATGTTCAGCATCTGGGTTGGCGTCGAGCCTCCGTTTGTCGTGTTGTCGCCAAACTCGCCGGCGCTGTTGTCGCCCCAGCACATGATCTTGCTGTCCGCGGTTCGCACGCAGGCGTGCTGGAACCCGACCGAAACCTGTGTGGCATTGGTGATCCCAGGCACGGCAACGATCGAGTTCGTGCTGCCGGCATTGACCGGGTTGCCCCAGCAGGCCACGGCACCCGTTGCGCGCACGGCGCAGACGCCTCCCCAACCGACGGAAACCTGCACGGCGTCTTCGAGCCCGATTACGGGCGGCGCGGCGACGTTGGAACCGGTGTCGACGCCGATACCAAGGTTGGGGCCAGAGCCGCCCCAACAACGTACGCGGCCTGACTGGAAGAGAGCGCAGAAAGAGACGTGTTCTCCGGAGAGTCCTATGGCTTTGTCAGCCTTGCATTTCCCCGTGCCGGAATCGCAGGCCCCACCCACGGCGCAGGTCCCTGGGCTCACGCCACAACAGGCCTCTCCGACATTGCCACAAGCCGCGCAGGTGCCCGATTGGCAGGACTTGCCAATGTCACATCTTGTGCCCTCTGGCTCAGGCCACCAAGCAGATGTCGAACTGGTGATGTTGCATGCCTGGCAGCCATCGCCCGGCTTGGTATCGCCGTCCATGTAGCACGCGTTGTCGATTACGCAGTAGCCAAGACTTAGGGTGTTCTGGCAGACGCCTGTCACGCAAGAGTCCGTGGTACACGACAGGCCATCGTTGCAGCCGTTGGCGCAGACGAGACCGGCTTCGGGGGCGTCTGGCGACGACACGGCGATGTCGAGCGCGAGGTCAGGAGCGGCGAGGTCGGGAGGCGGTGCAGGGGCATCCGGACCAGACGACAAATCGCCGGTGGAATCCGGCGTCGCAGGTGACAGGTCCGGCGCGCCGGTTTCCGGCGTCCCTGTCTTCAGATCAGCGGCAGCGTCTGGCAGGTTAGTTGCGCCGCCTGTTCCTGTGGTGCCACCACTGACAGTGGTGCCCCCTGATGCGGTGGTGCCGCCAGTGCTCGCTGGCGCGTCCACGGGAAGATCTGGGGAGGCATCAGGGATCGGACTGGTTGAACCGCCTGTGCCAGGGGCGCCACCACTGGCGCCTCCGGTGCTATTGGCGCCCCCGGTGCTCCCCCGCGCGTCCGCGGGAAGATCTGCAGAAGCGTCAGGGTTGGGACCGATTGAACCACCTGTACCACCGCCACCCGAAGCACCGCCGGAGCCACCGACACCACCGTCAGTGGCAATGAGGTTGTTGTTCGGATCCACCTGCGTCGGCTCCGCGCAGGTTCCCGTGGTCGTGCAGGTCTGCCCTGGGCGACAATCGGTGTCTGTCTGACACTGATTGTGGCAGCGCTGATCCACGGCGCATGTGAGCGGTGCCTTGCAATCACTCTGGTACACGCAGTATGTTTCGACGGGAAGCTGACACACCGTCGATTGGTCGCTGGCGGTGATGCAACTCTCTCCTGCGGGGCAGTCCGCCGATTTGTGGCAGGCGTCGTGGCACTTGTCCATGCTGCACACCAGGGGCGAGTTGCAGTCGGTGTTGAGTATGCACGTGGCGCCCGCCTCTATCTTCTTCGCCGAACTACAGGCGACCACGAGCCATGACGAAACGATCATCAAGCCAAGAACGCGTGACCACGATGCTGACATCTCAATTCTCCAAGTCTTTTTTCAGCGTCCAGAAGAGCCGACGGGGCGAGGGTATCACAGCGGGCCGGTCATGGTTCGCCCAAGGGCGAGGGGCGCGGCGCATTTTCGCGCAGGGGCATGCGGGCCGACAAAGCGAGCTGGATTACGTTGCGCCCCGTGGGTTTCGCCGGCCGCGTTCGTCACGGCTGTTCTTCCAACGAAAGTGCGTGCCAACGCTTTCTTGAACAGCCGGTTGAGCGAGACCCTGAGGTTCTGCTCTGACCACGCGCGACCCCTACCCATGTAGGTTGTGATTTCATGTGCTGTCGTCATCAAGAGCCCTTTCCGTCGAAATCGCAGGCGGCTGAGGGCCTAAGCCCCACCCGCAGCCGCCTGGGCAGATGAGCAAGCCTCGTGCCACCGCAACTCGCGCCAGAGAACTCGCGATCTCCACCAGGATTGCCCTGGCCGCGCACCTGCGATTGCACTTCAAGTGCAAAGCCCGAAAGCCGCTTGCACATGAAGTGCAACGCCAGCCAGTTGTCCGGGCGGCATCCAACTCTGGGCTGGGCGGCATCGTAGACATTGGCGCGGCCAAAAACCAATTCACCCCCGTCCGCTCCAATCTGGTTGCGCGTCCCCAATTTGCCCCATACGATTGCCGGCCAACAAACACCCAAGGAAACCAATGCCCAACACCGACCCGAACATCACCGCCCAAATCGAAACTTTCGCCCGCCAGCTCGTGGCTACCGTGGAAGCAGCCGTTGCCCAGCGAATCCAGGCTGCCCTTGCCGGCGCCTTTGGCGTTCCACAGAAGCGCGGACCTGGAAGGCCACCGAAGCACCTGGCGGCCAAGGCACCTTTGACCCTGGCCTCCGTGCCCGCGCCAGCGCGGAGGAAACAGCTATGTCCCGTGCCGGGCTGCACGAACCCGGCGGCGCCGGTGTTCGGCATGGTCTGCAAGGCGCACAAGAACGTGGCCAAGTCCAAGATCAAGAAGTACCGGGAGGCGCGGCGCGAGGGCACGGTCACCCAGGCGACAGGGGCGAGGCCGGCCACGCCGAAGAAGGCGAAGAAGGCCACGCCAAAGGTCGCGCGGGCGCGGAAGCTCCAGGGGCAGTATCTCGGTGCCTTGAAGTCGCTCAAAGGCGCGGACCGGGCGAAGGTGAAGAAGACCGCGGCCGAGAAGGGCGTCGCCGAGGCCGTGAAGCTCGCGCTCTCGCTCAAGAAGGTGAAGAAGTAGAGATCGGCGACTGTTGCACTCGCGGGTGACAATTCCAATTTAGGCACCGCACTCGCCGGTAATGGCGCGAGCGAGAAGGGTTCACCCTCAATGCTGCCTCTTCACCTCCGCGACAAGCCGGTCGATGAGTCCGAGTAGATCCGAAACGTGCGCCATGGTTT